>MDSV01104504.1_pt1 | contig 39601 bp, 36 predicted proteins | sample 810851 | NCBI WGS metagenome assembly MDSV01 (sample SAMN05326640, study PRJNA326480) | marine metagenome | isolation source: seawater | place: Atlantic Ocean: North East | collected 2012 | reverse complement strand
CACGTTGATAGGCTGGGTGTGGAAGTGCGGTAACGCATGTAGCTGACCAGTACTAATAGCTCAATTGGCTTGATTTATGCACTGAAAAAAATTTTTTTTGAACAATCTATTCTTATTGATTAACTTATTACCATTTAATTTGTCTAAATCACTTAACCACTAGACATAATTTAACCAGAAATTAAAATAATATTATTATTAAATGAAAAAAAGCAAAATATTAATAGCTGGAATTTATGGTCAAGATGGATCTTATCTAGCTCAATATTTGTTAAGGAAAAAAAACTATGAAATTATAGGCTTAACAAGAAGAAGAAAAAAATTTTTCAAATACTTTGGAATAGAAGAAAAAAAAAATTAAAATTGTTCAAACAAATTATAACTATAATAGTTTGTCAAAAATTATAAAAAAATTTAAACCTCACATTATCTTTAATTTAACAGGTCAATCAGTACCAATCATATCTTGGTCAATACCAGAAAAGACTATATTTTCTATTGTAAATATTAATATTAATTTTATTAAGAGTATTTTAAACTTTTCTAAACAAACAAGATATTTTAATGCTTCATCAAGTGATATTTTTAGCGAAAGTAAAACCAGAATAGACGAACAATCACCAATTAGTCCTGATAATCCTTATGGTTGTGCCAAAGCATGTTCACATTTTTTAATTAAAAGTTATAGACGAAGATACAATTTATTCCTTGTTAACGGAATTTTATTTAATCATGATTCAACAAGAAGATCGATTAACTTTATTGGAAAAAAAATTATAAATGATGCAATAAAAATTAAACTTAAATTAAAAAAAAAACTTTATATCCAAAATACTTCAGTAATTAGAGATTTTGGTTATGCTAAAAATTATGTTGAAGGAATGTATAAAATTATGAAACTGAGAAAAGCAGATGATTTCATAATTTCATCAGGAAATTCAGTCTCGGTAAAAGACTACGCAGAAAGTGCTTTTCAAAATTTAGGACTAAATAAAAAATTTATTGTAAATAAAAAAATTAAAAGTTATGTAAAAAATAAAATTATGTCTAAAAATAAAAAAATACTCAATAAAACCAAATGGAAGCCTATCTCAAATTTTAAAAAAATGATTGCAATTATGATTAAGGAAGAAAAGATTTGGAACTTTAAAAATGCAAAGTTTAAAATCTGAAACTTTAGTTATAGCTGAGATAGGAATCAATCATAATGGAAGCTTTGATTTAGCAAAAAAACTTATTGATCAATCTGCAGCCGCAGGAGCCAATGCAGTAAAGTTTCAAATTAGAAATTTAAAAGAAATTTACAACGAAAAAATTATAAGTGATCCAAATAATACTCAAACTGGCTCTCAATATATATTTAATCAGCTAGTGAAGTCTGAATTTTCCAAAAAAAATATATTGGAATTATTTGATTATTCAAAAAAAAAAATCTATATGTTGGTGCCACTCCTTTTGATTTAAAGTCTTTAAAATTCCTAAAGAAATGTATCAATAAAATTGATTTTATTAAAATTGGATCTCCTGATTTTGATAATATCCCACTTGTATATGAGGCAGTAAAGCAAAAAAAATATATAGTTTTGTCTACTGGAATGAACAACGAGAGTGAAATAAAAAAAATTTTAAATATAATTAAATTCAACAAAAATCTAACAGCTTTTCTTCATTGCTGTAGTTCATATCCTGCAAGCGAAAGTGAAATAAATTTAAAATTTTTAAATAAACTAAAAAAAATTACCACTTGCACTGTGGGATATTCTGGTCATGAGAAAGGATTTTTTCCTACATTAATGTCTATTTATTTTGGTGCAAGAATAATAGAGAGACATATTACATTGGATAAAAGTATGGCGGGTCCTGATCATACCTCATCTTTAAGTTTTGTAGAATTTAAAAAAATGGTTAGTACAATAAGAAAAATGGACGAAATGTCAAAAATCAACATTCATAAGTATTTATTTAAAAATTTCAAAATTAATAAAAATAGCATCTTTGTTGGTTCTGGAAATAAAGTAATAAATCAAAACGTAATGTTAAATAAATCAATACTTTCTAAATCTTTAGTATTTAAAAAAAATCTAAAAAAAAAGACTATTCTAAGAAAAGAACATCTTGAATTAAAATCTCCAGCAAACGGAGTTAGTTATTTAGAGATAGAAAAATTTTTAGGAAAAAAGCTTAAAAAAAATGTTTTAAAACATGAGTATGTTTTAACAAACTCTATAAATAGTAAAAAAAATAATTTATTCAAAAACTTTAATTTAAAAAAAAAATGGGGATTAGTCACAAGGTTGGGAGATCTAGAGGATTATATTGATAACAAATCAGACCTTATAGAGATTCATCTGACTTGGAGAGAATTAGTTAGAGGGAAAATAATAAAAAACTTTATTAATAAAGATCTTATTGTTCATGCCCCTGAATATTTCAATGACAAATTAGTTGATTTTACGACAGATGATAAAAAAATAACATTAAACAGCCTAGAAATGCTTGATAATGTCATAAGTTTTGCAAAAAATATTTCAAATAATTTTAATATTAGTGACAATAAGGGACCAAGAGTTGTGGTTCATCCAGGAGGTCATTTTGAAAATTTTACAAATAAAGTTAATTTAAAAAAAAAATATATTAATCTTAGTAAAAATTTAAATAAATTAAATTTAAACGGTATAAGATTACTAATTGAAAATATGCCTCCCTACCCTTGGTATTTTGGAGGCAAATATTATAACTATATATTTACTGATCCAAAGGAAATTAATAATTTCTGTAACGAAAAAAATTATAAAATTTGTTTTGATACATCTCATGCTCAATTATACTGCAATAAAGAAAATTTAGATCTTGTAAACTTTGTAAGAAAAATTAAAAAACATATAGCCTATTTTCATTTTTCAGATGCAATAGGTGTTGATGGAGAAGGAGTTCAAATTGGATCAGGTAACATTAAATTTTCAAGATTTTTAAAAGAGATATCTGATATGGATTTAGGTTTTATACCTGAGATATGGCAGGGTCACCTCAATAATGGCAAAGGATTTGATATTGCTTTAAAAAATTTAAAAAAAATTCTTGGAAAAATAGGTACAAAGAAAAAATGTCATCATTAAAAAAAAAACAAAAAGTCATTGCAATAATTCCATGTCGCTCAGGTTCAAAAGGTGTTAAGGATAAAAATATATTAAAATTATTTGGAAAACCCTTAATATATTATTCAATTTTATTTGCAAAATCATGCAATTTTATAGATAGAGTAATTGTTTCAACAGATAGTAAAAAATATGCAATGATTGCTAAAAAACTTGGAGCAGAAGTTCCAGTTTTGAGGCCAAAAAAAATATCGAAAGATAATTCTTTGGATATAGAACTTTTTAAACATATGATAAATTTTTTAAAAAAAAAAGAAAAGTATAATCCAGACATTGTCATTCATCTAAGACCAACTAACCCAATCAGAAAAGTAAAAATTATGAAAAAAGCATTTAATACTTTAGTAATCAAGAAAAATATAAGCTCTGTAAGATCGATATCAAAGTTACCCAAAAATATTTATAAGTGTTTTTATCTAAATAATGAAAATATTTTAGAAGCAGTTGCAAAAAAGTTTATCAATAATAAAGAATTTTTTAATTTACCAAGACAAAGACTTCCAAATTCTTATTACTTAAATGGTATTTATGATGTTTTTAGGGCCAAACTTATTAAACAAAATATGATTTCAGGTAAAAAAATATACGGAATTGTAACTAAAGAAAACTTAGATATTGATACGAATGAAGATGTAAAAATAGCAAAAGCAAAAAAAAAGAATTTTTAATAACTTTAAAAGATATATTCATAACTTAATTTAAATCGTAAAGCATTTTTGATATATTATACAATCTAAAAATCTGATTTGAGTATTCTTCAAATTCCTTGTCTTTTTTATAATTTTTTAAGATTAAATTTATACGGTTTGTATCAAAATATCCTGTACTTAGATAATCACACGGGTGATATTTACTAAAAATTTTTAAAATATATTTTCTAGTTTTTGGATTAGAAATAATCTCTAAAATTGGATCAGAATATTTTTTAACGTCATATAAATATGAGTGGTAGCCCTCTTCAAGAATGCTTGGATAATTTAGATATCTTCTGAAGCTTTCTTTAAGAGGATATTTAATGTTTTTCATTTCTAAGCTTCTGCCCCATTCTTGAGGCATCTTTGATAAATAATCGTGCAATTTTGGATTCCAGTATGGCAAATACATTTCAAGATTATAGTAATCTGCAAAATTATACATTGTACATATTGTTGACGCTTGCCAGTGAAATGAATTATATAAATGAATAAAACCTGAGTAGATTTGTTCTGGCTTTTCTATATTAATGTTTGAAAAGTAGTTTTTTTTTAAATTTTCAAACAATTCCAGCTTTAGTTTTTCTTTAAATATTAAATTACTTTCTTCATTTAAAGGAAGTCTTGCATTAGAATTAAATAAATTATTACACAATTCATAAAAAATATTTTTTATATTGTAATTATTTAAATTTTTAATTTTATTAAATTTTTTTGATGATATTTCTTTAAATATATAATCAGATTTATAACTTTTATTTAGGATTTTTTTTAAAAAACTTGGTGAATACAAATAGCAAATTTTTTTGTCCGAGTATTCTCTAAAACCATTTGACTCATGATCAATCAAAGAAAAAAATTGAGAAAAACCAAAATTATGAACGCCATCACTTACTTCACCCGCATATGTTTCATTAGAAAAACCTGAATTTCTTGATGATTTAGCCAATTTATAATGCATAAATGCTGCTAGAGTATTTGCCATCATTCTTTTTCCGCTTATTTCAGATATTTCCTCTGAATATTTTTCAAAATTTTTTATTAAATTAACCTCTGTAAATTTAACATTAAAATTAAAGTGTTTTTTTAATTTTAAAATTCTTTTTAGTTCAAAAATATTATAAATTTTACTTCTTTTAGATAACTTCTGAACGACAGTATGGCCCAGGATATTCTTAGAACCATATATTTTCTTTTGATTTGCTGCAAGGTATGAACTATCAAAACCAGATGACATATATATGTTTTTTTTATTTATTTTTCCTAGTTTTCGTAAATATTCCTGATTTATTTTAAAGTACTCATTGATTTTAGTGTCATTATATTTTTTTGTTTGATTAAGAATTAATTTTTTTTTGTTAACACGAATTTTATTTTTTATGATAATTAATTCTTCATTAACTCCTATTCTTGATATTTCATTAAATAAAGTTTGCTTTTTTGGAGGTCTAATACCGATTACATTTAAAGAGTGTCCAATGGCTAATTGATTCAGTGTTTTGGATTTTATTAATTTAACTAATAAGCGAAAATTTGATGAAATATAAAAATTATTTCTTTCCTGAAAGTAAAAAATATCAATTCTAGAAAATTGATCTAGTGTAATTTTGATTTTACCTTTATTGATACTGAAGTAACAGAATCGACCATCATAATCTTTTTTGAGGTCAATATTTTTACTATGCTTTATTTCGTATATTTTGCCGAATATAAAATTATAGCTGTTGTTGTCTTTTAATATATTAACTTTATAATTAGTAAATAGATTATAATTTCTAATATTTTCTTTAAATGACAAAATATTTAAGTCACAATTACTAGTAAATAAAAAATCGTTCATTTTAATATATCTTCGCAAAGCTTCATTATTTTGTAGGAAAAAAAAATATTATTATAATGTATTGTATTATCAGATTTATAAAAAAATTTCCACATTTTAAGGAATCCGGGTTTGTATTTATTTTTTTTGTATTCATCAATATGCCTAATTTTTTTTGGTAAATAAAAATTTTCAAAATTAACAGTTTTTTTTGTCATACCTTCCAGCTCCAACATAAATTCTATAGGTTTAAAAATATAAGCTTTTTTTTTGTTGTAGACATCAATAGAAAAATTCTGAGAAGATCCAAAGCAAATATCAAGAGAAACTACATTATGATTTTTTGCATTAAAAAGGACTGTAATGAAGTTTTTATTTTTAATTTTATAAGTAATTTTTAAATTATCAAATAGAAACAATAAGATTGAAATTATATGACAGCTATTTTTTTTAAAATTTTTTTTACTAGTCTCAGGTATAAATACTTTAATGAATGAATTTTTTATTTCTTTTTGTTTCAGAAAAGAAATTGAATCATAAAATATTCTATTATACGCAACAAAAATATTTTTACTTTTTGAAAAAAATTTTTTAAAATTTTTTGAATTTATAGATACAGGTTTTTCAATTAAAATTTTTTTATCTAATTTTAGAAATTCATAAAGTATTTTATCAGCATCTTTTATCCTAGGTGCAATTAAGTAATGCATATTCTTGAAATTTTTGTGTTCATGAAGCATTTTTCTCCAATCAAAATATACTTTTTTAAATTTATATTTTTTATTAAGAGCAATAATATTTTTAGATTTTTTATTTGTGGTACAAATGTCTCTTAAAATAAAACCGCATTTTTTCGCAGAGTCTAAATGATGATATATAATATTAGAAGATCCAATAATTGACAAATTTTTCATTATCATATTTATATAATATAATTGGCAAATATTTATATAATATAATTTATACTAGTAATAATATTTAATGAAAATTTTAATAGTTGGATTTGGCAAGATGGGAAACTCCCATTTTAAGTCTTTTTTGGCATCTAATAAAAATTATCAAATTTATATTGTTGATAAAAAATTTGGTACAAAATCTGAAAAAATATATAAGAATAAAAAAATACAATATTTGCCAGATCTACCAAAACAAAAATTTTTTCATTTAACAATAATATCCACCAATTCAAAAGAAAGATATGAAATAATAAAAAAGATAACGGATAATAATAAGTTAAAATATTTAATATTAGAAAAATTTTTATTTAATAAGATAAATTATTATGAAAAGGTAAAAAAAATTATTCAAAATCATAAAATAAAAGTAATGGTTAATGTTTGGGGAAGATCTATCTTAGAACCAATATTAAAAAAATTTCACAAAAAAGATATAATTAAAATTGAGATAATCGTCAAAAAAGGAGAATTATTAACAAATTTAATTCACTTTTATGATTTTATTTATTGTTTATTTGGAAAAAATTTTACTCTCAGATCTAAGAATAAAATGAAATTTATTAAATCAAAAAGAAAAGGATATCTAGAAGGAGTTTCTGATCTTTATTCAAAAAAAAAAACCAAATATTTTAATAAAAAATTTAAATTTTATTAATTATCATATGTTTAAAATAGATTTAAAACAAGGCACATATAAAATTAAAATTAATTATAATGGTAGATGTGAATATTTTTTGAATGATATAAAAATATTAGAAAATCAATTTCCATTTTCATACTTAGTATCTGAAAAATTTTTTCAACTGGATTATAAAAATAAAATCAAAAAATATTTTAATAATTTTAATATAATTAGTTTACTATCTTTAAATATAATTAAATTACTCAAAAGAAAAAGTAATAAAAAAATATGTATAACGTAAAACAAAAAATACTTTTATGTATTCAAAATCCTTTTGCTATGGACAATTTATTTAGTCAATTAGAAGTTCTAACGAAAAATTTTGATATTACAATTATTTCTACAAACTATCTCTTAGACGAAAATTCAAAAAATAAATATATAGAATTTATGAGCTCTATTAATTTAAAAAATATTTATTTTATTCCATTTTATGGATCAAAATTAAAAAGAGGAATTAAATCTATGCTTGCTACCCATTCCTTTCTTTTAAAGCTAAATAAAACTATTAATTTTGAAGAATTTTCCGCATGCATAATCGAAAACGATTTCTATATTTGGCAGAGAATTATACTAGAAAAATTAATATCCAAAAAATGTGTACAAGTTGGATTAGACCTTGATGGTGTAACTATGCCACTTGACACTTTTAGAAATCTTTTAGAAGGAGAGGATGTATGGCAAATTATTAAAAAACTGCATAAAAGAAGAGAACTAATCACAACTAGAAATAAAAAAAAAAATATTGCCGAAAGTATTACCGATGTATTTGATAGAATAAAAGATAATATTATTGATAGAAAAATTCTTTCGTTAATCTTCTATAAAAAAAAATTTAATTATAAGCCTTTTAATCTTAATTTATTAGATACAGGATCTTTTGATTATAAAATAAGTTTTTTTTTTAGTTCATATTATTTTTGGAGTAAAATTTATAATAAAAAAAATAATTTCTTAATTGAATTAAAGAATAAATGTAATTGTAAAAAAGATATAATAAAAAATAAAGTTTTATATATCTCACCAATTTTAAAAGACAATTTAAATTACTCAATTATATCGAATAAAATTGATAATTTAGTATCGTTTTTTAATAAGTTGAAAATTAGAAATTTGCATCTTCAGAAAATTGATTTTAGATTTCACCCAATGCAAGATGGTAAAATGATTAAATTTGTAAATAAAATTATTAGTGAAAAAAATATAAAAATTCTAAAATCAACAAATAGTTCAGAATCTTTAAATGATATAGCATGTAATTATCATAGTGTGATAGGTGGTTTAAGTGGAGCTTTATTTTATCTTAAAAATTCATGCAATAATATTAATGTATACTGTTTAAAATCTCTAAGCATTGACTCATTTGGTAAAAACTACTTTTTAAAATTAATAAATGAAAAAATTATTCACTATAATGATAAAGAGAAAATATTTGAAGATTATGAAAATTTAATAAAAAATATTATTTTAAAAAAGGAAAAAGAAGACTTAAATAATCTTTTAAAAGTATTGATTAATAATTCAACCAAATACACTACAAACTAAGTGACCAATCAAATGATGAGCTTCTTGAATATTTGCTGTATTGTTTGATGGTACTATAAATGAATGTTTTGCAACTTTACGACATTTTCCACCATTTTTTCCAAGCATAGCTATTGACATTATTTTTTTTTGTTTTGCTTTTTTCAAAACATTAATAATATTTTTACTGTTTCCTGATGTAGACATCACTATTAACAAATCATTTCTATTAGCATTACCCTCAAATTGTCTTTCAAAAATTTTATCATAGCCAAAATCATTTGCTATACATGTGATAACAGATGTATCAGTTGTTAATGAAATTGCACTAAGAGGTTTTCTATTTTTTTTATATCTACCTACTAATTCTCCAGCTATATGCTCACAATCTGCTGCCGATCCACCATTACCGGCTAAAAAAACAGTGCCATTTCTTTTGTACGTTTTTCTAATTTCTTTAGCAATAAAAAGGGTTACATTTAAAATTAAATTTTTATTTTCATTCAATAGATTTAAATGGTTTGCTATGTGTTGATTAATTTTTTTTTTCATTATAAATTAAATATTAATGCAATTTTTGACCAAATTTAAGTATTTTATATGGAATCTTTGCTAAAATAGCTGTTAGTTTATCTGAATATTTGTCTCCAATTAAGATTGATTTACTTAAATTTATATTCCAATTTTTTTGAGCTAATTTTATCATACCAATATTAGGTTTTCTTAAATTTTTATTTTTAGTATAAATTTTTTTCTTAGAATCTTTAAAGTATGGTGCATAAAAAAACTCATCAATATGTGCACCATTTTCAATAAATTTTTTATTCATGTATGTATGTAATTTTTTTACATCGTTTTCACTATAATAACCTCTTCCAATACCAGACTGATTTGTAATTACAAATACATAAAAATTATTGTCATTATATTTTTTTACATATTTAAATATATGATTTCTCCAAATAACTTCATTTTTTTTAAATACATATCCACTATCTTTATTTATAACTCCATCTCTATCTAAAAATAGAGCAGGTTTATAACTTACCTTTCTTAAAAATCGTGGGAGTTTTTTTAAATCTTTCAATGTACCCATATCAATAAAATCATCTGAATATACTTTTCCAAATAATTGATTCTTATAAATAAGTTTCGAGAATATATTTTTTTCTAAAGAACCTCTTTTGTCGAGAAGCTTAATTATTTTTTTTGAAAAAACACACATTCCAGAATGTATAAACCTAGATTTTTTACGCACATCTATTTTTAATTTATTTTTTTTGTTAATTAAAAAAGTGTCATATCTTTTATTATTTTTAAATTTTTTTAATGCTAATAAAGCCGTTTGTCTTCGACTTCCAAAATTTAAAAAAAAATCACTAAGATTGATATCAAAAAAGGTATCACCATTACAAAAAAAAAAAATTCTTTTTTAAGTGCTTTTTTGCATTCAGAAGAGCTCCAGAGGATCCCAGTAAAGATTTTTCGATAATGCACTTTATTTTTATATTAAAATAAAATTTATTATGAAATCTTTTTTTAAATAAATCACTTTTATAATGACAGAGTAGAAGAACCTCGGTTATTCCATATCTGCTAAGGTTCTTAATAATGTGTTCTAACACTGTAAGATTATTTACAACAACCAAAGGCTTAGGTACTCTCTTTGTAATTCTACCTAACCTTGAACCAAGACCACCGCACAATATAACCGCTTGTTTTATTGTCATTTAATTTAATAATTATTTTTATTTTGATTAAAATTGTTAATTTTAAATACTTTATATAATTCTTTGATTCCCTCATTAAGACTTACTTTGGTTCTAAATCCTATTTTTTCTATCTTTTTATTACTTACAAAATAATCTCTTTTATCTGGATCAGCTTTATTTCTTTTTATATTTATTTTTATGTTTTTAATTATTTTTTTTATTGATTTGGCTAGCTCTATTTTTGTCAAATTAGCGTTAGAAAGTCCTAGATTATAAATATTTCCTTTCATTTTTTGAAAATTTATAATTGAGAATAAAAATGCATTAGATATATCTTTTACATGTATATAATTTCTTCTAAAGTGAGGTTCAAAAATTTCTAACTTATTTTTTAATACAGCCTCTCTTACTAAAAAATTAACAAGCAAATCAGTTCTCATTCTATAGGAGTATCCAAAAACTGTAGCCAATCTGAAAACAATCGAATTTTTATGATTAAGTATAATTTTTTCTGCCTGCACTTTTGTTTTTCCGTATAAAGATATCGGATTTAGAGTGGATTTCTCATCACAATAACTATTCTTTTTTCCTACTCCGTAGCCTGAATTAGTATTTGGATAAATTACTTTTTGACTCTTTTTAATTTTAGACAAAATAAATTTTATATTATTATAATTAATTTCAGTGGCCATCCTTGGGAATTTTTTACATAGAGGCGCACCTACTAATCCAGCAAGCGGAATAATAAGATCTTTTCCTTTTAATTCATTTATTAGAATATTTTTATTTCTAACATCTGCTTTAATAAATTTAAAATTTTTAAAACCCAAAAGATGTGAGAGTGAATTTTTTTCAAATTTTAAGTTATCAATTACTGTTACAAAGTAACCTTTTTGAACTAGATCTGATACAAGAATGGATCCAATATATCCTGCGCCACCAGTTATAAGTATTTTTTTTATTTTCATTGTAATTTTATAAAGTATTTAGAATATTACAAAGTCTTTTAATTTTTTTAATTTTAAGAGATGGAAAATTTCCAATGTAATATCCAAAAGAATGAACATGATCTACATTTTTAAAATCTGAAACTTTGTATTTTTTAATATATTTTTTAATATATGGTTGTTTTAATTGATTCCCACCCCCAGCATTACCACGTCTAAACTCTATTTTAAATTTATTCATTATTTTTTCTAGTTTATTGCGTTTTGAAAAATCTTTACTTTTTAAAATGAGAGGAAATGCATAATTTGAACATCCTTTGATATCAAAATCAGTATAAAATTTTTTACTATCAATATTTTTTAAAAAAAAATTGAAATTTTGATTTCTCAATTTGTTATTTTTATTAAGTGTTTTTATTTGGTTAAGTCCAATAATAGCATTTAATTCATTGCTTCTAAAATTTAAAGTTGGGAATAAAAAAATAAAATCAGGATTGAGATCAGTATGTTCTTTTTTTTTTAGGTTTATATAATTTTTGTCTAATGATTCTCTTAACATGCCATGAGAACGTAAAATTCTAGCCATATTATAAATTTTACTATTATTTGTACATATCATTCCACCTTCAATTGTTGTTAAATGATGAGCATAATAAAATGAGAAATTTGATATTAGTCCAAAACAACCTAATTTTTTATTTTTAAAAGTTGCACCATGTGATTCACAAACATCCTCAATTAAGGGAATTTTTTTTTTTTTTAGATATGCTAATAGTTTACTGCTTAACCCGTTAAATCCTTGAGCGTGTGTTAAAAAAACTGCTGCAGTATTTTTATTAATTTTTTTTATTATTTGGTTTTCATCTGCGCTTAAATTTTTTAAATTAATATCAACGAAAACAGGCTTGAAATTGTTTAATAATACTGAACTTATATCCGACACCCAGGTTAAAGTTGGAACAATAATTTCACCTTTTTTATTTAAATTTTTTAAAATGGCCATTGAAATGTAGTTAGCTGTAGAGCCCGAATTAACAAAAACACTATATTTTACACCCAGCCATTTAGACCATTCTTTTTCGAATTTTGATACATTTTCAGACTGTGTCAAAATTTTTTTATGACTAAGAAACTTTTTTAAACTATTGATATCACTTGTAGTGATATTATTTACCATGAGTTTATGTTCAAACGAATTTTTCATTTTTATCCATATAAATTAATTTAGTTCCGCTGTTTTCAAAGCAAACATCAAATACTAGAAAATTTTTTAATTTTTTTTTTAAAAAGTTTTTTTTATCTTTATTAACATAAAAAAGCAAAAAACCTCCACCACCTGCTCCAAGCAACTTCCCTCCAACGGCTCCATTGTTTAGGGCTTCCTCGTATATTTTATCAATTTTATAATTAGAAATAAATGAGCTAGTTTCTTTTTTTAATTTCCATGTTTCATTTAACAATCTCCCAAAATCATTATATTGGTTTTTAATTATCAAATCATATGCAACATCAGTTAATTTCATAGTTTCAAGTAATGTTTTTTTCTTTTTTTTTAAATCTTTTACGTATTTTTTAATATGAGAATGATTTATTTTTTGTAGCCCTGTGTATACTAATATCAATTTATCACTTAATTTTTTTTCTTTAAACGTATTTTTAAAAATATTTTTAACTTCAAAGTTTCCATCTTTTTTGATTTTTATATAATTTAATCCCCCGTAAGCACACGCAATCTGGTCTTGAACTCCTACAGATTCTTTAAGAACTTTTCTTTCATAATAAATCGCTTTTTTAGCAATACTTTTTTTATTAAATTTCTGTTTTTTTGCCAAACTTATAATTTGAGCAAGACCTACTACAAAAGCAGAGCTTGATCCTATGCCACTTCTTGCAGGTAGCTCTCCATCGTAATGAAACTCTAATCCATTTCTTATTCTTTCCTTTAAAAAAATTTGCTTGATTGGGTTTAACCTTATTTCACTAAAATTATTTACCTCTTCAGTCTTACTATAAATAATCCTATTTTTTTTTTGAAAAAAGCCTGGTCTATTTCGGATAGACAGATATATATGTTTATTGATAGTTGCTGAAATAACTCCTCCACCAAAATGAGAAAACCAATTAGGATAATCTGTCCCGCCACCAAAAAAAGAGATTCTATAGGGTGTTTTTACAATAATCATCTATTTATAAATTTAAAATTTTTCCCCATGATAATGAAAATTTTTTAAGAAGATAATCTCTTCCACCATTTTCGTAAATATACTTTTCAGGAAGACAAATATTTTTTATTTTAGATTTAATTTGAATATTTTTAATTAAACTATATTCAAATAAAGCTGAGGCTAATCCACCATTGATATTTTGTTCATCTAAAACAATAATACCAGAATTTAATTTAAGATATTTTTGTAATTTACCACTTATTGGCTTAGATCTAAACAAGTCTATAATATAAAATTTATTTATACTTTTTTTTAAAACTTCAAAAGCTAAGTGTGTCATTTTTCCACTAGAAATAATCAGTTTCTTTTTCTTGCTTGCCTTTCCTATTATTGAAAAACCATCTGTAAAATAATTTTTTTTTGCCAAATCAAATTCTGGTAATATATTACGATCAAGTCTTACATAAGAAAAACTTGGTTGAGAAAGTAATTTTTTTGCAACATATTTAGTTTGAGAATTACATGAAAGTGTAAAGATTTTATTTCCCAAAATTGATCTTATAGTTGAAAAATCTTCATTAGCATAATGGGTTGGACCTGAGTCTGCATACCCCAAGCCAATTCCAACTGATATAAAAATTATTGGCAGTCCCATCATTGCTGGGCCGCATTTCATTTGTTCGATTGATCTTAATGACAGGAAAGGAGCCATTGCGTAAACAAAAACTATTCTTCCGTCTAGAGATAAGCCTGTAGCCATATCAACCATTGCTTGTTCAGATATACCACAATGTATGAATTGTCTTGGAAACTTTAATCTAAGCTCATCTAAAGCCTCTGCTCCAAAATCCGCACTAAGAAAAAAAATATTTTTATTTTTTTCCATCGCACTTGTTATTTCTTGAATAAATATATCTCTTTGAAGCATTATTTAATTTCTTTTCTAAGTTTCATTATTTCATTATCTCTCAAATTATTCCAATAGTGCCAATTGGGTCTATCTTCCATCAATGAAAATCCTTTACCTTTCACAGTTTTTGCCAATATACATTTTGGTTTATTTCTATTTTTTATAGATAAAGCTTTTAAAAGAGATTTAAAGTTATGACCATCACATTCAATAGTTTTTAAGTCAAATGAGCTTATTTTTTTTTTAATATTTCCCAAATCAAGACAATCTTTTGTTTTACCAAGAATTATTAAAGAGTTGATATCAATTATGATTGTTAAGTTGTCTAAATTATAATGTGAAGCAAATAAAAGAGCCTCCCAGGTTGAACCTTCATATAATTCTCCCTCGCTTATTAATACAAAAACTCTTCTATCAATTTTTCTAATTTTATATGAGTAAGCTAAACCACAGCCAATACCTATACCATGGCCAAGAGAACCAGTAGTAGCGTCTATTCCGGGAATAAAAATGTTACCAAATACTCTTAATAAAGTTTTTTTTTTAATACCCCAATTTTCCCAATCTTTTTTTTTTATTATCCCAAAATCTTTAAGTATAGGATACATTCCAACTGTTGCATGACCTTTGCTAACAATTAATTTATCGTAAAACCTTTTATTTCTAAATCTAATAAATTTACCAAAATGAAGAGAAATAAGGATTTCTAAAATTGAAAAAGTTGATCCCGGATGTCCTTGTTTCATTATAACAAACTTTTCAAAAAGTTCTTTTCTATATTTTTTTGCTAATAGTGCTAATTTATCATATTTAGGCATTTAGAAGTGGTTTACATTCAAATATTAAATGTTACAAGTATATAAATATTTGTGCTAATTTAAATTTAATGCCTTTCTCTGAAAATCCAACAACTTCTTTAGAAGAATTTAAAATAGATCCTAAAATAAAATTATTAAGACATAGAAAAAATATTGATGGAATAATAAGTGGTAAGTTTGAACCTCCAATAATGGTTGATGTAGATGTCGTTGAAGGCTTTTGCAATTTGGATTGTGCATGGTGTAGCCAAGCTAAAAGTAGAGCTCTTAAGCCCAGAAGATATATGTCAAAAGATACCATGTATGGTCTTGGAAAATTTTCAAAAAAATGGGGAATTAAATCTTGGAGAATTGCAACTGACTCAGAACCAACCTTAAATAAAGAATTACACCATTTATTTATATCTGGAAAAGAAAACCAAATTGATATGGGTCTTACAACAAATGGAGTACTTTTAGATAAAGTCAAAAACCTAGATTATCTTACCTGGATAGGTATAAGTTTAGATGCCGTAGACCCCAGAACCTGGAGCATAGCAAAAAAATCACCAGAGAAAAATTTTTTAAGAATTATTGATAATATAAAAAAAATAAAAGATAAGTTTCCTAACTTAGATATTTCAATCAAGTATCACAAATGGTCAAGTGAACAGGATAACCTTGGTAAAAATGATTTTTATCCAGACATGAATTCTCACAGTGAAGACAAAAAATTAAAAAATTTAAAAGAAAATGAGGTAGTTGATAATATTAAAGAATCAGAAGAATTACCTGAACTTGCAAAAAAACTTGGAGTTTCATATGTAATAAGAGATGCATTTCCTGCAAATTTTTCAGATAAATATAAATTTACGAAATGTTTGGCAACCCCGTTGTCAGGTACTTTTGGTGCCGATCATAAGTTTCATTTATGTTGTGATGCAAGAAACGTTTTTGTTTTAACAGATGATTATACAAAAAATAATTGGGAAGAATTGCCTAAATTATGGGGGTCTAAAAAACATAAAGATTTGATCGATTCAATAAATCCTAAAAAATGTTTAGGCTGTTCTAAATTTAAACTTTGCTCAGTTGTTGAAAATATAGTAGTTGATGGAGAGTACACTAAGAATTATCAAGTCAACTTTATATAAAACAAATGAAAAAAAAAAATTATTTGGTTACTTCAACTGTTAATATTCCTTATTTTTTGGAAGATATTCTTAAAAATTCAAAGAAATATAATCAAGATTTTGTCGGAATTGTTATTGGAGACAAAAAAACTCCTAAAGATGCCAAGAACTACTGTAAAATGCTTAATAAAAAATTTAGATCTGATATTCGATATTTCGATATTATTGAGCAGAATAAAATTTTAAAGAACTATCCCAAAATTTTAAGATTTATTCCTTACAATAATAATGTAAGAAAAATGATAGGTACATTTATATCTTATATAGATGGTTGTGAAAAATTAATTATGATTGATGATGACAACTTTCCAATACCAAATGTTGATTTTTTTAAATACCATGAAATAGTTGGCACCCAAAGACTACTAAAAACCATTTCGAGCAATTCAAAATGGGTAAATATAGCAAATACGATGGTAGAAAAAAAAAATATCCCTTTTTATCCTAGAGGTTTTCCTTGGAGCAAAAGATTTAAAGAGGATAGTTATGAAGAAAATAAGAAGAAAATACATATTTTAGTAAATGGTGGACTTGTTCTTGGAGACCCCGATGTTGATGCTGTATCAAGACTTTTTTGGCCCTTAGATGTGTTAAAAATCAAAAAAAATTTTATGCCTTATTTTGCATTAAACAAAAATAATTTTTGTCCTTTCAATGATCAAAATACTTCTTTAGCAAGAGAAATAGTTCCTATTTATTATAAGCCTCCGTCTGTGTTAAGAAACGCAGACATCTGGACTTCATACTTTATAGAAAAAATTTGTCACTCTAATAATAAGTATGTTTCTTTTGGAATGCCTTTAGTCAATCAACTAAGAAATGTTCATGACTTTAGAAAAGATTATGATTTAGAAAATACTCACAATAAAGCAACAGATCTTTTTATTGAAATTATGAACAAAATTAAATTAAGGTTTAAAAAAAATTATTTAGAAACCTCTAAAGTTTTAATTAACAAATGTCTTTTTGAGATTGATAGAGCAAAATTTAATAAAAATTTATTTAATAAAAATGATTCAAGACATGCTCATATGCCATCATTAAAAAATATGCAAGAAAGTTTTCAAGAAAACAAATATCTTATAAGATCTTTTTTTATTGAATATAAAAAATGGATAAACATTTTATCTTTTTATATAAATGACAATTCAGCATAAAAACACATATTTTAATGTAGAATTAAAAAATAAATTTTATCAAATAAATTTTTCTACTGATCATGTTGCGGTTATTGCGCACACAAATCAAAACGAATTAGTTATAGTAAAAGCAAAAAGGCCGATATTAAAAAAATCTATTTACGAGTTTCCTTCTGGTAATCCATTAAATTTAAAAGAAAAATTTGTAAATTGTGCTGCTAGAGAACTTTATGAAGAGACAGGAATAAAGATTAAAAATAAAAAAAGATTTAAAAAATACTCAAAAGTAAATCCGATGCCAGCAAGAACAAAAAATAACATTCATTTTTATTCTATTAAAATAACTAAAAAAGAGTATTTAACAAGACAAATACACGATGATGAAATAGATGAAGTAAAGTTAGTTAGTTTAGAAAGCTTAATAAAAAAAATTAAACAAGGAAATTTTTTTGTAACTTCTCATATAGCCTTGTTTTTATTTTTTTTACTTGATAAAAACATTATAAATTATAAAAAATCTAAATGACAGATGTACTGCTAATTAATCCTGGTGATAGAAAAATGACATTTCAGGAATTAGGCAAAGATTTTGCGGCAATAGAACCTCCCTATTGGGTTGTTTCAATGGCTTCTTTTCTTAGAAACAATAATTTCTCAGTTGAAGTAATTGACTCGGATGTTGAAAATTATTCACCAGAAGAAACTGCAAAAAAAGCCATTGAAATAAAACCAAAACTTGTAGCAATAATCTCTCACGGTTCCACTCCACAGTCATCGACTCTAAATATGTATCCAGCTGGAAAAATAACGAAAGCAATAAAACAATTAAGCAATATACCAATTGCAATTTCCGGCATTCACCCAACAGCCCTTCCAGAAAAAACTTTGCAAGAAGAAAAAGTTGATTTTGTTATAATTGGTGAAGGACCTAATACCTTAAGATATTTAACAGAAGCAATCAAAAACAATGAGAGAAATTTTAAAAAAATTCAAGGTCTATGTTTTTATGATGATGATAAAACTTTAGTTAAAAATAATGCTGCACCACTAGTAGAAAATATTGATCACACTATGGGCACAGCCGCATGGGACTTGATACCAATGGAAAAATATAGAAGCCATTTTTGGCATTCATATGATGATATTAAAAAAACCCAACCTTATGCCTCGATATACACCGCACTTGGATGCAAATATAATTGTTCATTTTGTCAAGTGAATGCACTTTTTGGAAAACCTGGAATGAGATTTAGAGAACCAGAAAACGTAGTTAACGAAATTGGTATGTTAGTTGAAAAGTATGGTGTAAGAAATTTGAAAATTTCAGATGAACTTTTTGTAAATAATGAAGGTAGACATATGAAAATTTTAGATATGCTAATAGAAAGAGGTTATGATTTGAATATGTGGGTTTGGTCAAGAATAGATACAATGAAAACAAAAGATTTAGAGAGAATGAAAAAAGCAGGAGTAAACTGGGCAGTTTATGGCATCGAGTCAGCAGATGTAAATGTTCGTAGAGAAATTGGAAAACCAATAAGACCAGATGTTGAGGAAATAGTTAAAGCTACTAGAGAAAGTGGAGTGAGTGTAGTAGCAAATTATATATTTGGATTGCCCGAAGATAATATGGAGTCTATGCAAAGTACTTATGAGCAGGCTGAGCGTATTAATGCCGAAGAAGCAAATTTTTATGCAGCACAAGCTTATCCTGGAACAAGACTTTATACTCAAGCTTTAAAAAAAGGCTGGAAGCTGCCAGAAAAGTGGTCAGGCTTTTCACACCATAGCTATGACTGTTTGCCAGTTCAGACAAATTATCTAAGTTCGGCGGATGTTCTAAAATTTAGAGATGATTCATTTTATAAATATCATACAAGCAAAAAATACTTACACATGATCAAAGAGAAATTTGGCCAAAATGCAGTTGATACAATTAATAAAATTACATCTGTTAAGCTAAAAAGGCAAATTTTAGGTGACTAAAATCTATTTTTAAATAATTAAATTAACAATGGGTAAAATTCTTACATTAGTTTATACAGCTAGAAACGATGACTATTCCCCAGATTTTATTCAAAGACTAGAAACAACATTAAACTTGAATGTTGAAAATATTTTAAATCTTAAACTACAAAATCAAATTGAAATTATTATAATAGATTGGGGAAGTGAATTTAAAAAAAGATTAAGCAAAAAAATTTTTTTAAATAAAAAAAATAAAATTGTTAACATTCATTATGTTTCCCCAAAAGTATCAAAAAATTATTCTAATAAATGGCCAAATTTCTTTAACGAAAGTGCTGCTTATAATCTTGGCATTAAAAAAGCTAAATCAAAATTTGTATTATACACTCAACATGATAGTTTTTTTTCAAAATCTGGATTTTATAATTTAATTTCTCTTTTAAATAATAAATATGAAGTAAAAAATTTTGAAGAGAATTTGTACTATATTCCAACCAAATTCCTTAATATTAATTTTTATAAAAAATCTCCTTCATTAGACTCAATTAATTATCATATTGAAAAACATGATCATACTTTTCACAAAATTAAACCTTCAAGCTTTAATGTGACTTCTGGCCAAGGTGCTATTTTATTATCTAAAAAAAATTGGATAAAATTGAGTGGCTTTAGAGAAAAATGGAATAGATTTTCAATCGACACTGATTTATTTTTTAGGAGTAGTAGATTATTTAAAAAAGTAAATACATTATATTTTGGGATAAATGTTTATACCTTGTCAAGATCTAACCTTAAAGAAAAATTGACAAAGAGGATAGAAAAAATAATTAAATATCCAAGACACAACTCCATCTCATCAAATGATAATTTTTATAAAGAAAATAAAATATTAAAAATTAATAATAATTTTCAAACTAAATTTGAGAGAATTTCCAATTTTAATAAAATTAAGAAATTAAGAATTAATTTAAATAAAAAAATGTATGAGAAACTAAACACTAAAGATGTAGCAAGAAATTTTGCTAAGAACAATTTAAATTATAAAAACAAAAAAGTTGATATATTTCAGATTTTCTTGATTCTTAAATGGATTGATATTTCTGACACCATTAATATGATTGAGGTTGGCAATATGAATTGTGATAAAATTCTAAAAATTGTTTCTCAGGATAACCCTTATTTAAATCTTTTTTCATTTAATAAAAATTCTCAAGATGAAATTTTTTTTAAATCATATTTTGAATTAATGATGGAAAAAATCAAAAAAAATCATAATGGATATGTTAGAAATGTATTTTCTGAAGATAAAAATGATTATAATAATTTAATTAATGATATTCCTTTTGATCAATTCAATACAATATTAAATATTAATTTTGATAGTTTAAAAAGCAAGAAAGAATTAAGATATTTCGAAGATCTTATCAAAAATAAAAAAAATATGATCAATATTATAATTTTTGAAAATAATTTATATAGCAACTTATCAGAATCTTTTAAAAAAAAAATAGATTTTAAAAAAATATTTCAAAAAAAAAAATATACAATATACATTAATAAAAAAATTTATAAAAAATTTCAAAATTTTTTTAAAATTAGTCTCTATGAAAGATTATCATTACTATCTTATTTTTATTCTTATAAGATAAAATATTTTCTAAAAAATTTAATATAAAATAAAAATTTAATTATTTTAATTTTATTATTTTATTTTCTTCTATTTTAAATACTTTATTACAACCGTTTAATAAACTTTCTTTATGGGTAATTATAATTAAGGTTCTATTTTTAATAGAATAAATATTATTCATAATCTCATTTTCTGTTTTTTCATCAAGAGAATTAGTAGCCTCATCAAATATTAATAAACTTGGATTACGATATAAGGATCTTGCAATTGCTATTCTTTGTGCCTGACCACCTGATATTTGTTTTGCATTTGGTCCAACCAATGTATTTATTTTATCTGGTAAATTATTAATAAAACCATCTAAAGATACTTCTTTCAAAATTTTGTCAATCTTATTTTTATCATTTTCAATATTTCCAAATAAAATGTTTTCACAAATCGTATCGTCTATTAAAGAAAAGTTCTGTGGAACATAACCTATTTTTTCATGCCATGACTTCTTAACAAGTTTTAAATCTTCCCCGTCGATACTTACAACTCCAGTATCTGGCTCAATCAATCCCATTATTATTTTTATTAATGTACTTTTTCCAGATCCAGTTTTTCCAACAATTCCAACTGTTTCATGTTTATTAATTTTTAAATTAATGTTCTCGAGGGCAATCGATCTATTTTTATATTTGAGTGAAACATTTTTTAATTCTAAGAAATTTTCGAAACTTGCCTCTTGATTATCTTCTTTATCATCATCAATATCATTATTTGCATTTGTTATATCTTTATAAACTTGATCAATTGAGATCTGACCTTGAACTAAAGATAATCTATTTAGTAGAATTGCATTTAATGAGGGATAAACTCTTAGAGCAGCAAAAAAGTACAATGCCAGTATTGGAACAAATGCGATAATATCCAATTTTAGTATAGTTGCATAAAAAATTGAGCAGCATACTAAAAAAACAATAAAAAATTCTAAAAAAATTTTAGGCAATTTATTTATAATTTCAAATAACATATTAGATTTAAATTCTCTAGTTATAGACTTTATAAATTTATCGATAAAATATTTTGATTTATTATATAACTTTACTTCTATTATTGATTCTAAAATTTGAATAATAATTTTACTTTTTTCCCCCCTCTCAAAAAATGCTATTTCAGATTTTTGTGATAATTTAGATGAAAATATTTTAAGGTAAATGTAGGTTAAAATTAATGAAATAATTAAAACAAATAAAGTTATTTTATAATTTGCCGCTAATAAAAGTGAAAATATTAAAAAAATTTGAACTATCTCTTTAATCACAATTATAAATGATTTTAAATATGCCACTGTTATATTCACTTCATTTGTAACATTTCTTCCTAATACTAAAGGATTATTTATAGTATGAAAAAGATAATTTTTTTTTATATAAATATTTGCGATCGACGAGCTCATTTTAATTTTTAATTTATTAAAAAATTTTGCTTCGTAAAAATGAAATAAAATAGTGTAAATAAACTTAATTAAAAAAAATAATAAAATACTAATAGTGAAATAAAAAATTATATTTTCTTTGATGATCAATGATTTAATAAATTCGTAAAGATTGTTACTAAACTTTAATTGTTCTAGTAATAGATTTGGATCCACTATTATTGTAAAATATGCAGGTATTAATCCTACGCTTATAGTTTCGAATATACTTATTATTAAAAATGCAAAAAAATAAAACCTATAATAATTATTATCTTTTTTTTCTAATATAGTAGAGATTTTTTTTAAATTATCTTTAAGCATTGTTTAAAATTATTTTATTAATTTTTTCGTATAACAACCATTGTCCTTTTTTATTAAGATGAAAACCATCTGATGTAAAATTTGAATTATCTTTTATGTCTTTTAATTCCACAAAATTGTCTTTTAAAACTTCCCTTAACATGAAGTTGTAATTATTTAATCTTTTAGATGTGCCAGGTCTTTCTTTATCAATTCGTTCATCGTTATGTATTTCTATCCATAAAACTTTTGATTTTTTGAATAAATACAAAAATTTCTTTATTTGTTTTATAAAAATTTCTACTGGAACTTTTGGTGTTGAATTTAAATTAATAAGTTTCCTATTATAAACAAAATTTTCTTTTATTTTTTTTTTACTTATGCTGAATTTAGATAATATTCTATAAAGAATATTAGCTTTATTATTATTAATAAATTGGGACTTAGTGTCATTTACACCAGAATGTATAATAACAAAATTTGGCTCCCAATCTAAAAAATACGGAATTGAAAAATTTAATAATTCTGACGTTGTAACCCCTCCAACAATCATTGTCTGAATGTCAAAATTCTCTAAGTTTTTTTGTAAATGATAAACATATGTGTCTTCAACACTTACAATGTCGTTTTCTAGAGTATTATATCTTGGTAAGCAGTTTGAATCTCCAATTATAAGCATTTTTTTATTTTTCATTGTAGCTTTTTATAGTTGCAAATATTATCTTATATGATGTTAGCGTTTCATCCTCGCCTGATTTGAATCTGATATTAAATTCATCTTCTAAGTTTTCCACTAATTCAAAATGCGTAAGCGAGTCCCATTTTTTTATTTTATATATTGCTGCGTTTTCATCTATATCCGAAATTTTACACCTAAATGTTTTTGCTATAATTTTTTTTATTTTATTTTCCATCATAAAACTATAGATTAGGTATATATTCAATTATTTATTACAATGATACAAAAAATATATAAACATATTTTTAAGATATTCGAAATTTATTTAAAACAGATTTAAAATGTTTGGAATTACAAAAAATTCAAAAATTTTTTTAGCTGGCCATAATGGAATGGTAGGATCAGCTATATATAGGAAACTACAATTTTACGGTTATAAAAAAATTATAATTAAAAATAAAAAAACATTAAATTTACTTGATCAAAAAAAAACATTCTCTTTCTTAAAAAAAATAAAACCAAATTTGGTAATAATTGCAGCTGCAAGAGTAGGTGGAATAAATGCAAATTTAAAATTCAAAGACAAATTTCTTTATGAAAATTTACAAATTCAAAATAATTTAATACATGGATCTTATATAGCAGGAGTAAAAAATTTATTTTTTCTTGGTTCTAGCTGCATATACCCTTCTAGGTGCAAACAACCAATGAAGGAAAAATATTTATTAACAGGTCCTTTTGAAAAAACAAATGAGGGTTATGCTATCGCCAAAGTATCTGGAATTAAAATGTGCGAATATTACCATATCAATAAAAATTTAAATTATAAAAGTTTTATTCCTCCCAATATGTATGGTCAAAATGATAATTACGATTTAAATACTTCACATTTTTTTCCTGCTTTACTTAATAAAATATATTGGTGTAAAAAAAACAAAAAAAAATATTTAAAAATATGGGGGACTGGTAAACCGAAAAGAGAACTTATGTATGTTGATGATTTTGCGGAGTCTATTATTTTCTTTTTTAATAAAAAAATTAAAGAACCATTCATAAATATTGGTACAGGAAAAGAATATTCAATTAATTTTTTTGCAAATTTTATAATGAAAAAACTTAATGTTAAATTAAAAATTCAGTATGATAAAAAAAAACCAGATGGTATGAAAAAAAAGTGTTTAGATATAACTTTGGCAAAAAAATATCAATGGAAACCACCAGAAGACAGTCTAAATAAATCTTTCATTCATGTTATAAAAGACTTTGAAAGAAAGATAAAATCATAAATGTCGAAATTATTTAAGATTACAGAGTCACTTAAAAAAATTCTAAATAATTTTAATTACAAAGTAGAGCATGTTAATTCATGGTACTTAAGACAAGAAAATTATATCTCAGAAATATCTGATGAGGAAAAAAATATTGTAAAAAAAATTCAACCATACACAATGTGTAAAGTTGCTAATCACTGGGCAATTATTCAAGCTATTAAACATATTAAAAAAAACAATATAGACGGTGACCTTGTTGAATGTGGAGTTTACAAAGGAGGAAATATAATTCTATATAAAAAAATTATTGATCAAATTAGTGTAAATAAACAAATATTTGCGTATGACACTTTTGAAGGCATGTCGGAACCAGGTAAGCACGACAAGGATCTTAAAGATGTAAATGCATTAGATACTTTCAAAAAATATAAGTTTTCGGAAGTGCCATGGTGCTATTCAAGTATTGATGAGGTAAAAAAAAATATTGAAAAATTTGGCTTAAGTCCTGAGGAAGATTTTATTTTTATAAAAGGAAAAGTTGAGGAAACTCTCAAAAAAAAAAAAAATCTACCTGAAAAAATTTCTTTACTAAGATTAGATACTGATTTTTATGAATCAACAAAAATTGAATTAGAGATTCTATTCCCAAAACTACAACCGGGCGGAGTATTAATTATTGATGATTATGGACACTGGAAAGGATCAAAAAAAGCTGTTGATGAGTATTTTGAACTAGAGAAAAATTTCTACTGGTTTCATCGAATTGACTATGCAAGCAGACTACTAATTAAGTAAAAATTATTGCATTATCTTATAGAGTATTTTTTTTATATTTTTTGTTTGATATCTTTTTTTACCCCACACTTTACTAAAAAAAATTCTTAACTTATTTTTATTGTTATTTTTAATTATTTTTTGAACATCATTAAAATTATTTGCTTTAAGAACTATCTTGTCCTTAATCATATCGTCTGCAAAATCATTATTAGTCATCAATTTAATAGGAATTGCTTTGTATAATGTTGCTTCTAACAAAGCAGTTGAAATTGTTGCAATAAAATAATCGATGTTATGGCATCTATTAATATAATCTAGGCTCTCACTCTCAAAATATTTTATCTTTTCTTCTTGGCAAAATTTAATCCATTGAGGACTCATTTTATGTTGAGGTTTAAATTTTAAAAAAAATTCAATTTCTTTATTTTTATTAAGTTGCTTTAAAAATTTAATTGAATTTTTAAAATCTATATTCAAATCTAGTAAATATAGTATATTTATCTTTTTATTTTTTTTATTTGAAACTTTTTTATATGGATATCCAGTAATTATAATTTTTTTATTTTTATATTTTCTATTTAATTCAATTAATTTTTTTTTAAAATAATTACTCCATACGAAAAAATAATCAAAAGTTTGATATTTGATCGCTACAGAATATTTACTAAATTTATAGTGCATGTAACCAATAGATGTAATATTTAATTCTTTACAAACTTTAAGAAATGTTTGTATGATTCTTTGGTCATCAATTGTCAAGAATTTTTTAATTTGTAGAAATTTAAAAATACTTTTTAAAATTCTTGAAATTCTTAATTCTTTTTTATGCAAAATATAATAATTATCTAAAATTTTTTTTTTTTTAAATAAAAAAAATGAACTAAAAAAATCAATTGGAATATAAAAAAGTACATTTGGGTACAAAAAAAAAATTTTTAGTGAATCTGTAAACGTTTGGCACCTAATAATATTTAAAGATTTATTTAAATTAAAACCCTGGAGTATATATTTACTTCTATTATCGTATTTTTTTGAATTTTTATGGATAATATAATAATTTGCAATTTTTATTTTTTTTAATTTGCACGATAAAATTGTTATTAAAGATAAGAAAATTAAAAAAAGATTTTTAACTACATTTGAAATTGAGACTTCTCTAGAACTAAAATTTTTATTTAAGATTAAGCTATAAAGACTACCTTTTGAAATTGAAAACTCTTCACCAAAATTTTTTTCTATTTTATTAAATTTTAATAAAATTTTTTTGTGCATTTTTTTGTTGATAATATACTTTTTATTAATTAATACTTATATGATATATGGATCATGTCAAAATTTTAGACTGCACACTAAGAGACGGAGGTTATTATAACAATTGGGATTTTTCAAACAAATTTGCAAAAGATTATATTAAATCCTTATCTAATAGTTCAGTAAATTCAATTGAAATTGGCTTTAGAAAACCGATTTCTACAAATATTGGATCAGGGCAAAAAGGATTAAAAAAAATAGGAAATTTTTTAACCACCAAAGAAAGTTTTATCAAAAAATTTAAGTTTCCAAAAAATAAAACCATTGCAGTTATGATAGATCTCGCAGATTTTTTAAAAAAAAATAATTTTGAATATTTGAAAAAAAATTTTCCTGACTCAAAGCTTAGCAATATTAAACTAGTAAGAATTGCCTGTAATCATAATGATAAATCAAGCCTGCCTTTACTAATAAAATATTTGAAAAATAAAAATTATATGGTTGCAGCTAATTTAATGAAATTTACAATTTTATCAGATAATGAAATATATTCATTCTTCAACTTAGCGCTCAATGCTGGGGCTGATTATCTTTATTTGGCTGACAGTTTTGGCAGTTGTAGCCCAAATAAATTAAATAATATTACAAAAAATCTTCAAAAAAAAGGCATAAACATTAATAAATTAGGTTTTCATTCTCACGATAATACCGGAAGCGCCCTCAAAAATACTATTGCCGCAATTAAAAATGGGTTTGGCATTATTGATACTTCCTTAATGGGAATGGGGAGGGGAGCTGGTAATTTAAAATTAGAGGAGTTTTTAAATTATCAAAAAAAATTTAACGAAGTAAAACAAATAAAGAACTTTACAAAAAAAAACATGTCTCAACTGATGAAAAAATATAAATGGGGAAAAAATAAATTTTACATTTATTCGGCTAAAAACAGTATTCATCCAACTTTTGTGCAAAGGCTCATAGAAGAGAAAAAATTTAATATAAAAGTTACTACTGACATTTTAAAGTTTTTAAAAAAAAATAAGGCAATGAATTATGATATGAATATTTTCGATAACCTATTTTTAAAAACACAAAGTATTAATCAAAATTATACTACCAAAATTAAAAAGATAGCAATTTTTTGTGATAATAAAGATATACAAAAACTTGATGTTAAAAAATTAAAATCTTCTGGCTATATTATTTCCTCTTTAAATTTTACAAAATATATAAATCATAAATTTTTAGATTTAATATTTCAATCAAATGCATATAGAGTATTCACAGAAGTTGATAAAATTTTAAAAATAAAAAAAATAAAATTAATTGTTCCACATTATGTTTTGCTAAAAGGATTTTTTAAAAAATTTAGTAACAAAATAATTAAATATAATATTTATAAAAATAAAAAACTTAAGATAAAGAGAAATTATTGTTGTTTTGATAAAAATTTAGTTTTAATTTACGCATTATGTTTCTGCATTTCTAATAAAATTAATGAGATAAAAATTTTTGGATTAACTAAAAGTTCATCGAATTTAAAAATAATTGATATATTTAAAAATTTTAAAGGAACTAATAGCAAATTTACAATCTCAGTTCGATAAATTATTTTATTAGAAAAATTGAAATACTTTTTCTAAATATTTCTTTTTTCTGATCTATGACTTTTAATGGCCCAACAGCATGAAGAGAGTTAAAGGTCTTAATATGTAAAGACATCTGATTTTTTTCAAAAGGTAATTCTCTAATCAATTCTGTCTCATCAAAAGGAACAGTTTTATTAAATAAATTAAATTTAAATTTATCTGATTTAGCTCTTAATATTTTCGTCCCAATATTTTTAATGTTTAATATTTCCTCGTTATCGATTATAGGAATTACAAAACCTATTAACTTATTGCCACCATCTGTGTGAGGCAGTATGTAGCCATTTTTAGTTGATATTGAAGAAAATTCGAAATCAACTCTTTTTTTTTTTTTTAAAATTTTTTTAATAATATTTTTAATTCCAGAATTATGACCTAGGTTCATTCTTAAATCTATGTAGTTTTTATTTAAAAAATTATTTAAAACTTCTAAAAATTTTTCAGAATTTAGATATTGATAAAATTTTTTTGTTGTTTTTGTTGAATTTAAAAATTTATAAAAAAATTCGCTATTTTTGTTGTTATTTCCTAAATTAAATTTCTCAAATTTATTTTCCTCAGGTCTTTTGTCTCTCATTCTTTTTAGCAAATCATGGTCCGGGTACTCATTACAAATTTCGCTATAAATTGAATTTTCCAGAAAATTTTTTATTATACAGTGTGGAAAAGGCTCGTAAAAGAAAATTGATTTATCGAAATTTATCATTTAGGTTTCAAATCAAATTTAATCTATATTAATTTTGTTTTATGTAAATACATTATTAATTAATTATTTAATATTTTATGAAAAAAAATTTTTTGATTATAATTCCTGCCAGATATAAATCTTCTCGTTTACCTGGCAAGCCTCTAATAGATATATTAGGTACACCAATGTTAGTTAGAACTTTTAACCAATGTCGAAAAGTTACTTCATCAGATAATATAATTGTAGCAACTGACGATGAAAGAATATCAAATTTATGTATTAAAAATAAAATAAAATATATAATGACATCAAAAAAATGTCTTACTGGAACTGATAGAGTAGCTGAAGTAGCTAAAAAAAATAAAGCAGAATTTTATATTAACGTTCAAGGTGATGAGCCGTTATGTAATCCAAGTGATTTAAAAAAGATAATTAATTACTCAAAGCGGTATCCTAATAAAGTATTAAATGGTTATACAAAAATTACAGAAAAAAAGCAGTTTTTATCAAGCAATATTCCGAAAGTTGTATTTAGAAAAGATGGTAGATTATTGTATATGTCTAGAGCTGCTATTCCTACCACAAAAGAAAAATTTTTTCTTCAAGCATGGAGACAAGTTTGTATTTATTCTTTTCCCTATAAAGCACTTTTAGCCTTTTCGACAAAAAGAAAAAAAACAAAGCTAGAAAGTATTGAGGATTGCGAATTAGTAAGATTTTTAGAACTAGGTTTTGATGTGCAAATGATAAGCATGTCAAATAAATCTATTGCTGTCGATACTAAACAAGATCTTATAAAAGTAAAAAAAATTCTAAAGTAAAATATTTTTAACTTTTTTTAAATCAGCTTTAGTATCTACACCAATAGTATCTTCAGAGGCTTCAAAAGAAATAATCTTGTAACCATTATCTAATATTCTTAATTGTTCCAAATTATTTTTTTTTTTCAGAAATGCTCATTTTTAGTTTTGAAAATATTCGAAGAAATTTAGATTTGTATAAATATATTCCTATGTGTTTTAAAAACTCATTTTTTTTTTTATTTGATAGTATTTTTTTCCTACTAAATAATAAAACCTCGTTTTTGCTGTTAATTAGTAATTTTACCTCATTTTTATTATTTTCTTTAAATTTTTTTTTCACATACAAAGTTGAAACTACAAAATTTTTTCTTTCTCTTTCGTAAACTAATGTTTTGCTGATAAGTTTTCTTATATCATTAATATTAATTAGCGGCTCATCTCCCTGCAGATTTAAAATCCATTTAAATCTTTTTTTCTTTGAAACTTCAGCAACTCGATCAGAGCCAGTTTTATGTTTTTTATTGGTTATTATGCATGGTATTTTATTTTTCTTACAGGTGTGTAAAATTTTTGTACTATCTGTTGCAACTAATATCTTGTAATTTTTAATCTTTCTTACATTTTCATAAACAAGCTCTATTAACGTTTTATTTCCTATTCTCAATAAAGGCTTTTGGTTTAGTCTTTTTGCATTAAGTCTTGATGGGATTACAATAAGTAAATTATTTATCATTATCTTAATTATTATTAACTTTATATATTAATATTCGCAATCATTTAATTTTTTCTAGCAATAATTTGATAAGTTAGTATTTTGTGATTTTAAATTATAAAATGAAAAATATTTGTCCAGTTATAGTCGGCTTAGGTTATGTTGGACTACCTATATTTTTACACTTACAGGAGCATTTTAATACAGTTGGATTTGATATTAATAAAAAAAGAATAATCAGTTTAAAAAAAAGAAAAGATTATAATAAAGAGTTTAGTAATAAAGATTTAAAGTTAAAAAAAAAATCGATATTTACAAACAAATTAAAAGACATAAAAAAAGGAAATTTTTACATAGTTACCGTTCCTACACCTGTAGATAAAAAAAATATACCAGATTTAAAAATATTAAAAAAAAGTTGTAAATTTTTATCAAGAATTATTAAAAAAGGAGATATTATATTTTTCGAGTCTACAGTTTATCCAACCGTTACAGATGAAATATGTATTCCAATTTTAAATACATCCGGATTACAAGAGAATAAAGATTTTTATGTGGGATATTCGCCTGAACGAATTAATCCAGGTGATAAAAAAAAAACATTAAAATCCATCCCAAAAATTGTTGCATTCAAAAATAATATAATTAAGAAGCCTGTAAAAAAAGTTTATAATCAAATATCAAAAAAAATTATTTTTTCAAAAAATATTATTGAGGCAGAGACATCCAAGGTAATTGAAAATATACAACGAGATTTGAATATTGCATTAATAAATGAAATTTATAAGGTTTGTGATATTTCGAATATAAATTTTAGAAATGTATTAAACTTAGCAAAGTCAAAATGGAACTTTATTCCATTTGAACCTGGTTTAGTTGGTGGTCATTGTTTACCTGTTGATCCCTATTATTTTTCTTTTTTTGCAAAAAAAAAAGGAGCAAAAACTGATATAATATTAAATGGACGTAAAACAAATAATAGCATGGCAAATTTTGTTGCGAGCAAAATTTCTAAAAAAATTACTAATATTCATAATTATAAAAAAAAGAAAATAATAGTTATGGGCCTTACCTATAAAAAAAATGTTGCAGATACTAGAAATTCGTTAGCAATTAAAATATTAAAAATATTACAAAAAAAATTTAAAAACATCAATGCATGCGACCCTTTAATAGAAAATAAAAAATATAATAATCTTAAAATTATTGGAGGAAAAATGATAAATAAATTTGATATTTATATTATATTAAACAAGCACGATACTTTCAGAAATATAATTAAAAATATACAAAGAAAAAAAATTATATATCCATTTTGATAATTTTATTTTAATTCATATAATACGTAATTATTTCCAAATATTATTTTTCTATCTGAATTTATTTTGCCACCCTCACTTACAAAACGAAATATTGATCTTAAATTACTGAAATATTTTATTTTAGAATCATTAGATTTATAAACATTTTTTCGTATAAAATTTTTTTTAATATAATCTAAAATTTTATAATTTTTATCATTTTCATCTATAACAATGAAGTTATAGTTCTTTTTAACCTCTTCAAAAAAATTATCTAAATCAGATATTACTAACCCACCTGTCTCAAATACATTAAGATTTTTTTTAATTTTATTTTCATCAATTAAATCGCTATTTATTTTTTTTATTTTTTTTATTTTTTTTTTTATTGATGAATAGTTATCTCTTTCAAACTTATCAGTCTTTATAAGCTTTTCTTCATGTAAAGTTTTATAAAATATTAAATTTTTTAAATTTTTTCTAAAATAAAATTCATTAGAAACATACAATGTTGATTTATTTATATTTTTATTGGCTAAAAAAAATTCGTAGAAAGAGTGATTATTTTCTGTTAATGACCATATTCCATTTCTTACATTAAATTTTTGGTAAGAAAATAGAATATTTAACATAATAAATAAAATAATAATTTTTTTAGCTTCGTGTTTAATTAAAATATCTTGAAGAATAATTGCTAGAAGCAAATAAACCAAACATATTAACCCTGAAAAATATCTTAACTGAATTATAACTTCTCCTGAAATTGAAAATAAAATTATAGGTTCTAAGAATAATAAAGCTATTATAATAAAATTTTTTTTACTATAGTAATTTTTGTATAAATAGAAAAAAGAAAAAATAAGAAATATTATAAAAATAGACTCCGTAAATGTAATAATTTTAAAGCATAGAATTAATTTTTTATAAAATAAATTAATGAATTCATAAGTCGAATTATACTGTGTAGAATCACTACTAAAAATAAAACTAAAAGGTCCTCTTGAGTTTTCAAATTCAGATGATAAAAAAAAATTTGGTATAAAACCAAAAATTAAAAAAATAAATAAAAAAATAATTAAATATTTAAAATTATTAAATTTATATTTTTGATAGTGAAGAACAAGAACTCCATAAATTGAAATTATTGAAGACCAATAATTAATTCCCCAAGATAATGATGCAAGAATAGAAAAAATGATGTAGCTTTTTAAATTAAATTTATCTAATTTTGTGAGAAATTTAATTAGAAAGTAAAGTTGAATTAGAAAAAATAATAAATAATAAGAATTTTTACCATTTACGATTGAAACATCTGTTAAGAAAAGTGAAAAAATCAGAGAAATAAAAATTGGAAAATATATGTAAAAATTTATTTTTAATTTTTTAAATATTAAATAAAAAATATATAAAGAAATTGTCGATACTATTAAACTGGAGACTCTACCGTAAAAAATAACAAGTTCTGGGTTTAAATATATTCTGTCCTTAATTTCGAAAAAAGAAACTGAATTAATAATAACTTCATTTAAAAAAATGAGATTAGAAATCAAAAAAATATTTAAAAAAGGAGCAATAATTGGATCAATGACTCTAAATTCAATGCCTGTAACATAAGTTAAGAATGACAGACTGCTTATCAGAAATGCTATTTCATCACTATTAGTAAAAAAAGGAAGGCCGTAATTAATATTATTGAAGTTTAAAACAAAAAAAATAATTAAAAGAAAAATAATTAATATTTTTTGAATATTTTTTGTTGGATTAATCATAAAATTTATATTTTATTCTCTATATTTTGCCTTGAAAAATTTAAAATAATTTCATTCCAGATATATTGTTCATGCTCATAGTTGCCATTAAGATAATTTTGATATTTTATTTTGAAGAAATCTAAATTTAAAATCAAATCTTCATTTAAAACATGCTTAATTAATCTTTTATTTTTTAATATTAAATTTTTGTTGAACGCAAAACCATGTTTTTTGATTTTAAAATCATCCCCTATAAAGCTAGAAAATATTTTTTTCATTAACTTCCTATTTTTAAAAAAACTAAAATTTATTTTTGAGGGCAAATCTATTGAATAATTAAGCAAATCTTTTGATAAATATGGAGAACGGCATTCAATCGAATTTATCATACTTGAATAATCCACCTTAGATAAAATATTTGGTAAGTAATATTTAATGTAATAAAATTGAGCAAATTTCATGAAATCTGGCACTTTGTAATATAAACTTTTTATTTTTTTTGAATGTATGGATTTTAATTTTCTTCTTTTAAAATAAATTTGATAATCATCATCTGTAAAATTAGATATCCACAATTTATTTGTTAAATATAATTCTTTATCAATAAATTTAAAAAAAAACTTAATCTTTTTAGACCAACTCAAATAATCATTGGTAATTTTAATATTTTGAAATGGATATTTTATAATTTTTAATAAAAAATTCGGTATCATACTTTTTATTAATTTTGTGAAGTAAAAACCTTTGAAGGCTAAATATCCAAAAAAAATTTCATCTCCGCCATCACCACCTATAACTGCATTAGTTTTGTTTTTTTTAATTAAATTAAATAATCCATAGGTTGGAACAATTGATGAGTCGCCTGTAGGAAAAAAAATATTTTTTCTAATTTTGTGAAAATAATTAATTAAATCCTTCTCCTTAAGCACTTTCGATTTATTAACATTATTTTGAGTTTTTTTTATAAACCTTAATTCATCATAAGTTTTTTCTTGAAAACCAATAGTAAATGACTTTATTTTTTTTTGTTTTTTTAAAATAATTTTTTTTAGAATATTTGAGTCAAATCCACCACTAAGACAAAGCCCAACTTTTTTATCAGCTATTAAGTAATTTGAAGTTAGTTTTTGAAATACATTATTTATTTCTGTTGTTTTTCTTTTAGGAAAAAAAATGTTGTAATCTCCTCCATTTTCAATTTTCCAGTAATTTTTTTTTGAAATTTTATTTCTTTTAAATTTTATAATTTCTCCTGGACATACTTGATAGATATTTTTATACAAAGTTTCTGGTGCTAGGAAATGATTAAACTTTAAATAATTTCCATAATTTTCTTTTGAAATTTGAAATTTATTATCATACTGAAATATTCCATTTATTTGACTAGAAAAAATTACTATATTTTTCCTTTTGGAATAAAATAATGGTTTTTGTCCAACATAATCTCTAGATAGAATCATTTCTTTATTTTTAAAGTCGAAAATACTTACTGCCCACATTCCATCAAAATAGTTAAAACTTTTTTCCTTCCAATAACTATAGGAATTAACTAGTACTTCCGTATCTGATTGTGTTTTAAATTTAATTTTTTTTTGTAAAAATTTTCTTAATTCTTTAAAATTATATATTGTTCCATTAAATACTAAAAGAAATCTCTTGTCATGAGATAGCATTGGCTGGTTTCCACCTGTTTTGTCAATAACTGACAATCTATTCATTCCAAAAGATATTTTATATTTTTTATTGTTGAAAAAAGTTTGTTTATCTGGTCCACGATAAATTTGACATTTTGACATTTTTCTTAGTAATGTATTATTTGTTTTTCCACTTATCCCAAAAATTGCGCACATATTTTAAAAAAAATTATTATATAAATTACTTTTATACTATAGTCTTTAAATTAATGAATTATTCAATAGTCATACCACTCTATAATGAATCTGAAAATGTTAATCAGCTTAATTCTGAGCTTTTAAAAGTACTTAGTGATCCAGAAATTACAAAAAACCAATTTGAGATCATTTATGTCAATGATGGTTCTAGTGATAATACATTAGATCTTCTTAAAGAATTTAATAATAGTATTAAAACAATTATTTTAGAAAATAATTCAAATTTAGCTCAATCAAAGTCAATTTTAAATGGAATTGAAGTATCGAACTATAACAATATTATTTTATTAGATGGTGATCTCCAAAGTGATCCAATAGATATAAAAAAAATGATAGATATTTATAATAATAAAGAAAATATATTAGTACATGGTTTTAGAAAAAATAGAAATGATCCATATTTTACAAAAGTTTTGCCAAGTAAAATTGCGAATTTTGTTGTAAGAAAATTTACAAATTCCAAAATCTTAGATCATGGCTGTTCATTAAAAATATTTGATAAAAAGATGATAAATATTAATGATTTTTTTGGAGATTTTCATAGATTATTTGCTGCTCAAATAAGCAAAGATATAGAAGTTGTAGAGGTTGAGGTAAATCATAGACCAAGAACCAGAGGAAAAAGTAAATATGGATTTGAGAGAGTTATTAAAGTTTTTATAGATTTAATTTTTATGAATTTTGCAAAAAAAGATAGATCGTCATTTTATACACTAGGAACACTAGGATTATTCTCATTTTTTTTATCAATTATTTCTTTATTTTATATGTTTTTTTTAAAATTTGCTGAAGGTAAATCATTTATTGAAACACCTATGCCCTCGGTCTTTATATTCTTCACATTAAGTGGATTTATTTTTTTTTCACTAAATTTAGTTTTGGAGTCGATGAAAAAAATAGTAAACACTAACTCTAAAGGCATAAAAAATTATAAAATTTTAAAATAGATTAATTATTTTATGAAAATAGATCATAAAGAAAGTGTTAAGGATTTTGGAGATCAGTTTTTAACAGATAAAGATATTGGAGGATATTGGGGAAGTATAGAACTATTAAAGGAAATAGTTTTCCCTTTTGATTTAAATTTAATTAAAGATAAAACAATCATGGATGTAGGTATTGGGAGTGGACGAATATCAAATAACTTATTGAAATATGAACCACTAAAGTTAGTTGCTGTAGAACCATCTGATGCAATAAATATAGCGCGGGAAAATATCAAATCTGACAAAATTGAATATTTAAATATTAAAGGACAAGACATAAATTTCCAAAGTGAATTTGATTATGTTTTTGCCTTATGTGTAATTCATCACATACCAGAGTACAAAGAAGTTTTAAAAAAAATAGAAAAATCATTAAAAATAAACGGAAAGTTTATAGCTTGGGTGTATGGCAAAGAAGGAATGGAGTCTTATATTTTTATGTTAAAAAATTTGAGAAGAATAACAAGTATAATGCCCGATTCTCTTCTAAGACTATTTTCTCAATTTCTAGCACTTTTAACATATCCTTATGGTTTTCTTTGTAATTTTTTTCCACTACCACTTAAAAAATATTTCGTGAAGATGTTTAACAAATTTTCTTTTAAACATAAAAGCTATGTAATTTTTGATCAATTTAATCCATCTTTTTATAAGTATTTTTCAAAAACAGAATTAATAAAAGAATTAGACCAGGCAGGTTTTAAAGTTGAAAATTTGGTCAATACTGTTGGTCATCAATACACAGTAGTATGTACTAAAAAACTGTAATCAAAATTTTTTATAGTAAATAATTATCAAATAATATAAAAGCATTCGAAATTATTAAATATAAGTATATGTGTGGCATTTCTGGGCTAATTTCATTAAATAAAGACTTAACTGAAAATGATTTCTCTACAGTTAAAATGATGAGTGACTCAATTAGTCACAGAGGTCCCGATCAACAAAAAATAAAAAAATTTAACAAAATTATTTTAGCAAATAATAGATTAAAAATAATGGATTTAAATGACAGATCAGCTTTACCAATGTCCTCAGAAGATGGCTCAGTATGGATTTGTTATAATGGAGAAATATCAAATTTTATTGAGTTAAAGAAAAAATATAATCTTTCAGATAAGTATAATTTTAAAGGTACTTCCGATACAGAAGTAATGATCTATCTGTATAAAGAATTAGGAATATCTTTTGTGAGTGAGTTATCTGGAATGTTTGCATTTTGTTTAGTAGATTTAAAAAAAAAAAAAACTTGGTTAGTAAGAGATTTTTTTGGAATAATCCCTCTATTTTATAGAATTAAAGATAATAAAATTTACTTTGCATCTGAGATTAAAGCATTTTATGAGATTAGCACTTTTAATAAATCTTTAGATTATCATTCAATTTATCATTTTTTTACTTTAGCTTATATTCCCGGGAAAAATACTCCTTTTAAAGAAATTAATGAAATGCGAGGTGGTCAACTAATAGAAATAGATAATGAAAAAAATACATTTTTTATTAAAAAATATTACAAAGTTAGTTATCCGATAGATCATTCTATAAATGAAAAAGAGGCTGCTAAAAATGCATATGAATTGATGTTAGACTCTGTTAGAAGAAATATTCAAAGCGACGCACCAATAGGAACAACACTTTCAGGTGGAATAGATACAAGTTCAATCACATGTTTAATTAAAGACTTAGGTAAAAGCAAAAATTTTCATACTTACTCATTGAAAATGGGCGAAAAAAGTTTCGACGAGTCTAAATACCAAAGATTAATTGCCGATTATTGTCAGACTAATCACCACGAAATATTAGTTAATCAAGAGGATGTTTTAAATTCTATATATACTCATATGGCTCATATAGATGAGCCTAATGGAAATGGCGCAGCTATTCCTAGCTTTATATTAGCAAAAGAGGCAAAAAAAGAAGTTTCAGTTTTACTTAATGGTGAAGGAGGAGATGAAACTTTTAGTGCATATTCAATTTATGGAGCTTATAGGGCAAAGAACTTATATACCAAATTTGCACCTAAACCTCTTAGAAAGCTTATTCACAGCTTAGTTCATAAGTTACCAACATCTTATAAAAAATTAAGTTTAGATTTCCAATTAAAAAGATTTACAGAAGGTGCAGAGTTGCATCCAGCTTCAGCACATATTTATTGGAGACATGTTCTAACAGACGATGAAAAAGAGGATACAATACTTAACCGTCAAGGATATGTAAAAACAGAAAAAGTAATGATAGATTTGTTTGAAAGTCTTAATTATTCAGATGATTTTAATAAAATTAATTTTCTAGATATTGAGCACTTTTTTATAGATGACCTTTTAGTAAAAAATGATCGTATGTTTTTAGCTAATGCAGTTGAGTCAAGATTTCCATTTATGGATAGAATTTTGTTTGAATATATGGCTAAAATCCCACCAAATATGAGAATGAAAGGCATAACAAAAAGAAGATACATAGAAAAGCTTGCAATGAAAAATACAGTACCTAAAGAAATATTGAGTAGAGGCAACTTTGGATTAGAAATGCCACACTCTATTTGGTTTTTTGATAATTTAAAACCACTTCTAAAAAAATATTTGAGTGAGGAAATGATAAAAAAAACAGAGTATTTAAATTACGAAAAAGTAGAAAAATTACTTCAAATGCATTTTTCTAGAAAAAAAGACTATGGTAGAGCTCTTTGGTGTATTTTAATGTATCAAATGTGGCATGAAATGTTTATTGAAAAAAATAATTATAAAAACTATCTGGTTAGGTGACAATTCTTAAAAAAATATTATCAATTCT
>MDSV01156345.1_pt1 | contig 39614 bp, 41 predicted proteins | sample 810851 | NCBI WGS metagenome assembly MDSV01 (sample SAMN05326640, study PRJNA326480) | marine metagenome | isolation source: seawater | place: Atlantic Ocean: North East | collected 2012 | reverse complement strand
GTAAGGGTTGTTTTTATCTGTTAAAACTCTATCACCACTTTTTTGATAAAACATAGCAATATTAAAATCAAAACTTCTTAAATATTTATACATATTTATCCCTGACCAAATATTTAAATGATAAGCTTTAAGATTTTGTTCAACTAAAAACTCAATTCTTTTTAACAAATACGGCAAATCTGAATTTACACACGGTGCATAGAAAACCTCTTTGTTTAACTTTGCTGCTTCATTTTGTACAGCATCATTCACAACTTTAACCCTTTCCTCAAAAGGGCAACAAGAAGGGTTGCCTAAAATTTCATCTTCTTTGATAAAATCAACACCTCCTTTTACCATATTGATACAAACTTTTTTTAAAGTATCTATATCAAGCCCTGTTTTAGGTTTAACAATTCCTCCTAAAAGAGGTCTATCAATACAATTTGTTCTTTTTTTAATATTATCCATTCCAATTTTTGGACCCTTAAACGTTTTTAAAAATACTTCAGGAAGTTCTAAGTCAATTAATCTACAACTTAAGATTTCTTCAATATCCATTTGTCCACCCATAACTATACAGGTTAACTGTGTCACCCCATCCTCCTCAAGATTTAAATTTTTAACTGGATAAGCAATTTTTACTGTAGTTTCTTTTTTATTTTTTAAATTTTCAGGATGATCTAAAATTATTGCTAAATGGTTTTCAAGAAGTTCTGCAGTTTCACCATCTAATCTTACATTTGGGTTCCCAATAGATTGACCAATTGCTATGCCTTTGGCAGCCTTAAGCATATCGTTACTTTTTAAAAAATACTTTGCAATAAAATAGTTGTTGGGATCAACACTCTCATTAAATAAAAAATTATCAAAATTATTTTTCATATTTATTTTAGTAATTTATTAATCTACAGTTTTCCTTAAAAGATTTTAGACTATTAACACTTCCCATAGAAACAATAAATTCACAATTGTAACCTTTTATTTTATAATTTTTTTTTATCATTTCGTTATAAACTAAACTAATCATATATTTACCATTGGCTGATTTTTTTTTTTGTTTAATCATTAAATCGCAAAAATAAAAAAAATCACTTGCTTTTCTAAAATAGCTTATACATCCTGTAGAGTTTGTAGAAATAGGTTTTTTATCTTTTTCAGAGATTTTTTTTATATTGTTTTTTTTATCTAGAAGCGCATACCCCCTATTATGATATAAGGATTGAAATATAGGCACACATCCATCAATATTTTTTTTTGTACAATAATTTAAAAATCCTTTCAAATCTAAATATTGATCTAAAAGATCAATAAAAATCGGATGATCTTTTGAAATTAAATCTTTGATTGACATAAGTGTCTGCGGAGCTCCTTCTGTATAACCATTTAATAATTTAAACCTAATTTTTTTTCCCAAAGCTTTAGAAACATTTTTAATTAAGTTGTATTTTTTTTCATGAGATTTATTAAAAATGAATATACCTTTGGATAAATCATAAGGCCTGGAAAGCTGAACCCATTGAATTAATTTTTTATTATAAACATCTAGTAATAATTTATGATTTCCCATTTTATCAAATTCTAAATTTGGTCCTGCCGCAGGTATAATAATCTGGAACTTATTTTTCATTTTTACAAATTTTCGAACATCTTATTAACACATCTCAAAAGACGTTATCTTATGTATTAAATTAAGTCTTTTTAAGAAGATTTTTTGCACCATTAAAGCCAAATAACAATAATTTAAATTTTTCATTTTGTTTTTTTTATTTATTAACTATTTAATATAAATTATTCAAATTAAACATATAATAAATTATTTTAATATCGTTGTTACATAAAATATTAATCTACAATGTATAGTAACCATCTAAAAATCCCAAACAAAGAACTAACATTTGTTTTACAGGGACCAGTTATTCACGAAGAGAATGTAACTAGGAAGTCATGTGAATCAATAAAAAAATTTTTTCCTGAAAGTAAAATAATTTTATCTACATGGAAAAATTCAAATTCAAATAATTTAAATATTGACGAAAAAATAGAATCTGAGGATCCCGGAGCAAAAAATTATATTTACCATAATAATAAAGAAATATTTAACAACATAAATAGAATGATCATATCTTCTTATAATGGTTTAATTTCTGTGAAGACTAAATTTTCAATTAAATTAAGGAGTGACATGTATTTTCAATCAAATAACTTATTAAGGTTATTAGGTATTGTTGATAAATCAAATTGCAATTACTCAAGTAAGAAAATAATTATTCCATCAAATATGGCAATTAATCCTGATAGAGAACTTAAGCTTCTTTTTCATCCATCTGATCATTTTTTTGCAGGGACATCTGAGGATTTAATAGATTTATTTAATATTCCTTTGATGAATGAAGAGCTGATGACATATTTTAAAAATTGTAAATCAAATAATGACAATAAATTACCAATCATACCTAGATATACGTGTGAACAATACTTATTTTATTCATTTGTAAAAAAAAAAATTAACGTAAATTTTGAGGATGCATTTGATTATAATAAAAAAAACAAATTAATTCATGATAGAGTTTTCTCAGATTTATTTTTAATGTTTAGAAATACTAAAATTGGTGTGAATGGATACAAATATCCAATTAATTTTTTTTCTAGCAGTATTTATTATGCATATACAGAATATGAATTTAATAAAATTTCAGGCAGTAGACAATTATTAGATTTTGAAAGAATATTTTCTAATTTTATAAGATTTTTAAAAATATCTATAAGTTTATTTTCAAAAACTTTTTATTTAAAAATTAAAAATTACTTTATTAAAAAATTTTAATTTAGTTTTGAGCTTTTGAGTAATTAAGTATAAAATCTGAACAAATCCCAGCACAATTAAATGTTTTGGTGTTAGATAGCTCGGGTAGAACACAAATGCTATTTGCCGTTAATTGTTTTCCTGGATAAGTCCATATATAACCATTGCTTGTTAAAGTAACATCATCATTTTGGTGCCAAAAGCATACGATATTTAATTTTAACAATTCATAAAAAGCTTCAATATTTTTTGCATGAAACCATATTTTTTTTGTATTTATGAATTTCATATCAACTTTATATGTTGGAGAGTCATGACCTAAATAAAATGTATTTTCAATAAACCAAATATCGACTTCAACATTAAAATTCTGCTCTAAAGCATTAAAAATATAAGTTGGCTTATTCTCTTCTTTAATGTTGATTTTATCAATATTTCCACGGTGTGATATAAGTATCATTAATTTTTTAATTATTTTTCAAAATTTTTATTTAATACATTTTTTAATATTATTTGAAGTAAACTCAAATAATAATACCTTATATTTGTAGCCTCTATTTAGTGGATTTCTAGTATTTGTATTAAACTCAGGTGATTCTGAATATTTTTTTCCAATACAGTCTTTGAGTTGGGGTATGTGTTGCCAATTCTCTCTAAATACGATGTAATTTATTTTTTTTTTTATTATAATATCTTCAAACCCTGAAAGATCACTTTTTGAAATTCCAAATGATAGCCAGTCGGCTGGGACGACTTCATTTTGAAACAGGGCATGAGATCTTAATCCAGAAATTATTTTTGCATTTTGTGGCACTGTTTCATTTACCCATTTAACTACATCATATCCAAATGAGTTTTTAGTCATAAATTTATCTCTATAATCAATTGAAAAAATTGCAGGGAACGAAATAACTGCAAAATAAAGCGCCATGCACAAAACTGCAAAAAGTTGTATTGAAATTATTTTTGAAAATAAATTATAATTTATTTTATTATCATCAACAAAATATACGCCTATAGCAAGCCAAAGTATGAATTCGTAATATATTCTAGCTTCATTCATACTTAGAAAATAGTGTAAGGTAATCGTTAAAATAGTTATAAATAATAAAATATTTATTTCCTTTTTATTTTTGAAAATTAGAAACAATATAAAAAATTGAAAACCTAAAATAGAAGAAATTGCGCTAATAGAATTAGGAAAAATTAAATTAAATGGGTATACATAATTAAAATTTTCTCTGTATCCTTGCAAGCTTTCGATTGCTTCAATAGGCATTGTTGTAAAAATATTTTGAAAAATAAAATTATCTAGTTGATGATAATTCCAAATTGAGGTCGGAACAAAAAAAATTATAAATAAAAATATACTTAAAAATATAACTTTAATTTTATTATTCATAAATGATTTTAAAAAAAGAAATGTACCTATAACTGATCCAGATAATAAGAATGATAGTTTAAATTGAGCTGCACCCATCAATAAAATTCCAACAAATATAAAATCTTTAATTTCTATTTTTTTTTTTTCTATTAAAATCAATAACGATGTCGCTGTTATTACTTGAGGAAATAGTAAAAATTTAGGTCCAGAAATAAGTTGTAATAAAGTTGGAGATGAAACTATGAAAACACATAAAAATAAAAATTTTTTTTTATTTATTATTTTGTTTCTTAAAAAAAATAAAAAACATATTAAAGAAAATAATTGTAATAAAGTACCGAAGTTATCGGTGCCTAAAAAAAGTGCTAATGAATTAATAAATTCACCATTTCCTGCAGTCGCGCCATGAATCCAAAGATATGGGCTAGGAACTTCGTTGAAATTGAGCAAATAAATCGAAAAACCGTAATGATAGTCTAGAGCATCTGCCATTGTTGGGGGTGCAATTGATACAATAAAAAATGTAAATAAAATAAAAACAACTAAAATTTCAAAAATATTTTTAGGTAAATAAAATTTTTTTTTATTTATAACATTATAAAAATATTTTAAATTATAAATACCTGTGCAAAATATTATTAAAGAAAAAATTAAATTTATTTCCTGAAAAAATCCTAAATATGAAAAAATTTTTATTATTTGAGAAAAAAGAATTATGCTTATTAATAAATTAAAAAATAAATTATTATAATCTTTAAAAATTTTTTTATTAATTATATGTCCACAAAAAATAAATCCAGAGATAAATATAAATGATATTAAAGTTTGAATTAGACCGATATATAATGGTTCAACTAATATGTTCATGTAAAAATATTATAAGTTAAATATTATTATTAATATCGAATATTATCAGTAAATTTAAATATAAACATCTTATATATTTTTTCTGCTAAATTAATTTTATAAATAATTTTAATTAATTTGATTGAGTAATTTTTTCATAAAGATCAAAATATTTTTTTTTAAAAATCTCTGGATCATAATCTAATGAATTTAGGTAACCCTTTTTAATTATTAAATTTCTATATTTAGAATTAAAACATATTTTATTTAATTTTTTTTTTATATCATGTATATCTTTAGGATTAACTAATGCTGCACTATTATTTGCAATATCTTTCATTGGTGAAATATTGCTTGTTATTACAGGCACATGCATTCTCTGTGCCTCAATTATTGGAAGACCAAAACCCTCATATAATGATGGAAATAAAAGAACTCTAGCTTCATTGTAGCAATTTATTAATTTTGCTTCAGATATATTTATATAATTTTTAAAATTAACTTTATTCTTATATAAAAATTTAATTTGATCTTTGTTAATTCTTCCGATTATAACAATCTTCATCTTAATATCTTTTATTGAAAGTAATATTCTATCTATATTTTTATTTTTAGTAGTTCCCACAATTAGAATTTTATTTTTTTTTTTATTTTTTTTTAATTTATAATCTCCATCAGGTAAAAAAGCAGATATTACAAGTATTTTTTTTTTGATTTTAATAAATTTCCCTAATTCTTTTTTTGAAAAATCAGAAATAGTTGTTACATACTTTGATCTAATTATTGGCAAATAAAACCAAAAAAATTTAAAGATAATTTTTTTTAATCCAGAAAACTTTCTCAAATTATAACAATCAAGAAAAGTATTAATTGTTTTATATTTATTTAAAAAAATAGATATAAAATTTACATCTCCAGCAATATGATTAATTTCTCCTTGATTAAAAAATGCCCAAAAACAATTAAATAACCTATTAAAGAATCCACTACTATAAAATGGACAAACTAAAAACTTAAATTTAAAATTTTGGTTTTGGTCTTTTGCTATTGTTTTAAATAATTTCTCAACACTATGATTTTCAAATTTATATGGTTTTCTTAAAAAAATATGAACTTTTACTTTATTCATCAAAATTATTATATTTATCTTTCATTTTTAGGCTTATTTAACTCTTATGACCTTAGAGTTTTCAATTTTATAGACTCTATCGCATCTTTTTAAATTTGAAACCTTATGAGAAATTAATATTGATGTATGATTTTTTCTAGAAAGACCAAAAATAGTATTTAAAATATTTTTTTCCGTTTCAGAATCCAAAGAACTGGTAGCTTCATCAAAAATAATCAATTTAGAGTTCTTATATAAAGCTCTTGCAATCGCTATTCTTTGTCTTTGCCCACTAGATATCTTTAGACCTTTTTCACCTATTCTTGCATGATATTTTTTTTCTCTAGAATTGATAAACTCCAATAAATCTGATTTTTTTGCAGCTATTTTTATTTCATTTAATTTTATTTCGTTCTTTTTTTTACCAAAAGCAATATTTTCAGAAATCGATTGCTCTGTTATAAAAATGTTTTGAGGAACACTGGCAACACAAGAATACCAGCTCTCCTTATTATTGCTGATAGATTTATTGTCTACAAGAATTGATCCAGACGATGGATCTAATAGACCCAAAATAATGTTGGCTAATGTACTTTTACCTGAACCACTTCGACCAATAATACCTATTCTTGATCCCTTTAGAATTTTTAAATTAACATTTTTCAAAACAGAATTTTCGAAATTAGAATTATAAGAAAATGAAACATTTTTTAAATTAATATTACTATCAAACTTCATTGGTCTTTTATTTTTTTTGTATGAAAATTTATCTGTTTTTTTTAAAAAATTTAAAACAAATTTTGCATGTGGTGAGGCATCAACATTTCCCATATGTCCTGCGTATAACTGATTCAATATAGGTAAAATTCTTTGTGAAGCGACTGCTAAAACTGCAATCATTGGTAATAATTTTTCTAAAGAATTATAGTTCTCAGCATTTAAACTTATAATAACGCCAATACTTGCCAGAAGAAAAGTTTCAATTATAGGTCTCGGTGCAGTATAAAAAAATTTATTTTGCTCAGTTCCCATCATAAGTTTTGAATATGATTTGTTAAACAAATTATAATAAAATTTTTGATAATTATTGATTAATATATCTCTAAAACCATTAAATGTTTCTCTAACAATTTTGACATTTTGGATCTGTAAATTAGAGACACTTGAAGCATTCAGAAATATTTTTTTTTTAAATAAAAATATTACACTCAAGTAAATTCCTATAAAAAAAATACTAGAAAATAATGTGATTTTAAAATCTATGTACATCAAAATTGAAAAAATAAAAATAAAAGTAATAAAATTGTAAATCATCATTAATGTCATCATAAAACCATTATTTATAATTGGCATTTTTTGAAAAATACTCAAAGTATCATTCGTATCTTTCGAAAATAAGTTAATATAATTCTGATAAATAATTTTCTGATAGCACATACTTGCTATATTTTTTCCAAAAAAATATACATAAGTAAAAACCAAATAATAAAAGAAAATCCTAATTAATCCTGCAATTATACATGTTAAAATAAAAAATATACTTAGATACAAAATTAATTGGCCATTACTTTTAATATCAAAAATATTCAAAAAGAACTTAAATAGAAAATTTCCTTGGTAATAATTTGGATCCATAAATGCTTTAATCAAAACAAACAGAAAACCAAGTAGAGATATTTCAAATAATGCAGAAAATATTAAAAGAAATAAAAAAAAGATAATATAACTTTTTTTTATATGTTTTATTCCTTTAATTAACTCAAATAAAATTCCATAATACTCAGTTAATGATCCAAATTTATTAACAATTTTATCCATGAAATTCCCTATTAGTAGTGTATATAATTAATCAATTAATTTGATAGTAAATATACTATTTTTATATGTTTAATTATTTTTTTTTTATATCATTAATTGTTATTAATTTTTTATTATTTTTTATATTTTTAAAAATAGCAAAAAAATTAGGGTTTATTGATAAATCAGAAAAATTTAACAATCCTATAACCTATACTTCTGCTGGAATTATTTTTTACTTTAATTTAGTAACTCTATCTTTTTATAATTTATACTTGCAAAATAGTGAATTTACTATTTTACCAAATAATATTATTTATACATTTTCAGCTTTAACTATTTTGTTTATAATTTCAACAATTGATGATATTAAGCCAGTTGATCCAAAGATAAGATTATTTATTCAATTAATCTGTGTATATATTTCCCTTACTTCAGTTGAAATATACTACTTAGATCTACCATTAAAAATATCGATCCTTTTATTTCTAATTATTTGGATTTATATTTTAAACATAACAAATTTTACAGATGGTTCTGATGGTTTCTTAGCAATAAACACTATATTTGTATTTATAAACATAATTATTCTATCTGAAATATTTGGCTTTAATCTTTTTTCAAAAAATATTGCGTTAATTTTATTACCTTCCGTAATAGTTTTTTTATATTTTAATAGACCAAACGCAAAGATTTATATGGGTGATAGTGGAAGTATATTAATTGGATTTATTAATGGTTTTATTTTTTTAGAACTTTTAACGGGTTATTATTTAAATATTGCTTTATCTCTATTAATTTATCCATTATTAGATTGCACTGTTGCATTAATAAGAAAAACTTTTGAAAAGAAGATGCCTTGGATTGATACTTCTAATTATAGTTTTCTTCAACCCACAATTAAAAGAAATGAAAATAAATTTTTTGTTTTTTATTATAATATTTTTTTTAATTTAATAAATTCTTCACTAATATTTTTACAAGTTCTTTTTGGGTGGTACTTTATTTTTTTAAATTTAATTGTGACATTTATTTTAATCATAATTTTTGAAAAAAAAAATTAAAATAAACTTAATAAAACTCTAAATCATGACAAAAAATTTTCTTTATTTTTGACATAATTTTTTTGAAATAAAATTAATAAATAAATAATTGATATATTCATTACTCCAATAAGATGTTTCGATGTTGCCCAAACAATAACATGGGGTAATAAACCTAAAACGACAATTATTAAAAAATAAAAATCATCTTTATATACATTTAAATTTTTTAAATTTTTAATTAAAATAAATATTGATACTAAAAGAGAAATATTAAAAATAATTTTATTAAAAATCATTGATACTCTAATTTCATTATTCAAATTACCACTTTCATCTGGATAAGATCCATCTCTCTTTATACCAAAAAAAATAAACTTAATTTTTAAAAAACAATCTTCAAGATAACTATTAAAATTTTCCTTCAAGTATTTTTTATTTCTTTTATCGTAATGTTCAAATTCATCCCATTCAGAGTCAAAAATTTGATTTGATAATTGATGAGTAATTAAATCTGTTGATTTATTTGGGTAATAATTTTTAAATTCTTTATTTAAAACAAAAGATAGCCCCATAGAACTAGCTGATAAAATTTTATTTCCAAAAGGAAAAGTGCCTGTTTTTGATAAACCAAAAAAACCCCACATACAAATCGATAAAGTTACAAAAATAAATGGAATAATTCTCAATAAAAAATTATATTTTTTTTCAAAAACAAAAACTAAAAATGGTAATAAAAAAATAATAAATATCATAGTCGATTTAGAAAAATATAAAATAAATAATATTATAGATAAAATGATAATTTTAAGTTTAGATTCAGAAATTAAACTTAGATACAAAAGTGGTAAAAATATAGCTAATATGGAATCAGCATAAACATAATTCAAAGCAACAGATAAGTTATAAGGTAATATTGTAGGTACTATTAAAATTAAAATAATTATTTTATTATTGATAAAATTTCTTAAGAGATAGTAAGTAGTAAAAAAATAAATTGTAAAAATTATTAAATTTTTAATTAATATAACTAAGTAATAATTTAGTGTAAATTTACTTATAAATAATATTAAAAAAGGAATTGCAGGAAGTTTTTTTAAATAATGTTTATTGCCATTTACCTCGTGAAAATAACCTTTTGAAAGATATAAATTTTCAATTAACTCTCCGAACTCAAAAGAGATATTTCTAAGAATAATATTGAAATTATTATCCATAACATCAAATCTTTGTGAAAATATGTAAGCAAAAACTAAAGAGCTAACTGAAATAAACGTAATATATAGACCATATATTAAAAAAAGTTTTTTTGAATTTGAATTGAAATCCAGAAAAAAATTATCAAAAATGTTATTGATTTTTTTAAACATTCTTAAATTTCAACATCAATTATATATCGTGGCCTCTTATTTGATGTTTGATGAATTCTTCCCAAATACTCACTCATAAGTCCTAAAATGAAAAAAATTATAATATTAAAAAATGATATTATCATGAAAATACTTGTCCAACCAGGAACTGTATTTCTATAAAAAAATGAGATCAAGGCATAGAAAGATAAAAAAATAAATAATAAACTCATAAATATACTAAGATAAAAAGAAAATCTCATAGGATAAATTGAGAAACTAAAAAATCCATCCATTGAAAAATTTAGCATTTTTTTTAAAGACCAACCTGTAACACCATGCTCTCTGTTAGGTCGATCAAAAAGAACTGGCTCTGATTTAAATCCTAGCCAAGGAATGATACCTACATAAAAAGGATTTTGTTCTTCAAATTTTTTAAGTTCATTAAGAACCTTTCTATCAAATAATTTGAAATTTGAAGTTTTTTCTGGAATTGAAGTATCTGATAGTAAGTTAAATAATTTATAATAGAGATTAGATGTAATTTTTTTAAAAAACTTTTCATTAGAATTATTTCTTTGACCATAAACTATGTTAATTTTTTTAGATGATATTTTTTCATACATATTAAGTAAAAGTTCAGGTGGGTCTTGTAAGTCAACGTCTAAAATTGCAATATAATCACTGCTTGCTTTTTGAATTCCTGCAGATATTGCATTCTGTTGACCAAAATTTCTTGAAAATTTAATACCACATACATTGTTATCAGCTTTTTTTAACTCTTGAATAATTTCCCATGTTGAGTCAACAGATCCATCATCTACAAAATAAATTACATAATCAATACTTATTTTTTTTAAAACTTTTAGTAACCTTTCATAAAATAATTTTATATTTTTTTCTTCATTAAAACATGGTGCAATAATAGTTAAGTTTTTCATATTAAGTATTTTAAAATTTATCTAATTTGAATTTTTAACCAATTTAGAATACAATTTGTAGTATTTATTTGAAATTTTTTTAAATTCATATTTTTTAGCAATTAAAAGAGACTTTTTTCTTTTTAAATAGAAATTATGCTTTTTATTAATTATTTCATTTAATACTAAACTCAATTCAATTAAAGAATAATTAATTATCCAGCCTGCTTTCTTGTCTTGTATTATGCGCCAAGGAGTTTCATTTGTTGTCAAAACTAACAAGCCTCTCGCTAATGCCTCTAATATAACCATTCCAAAATTTTCGTTTTGAGTTGGTAAAATTAAAACATCATACTTTGCAAATAATTTTTTTTTATTCATATCTCCAAACACGGGCTTTAGAAAATTAATATTTTTTAAATTATTTTTTTTAGACATTTTTTTATAGTTAGAAATATCTCCACTACCAATAATATCTAGTTTCCACCCAGTTTGATCAAAAAATGACCATGCTTTTAACAAATAATCTAAACCTTTTTTTTGATGTAAACGTGAAAAAAAAATTAGTTTTTTATTTTTTTTCTTCGAAATATTTTTTAAAAAAAAATTTTCTTTTAAACCAAATGGAATAACACAAGTTTTAAACGATGCATTTAATTCTTTAATGTTAAGCTCCTCTTCTTTTGATGCACAATGAATAATATCAGCACTAAGAAGTAATTTTTCTTGATATAACTTCCAGGCTATTTTTTTTTTTAATTGTTTTTGAGCAAGAGACCAAGGCTCATAATAGCCCATTGTGTGAATAATAATTTTTTTGTTAAGATTTTTTGCTATTTGTTGAATTTTTAAATAAAATAGTGTCCATCCACCAAAGACATGTACTATATCTGATTTAGATAAAGTTCTCTCTAATAATCTTTTGTTTTTAAAAAGATCTGATTTACTATGAAGCACTGTGTAATTTAATTTATTATAAACACATATATCTTTGACACTTTTTAAGGCCGCATATTGTCCTCCATAACTTGGATGATAAAACTCAGTGATAAGACAAATATGCATTTTAATTTAATATCCCTAATATTGAACTTACTTTATACAAATCTTGATATATAAATATTTATATTCTGTTATTAACTTTTTAATTCTATGCAAAAATACAACATTGATAAATTTGGATGGCCACATAAAAAAATAAAATTTAAACCTCCTCAATTACTATATAATAAAGAAATAATTTTTATACCAAAAATTTTTAAGCGAAAAATTAGTTATTGTGTTGATGTAAAAAAAGGTGAAACCTTAACTGGATGGTATATTGATAAAGTATTAGGTAATTTTACTTTTAAAAATATTATAAAATTAAAAAATATATCTTTACCAATAACAATTTTTAATAAATTAATTATAATTTCAAAAAAAATAATTAAATACAAAAAAACTAATCTTAAAAAAAATGAAATAATTTTATTTGGCCCATATTCTGACGCTTACGCTCATCAACTTCATGAATTTATTATTAGGTTACTTTATATTAATAATAGTAATTTAAAAAAAAATAAAATTTTATTAGATCAAAATCTTAAAAAAATTTTAAATTCTAAAATTTTTAAATATATTTTTAAAAATTTAAATATAAGTTTTTATAAAAATAATGAAAATATAATTTTTCAAAATGTGAATTATCTAACTCATATTGAGAATAGATTTAAAAATAAAATACTAGATACTAATGTTAGACTAATTAGAAAAAAGTGCTTTGAATATTTTAAAATAAATAAAATAAAAATTTCCTCACCAAAATATGTTTTGGCCTCTAGAAAGAAAGCAAAAAGAAGACACCTACTAAATGAAGATAAATTATTTAAAAAATTAAGTAAATTCGGATTTCAGAGAATTTATTTTGAAGATTTAAGTTTTGAAAATCAAATATACTTATCATTAAATGCAAAAATACTTGTAGGCTATCATGGTACAGCTTTTACAAATGCTGGTCTGTTTATGGATAAAAAAACCCATATTATAGAAATTATGCATGAAAAATATCCACAAGGGCATGGAAAGTTATTCTGTCAAATTCAGGGTTCCATAAATAAAAGAGTTTTTTGTGAACAAAATTTCAATAACCTTGATGGCATTTGTAATGAGAACAAAATTGTAAATTATATTAAAAAAATAATATAAACTTTTTGCAAAAACATTTATTTAATCGCCTTTGAAAATTTTTAAGATATATTTTTTTCCTTTAAAATAAAAAAAAGAGGGAAATAGATCATTATCATTAATTCTTAGAAGGTTAAATTGCTGCTTTATAGTTTGATTGACATTTAATTTACTATCGGAAGGATTTCGTCTTTTATTAAAATTACCTTTACCAACTTGGTTTCTGTATTTAATTTTTGGATATTTTTTTAAAAATTTTTTTATTAAATTTAGTGTTTTTAATCCTTGTAAATATCTAATTTCATCATTTAACTCTATGCCTTTAAGCATAAAATAGTCCTGCATTACAATAGGTCCACTATCAACTTTATTGACAGCTTCAATCAACGAAATATAAATTTTTTTTCTATTTCTCAAAATTTGATTTTGAATTGGAGCAAAACCCTTATCTCTTGGTAATTTACTAGGGTGTGCAACTAATATTAAATTATTTCTATTCAAAAATTTATCAGGAAGTATTCTTGTATAAGATAAGGGAAATACAATATCTTGATTTGAAATTTTGTTTGGATTTTTTGATATTTTAAAAATGTATTTTCTGTCTAGTTGAAAATTAAAACTTATCAACTGTTTTTCAATCCATAAATTGCTTTTATCTAATAAAAAAGTAACTCTATATTTTGTTTTTTTTTTAATATTCTTGAACATTTATAAATATGATCTTTATTTATTAAAAAAGTTTTCCGTTAATAAGAACTTGGTCAAGTGTTTTTTTTGATTCAATTAAATATTTATACCAACCTAATGTAGAGGTCTTCTCTGTTCTTTTCGATTTTCCAATCATAAGGTTATCAAATATTTCTTTCACACCTTTTTCAATAGTAAAACTAGGTTTAAATTTTGAGATTTTAATCATCTTTTTTATATCAACATTGTAATTTCTTTTATCTTGATCGTCTCTTGTTTGGATAATATCAATATCTAAACTTTTAAAATGATTTTTAATTTGATATGCCAGGTCTATTATTTTTATATTTTGAATTGCTAGATTAAATATTTCACCATTAAAATTTTTTTCTAGCATCCTTAGAAAAAATGCACATACATCTCTTACATGTATTAATGGTCTGAATTGCTCTCCACCTCCTGTTACATAAATTCTTTTTTCCTCAAAGATGCTAAGTGTCATCAAATTTACCACTAAATCATATCTCATTCTTGGCGATAAACCAAAGAGAGTACCATTTCTTACAATTGATACTATAAATTTGTTATCACATAAATCAGATAATAATTCTTGCTCAACTTTTAAACTAGCCTTGGCATATTCGCTTATGGGATCTGTTGCAGATTTTTCTGATAATACTTCTGATTTTGTGTCTCCATATACTGAACAAGTAGAAGAAAAAATATATTTTTTTACTCCAGCATTTTTAGCTACTTTTGCACAATTTATCCTTCCTAAATAATTAATTTCTTTAGTTAAATTTATATCCAATTCGCAGGATGGATCATTCGATAAAGCAGCAAGGTCGATTACAAAATCAATACCTTTAAAATCTTTTTTTGTAACTTCTCTTATATCTTTTTGTAAAATTTTTAGATTTTTACTTTTAATTTTACTAAAGTAATTTTTTCCAAAATAAAATCTATCTAATGCTACAACTTTAAATTTTTTTTTTAATAGTAATGGTACCAATAGTGTCCCTATATAGCCTCCAGCACCAGTAATTAAAACTTTTTTACTCATATTTTTTTTTTGCCTCAATTAATTTTTTAATAACATATTCTTGGTCCTTCTTTTTTATAGTTGGGTATAATGGAATACTGATAGTACCATTTCCCCATTTTATACTTACTGGATAATCGTTATTTTTAAGTTTGTACTTTTTTTTGTAATAATTAAGACTAGTCACAGATGAATAATTTACAGTTGCTCCGATATTAAAATTATTTAAATAACTCAATACATTATTTCTTATTTTAGGTTTAACATGTATTACATATAGATGATACGCAGATTTGCATTTTTTATTAATTTTTGGAATTAAGATGTCTGATCCATTAAGTAATTTATTATAATAATTATAAGCTTTTTCTCTGAGTTTAAGATTTTTAAAAACATCTTTAATTTGCTTAGAAAGTAATGAGGCTAAGATATCGGGCATGTTAGCTTTAATTCCTAATCTATTCATATTCCATAGGGTGTATTTTTTTTTTACAAATCTATCAATGGCTGACTTGGTCATTCCATGAACTCTTATTTCAGAAATTTTTTTATACAAATCTTTATTATTGGTAATTATTGCACCTCCTTCACCACAAGTAATATTCTTTGTTGCATAAAAAGAAAAAATTGCACAATCTGACCATTTTCCAGATAAATAGTTATTGAACTTACCTTCAAAACAATGGGCAGAATCCTCGATTATATAAATTCTTTTTTTAAGAGTTTTTATTTTTTGATTTAATTGTTTTATGTCAACCATGTTACCATATAAATGAACTGGCATAATTGCCCTTGTTTTTTTATTTATAGCTTTCAAGGTCTTATCAATATCTAAAAGTAAGGTTTTAGGGTCTACATCAACAAACCGCGGTTTTGCACCAAGAATTTCAATTACATTTGCGGTTGCAACAAAAGTCATTGCAGGAATAATAACTTCATCACCTTTTTTTATACCTAGTGCCATTAACGTGGCCAATGCACCATTGGTCCAACTATTAGTCAATAAACAATAATCAATATCAAAAAATCTTGATATTTCTTTTTCAGTTTTTTTACAAACATTTCCTGAAGTTAGAAAATTACTTTTCAAAACTTTAGAAATATATTTAGAATAATTAGAACTTAAATTATGTTTATAAAAGGCAATATTTTTCATTATTTTATTTCATCAATCAAGTGCAGCAAATTAAAACAAATAAATATAAATTTCTATATAATATTTATATATTAAAGATCTATTTGTGATTAAAAATAAATTGAATAAAATTGACTTAGTAATATTAGCTGGGGGGAGAGGTTCCAGAATTTCAGCTTATACAAAGAATAACCCAAAACCTTTACTTAAATTTGCTAATAAACATTTTATATCTTATTTAATTGATTATTATTCAAAATTTCCATTTCAAAAAATATTTATTCTTGCTGGATATAAAGGAAATAAAATTTTTAAACAATATAATAATAAATTAAGTAACGGTATTAAAATTGAATGTGTGGTTGAAAAAAAAATTTTAGGTACAGGAGGGGCTCTAAGTCAATTACAAAAAAAAACTACAAATAACTTAATTGTGATGAACGGAGACTCATTTATTAAATGTGATCTTACTGATTTTTTCAAAAATTCTAAAATATATAAATCAAATTATATTTTTCTTACTGGAAATAAAAATTATAAATCAAATAAAAATTTGTCTAATCTAAATTTACAAAAAAATTCATTAATTAATTTTAAAGGAAATTTGATGAATGCAGGAGTTTATTATTTTAAAAATAAAATAATAAAAAATATTTCACGAAGAAATTTTTCTTTAGAAAATTATATAAATGATAAATTAATTAAGCAAAAACTGATTAAAGGAAAAAAAATTAATTCCAGTTTTATTGATATTGGAACTTATAAAAATTATGAAATTGGGCAAAAAAGTTTTTATAAACAGTTTTTCTCACCATCTGCTTTTCTGGATAGAGACGGTGTTATAAATTATGATTATGGATATGTGTCAAAAATGAAAAACTTTAGATTAAGAAATAATGTCATAAAAGGACTGAAATTTCTGAATAAAAAAAATTACAATATATTTATTGTTACAAATCAATCAGGTATAGCACGAGGTTACTATACAGAGGATAATTTTTTAAATTTTTATAAATCTATGAAAGATTATTTTTTTAAAAAAGGCTGTTTTGTCAACGACTTACAATATAGTCCTTTTTTAAAAGGTGCTAAAATTGGAAAATATAACAAGTCAAGTAGATTGAGAAAGCCTGACAATTTAATGATACAAAATTTAATGAAAAAATGGATTATAAACAAAAAAAAATCTTTTATGATTGGTGATAAAGAGAAAGATAAAATTGCTGCAAAAAAAAGTAACCTATATTTTGAGTTTGCAAAAAAAAATTTTTTTACGCAAGTTAAAAATATTTATCAAAAACTTAATAATTGTTAATAAATTTTAATTTACAATGTTTAAGTACGCCATAAAGTTCTCTTATTCCCTCATTTAGAGAAATTTTAGCTTTAAAACCTTTTTTTTCTATCTTTTCATTGCTCACAAAATAATCTCTTTTATCCGGATCTGATCCACTCTTATTCACCATAACCTTTGTTTTTGGAATAATTTTTTTAATTTTTTTTGCTAAATTTAGCTTTGAAATATTAGCTGTTGATAGTCCTAAATTATATACATTATTTCTTAATCTTGGAAAATTTTTTATCGCAAATAAAAAAGCTTCAACAACATCCTTAATATGAATAAAATTTCTTCTAAAATGAGGTTCAAATATTTCTAATTTCCTATTTTTAATTGCTGTGTCGACAAAATTATTTACAATTAAATCAGTTCTCATTCTGTAAGAATATCCAAATACTGTAGCTAATCTAAAAGACACATGATTAGAGTGTTTTGAAACAATTTTTTCAGCCTCTACTTTTGTTCTTCCATAGAGAGAAATTGGTCTTAAGGGTGTATTCTCATCACAATATTTTGATTTTTGACCAACACCATAACCTGAGTTTGTGGTTGGATATATTATTTTTTGTTTTTTTTTAATTAATTTGATTAGTAACTTTATTGAATTTACATTTACTTTTATAGCTTCTTTTTTTCTTTTTTCACAAAGTGGGGCTCCAACTATAGCTGCAAGAGGAATAATAAAATCCTGATTTTTAATAATTTTTTTTAAATTTTCTTTTTTTGTTACATCTAAATTAAAAAAATTAAAATTTTTATGAAAAAAAAGATGCGCCAGTGAATTTTTATCGTACTTCAGAATATCTACAGCTGTGACTTTAAATCCTTCATTCACTAATCTAGTACAAATCATAGAACCCAAATATCCTGCTGCACCTGTTATTAAAATTTTTTTCATTAACTATAAAGTTCCCTACATTCTTTTAATAGTTTTTTAATAGAATCTTTAAATAATACCTTCGGTTTCCAACCTGTATCTTTCATGAATTTACGAGAGCTTGGTATTTGAACATTGATATCTTGTGGACGCAGCAAATTTCTATCTAATTTAACTTTTATTTTCTTTTTAGATTGACTTAGTAATTCTTTCAAAAATTTTTCAACTGATATTGTTTGATTGCCACCTATGTTATATATCTCTCCTATTTTTCCCTTTGTGGCAGCTACCCAATACGCCTCCATTGCATCCTCTATATCAACAAAAGTTCTTATACTTTTCAAGTTACCATGTTTTAAATATTTTTTTTTATTATTTTCACATAAAACAATCTGTCTAGCAAAGGCACTTTGAAAAAGATTGATTCTTCTGGCATTTGTATAAGAAAACATTCTGGTAATTATTATATTCAAACCAAAAGATTTTTGATAAACTTGGGATATTAAATCTTGATAAACTTTTGTAACAGCGTAAGGATTGATAGGGGCAATATTTTGATTTTCAGTTATTGGCATATTTTTTTTACTAACGCTCCCATAAACTTCTGAAGTACTACAAATCATTACAACTGGATTTAATTTTGATCTTCTTATAGCTTCTAATAAATTTGCTGTGATTAAATTATTATTATAAGCATGCTCTAAAGGTTTATCAAAAGAGCCCCTAACATCAGCATTTGAGGCTAAATGAAATATCAAATCAGGTTTTATAATCTCTATTTTTTTTTTATTTGTAAATAATTTGTGAGATCAAGTTTTATTAAAGATATGTTTTTTCCAAAATTTTCTTTTAAAAGTTTTTTGTATCCATTAGATCTATAAAAACCTGATATTTTTATATTTTTTTTCTTTTTGAGAATATGTTCTGCTAAATAACTTCCTCCTGAACCTGTGATGCCAGTAATTAAACAATGTTTAAATTTTCTATTCATATTCTATGGAATTTAAAATTTTACAAATTTTTAATATTTTCGTTGAAGTAAGTGATGGGTAATTTCCTATATAATAACCAAAAAAATGGACATGATCTACATTTTTAAATTTTTTAAAGTTTATTTTTTTTATGAATTTTTTTAAATAAGGTTGTCTTAATTGATTGCCCCCTCCTGCATTTCCCCTTCTAAATTCAATCTTATTTTTTTTCATTATATTTTCTAGATGATCTCTGTTCTTTAAATTTGATTTGTTTAAGATTAATGGAAATGCATAATTAGAATTTCCATCAATTAAAAAATCTTTCTTATATTTTTGACCATCTAAATTACTTAAAAATACCTGTAAATTTTTTGTTCTTATTTTGTTATTTTTATCTAGTCTTTTTAATTGGTTAATACCAATCACTGCAGATATTTCAGTATTCCTTACATTGTATGCTGGATATAAAAAAATGAATTTAGGGGATAAATAATTAAACTTCTTAATTAATTTCTTCTCAAATAATCTATTTCCACTTTCTCTTAACATTCCATGAGATCTAAGCATTTTTGCAATCTCATAAATTTTTTTATTATTAGTGCAAATCATTCCCCCTTCAACAGTAGACATGTGGTGCGCATAATAAAAGGAAAAATTTGAAATTAATCCAAAAGTTCCTAGCTTTTTATTTTTATACTTAGCACCATGAGACTCGCACACATCTTCTAACAAAACAATTTTTTTCTTTTTAAGGATCTTTAATAAATTTGCGCTTAATCCATTAAAACCTTGTGCATGAGTGAGAAAAACAGCAATAGTTTTTTTATTTATTTTTTTTAAAATTTCATTTTCATCCATACATAAATTGTTTGGGTTAATATCTACAAAAATTGGTTTGAAATTATTTTGTATAACTGCTGCGACATCTGAAATCCATGTAAGAGGTGGCACTATTACTTCACCAGATCCAAATAATATTTTTAATATTTGTAAAGTTAATAAATTAGAGGAGGAGCCAGAATTTACAAAAACACTATATTTAACTCCAAGCCAATTTGACCATAAAGACTCGAATCTTTTCACTTGATTTGACTGAGTAAAAATTTTTTTTTTATTTTTTTTTAAAAATTTAATGACAGCATTAACATCTGAATTAGTAATGTTATTATCCATCAAGGGATGAGAAAATCTTTTCATTTTAAACCTTAAAATAAAATTTTAATAATTTATACTTAATTACATATTTAAAGAAGTTTATTATAAAGATTGTATAAACTAAAAATTTATTTGCACCAAATTGTTTAGATATTTTTGTCTGCTCGTAGTATGCTAAAATTGCATTTTCAAATGAATTTCCTCCTACTCTAAAATAATAATAGATATTTCTATTTCTTTTTAAGTTATATTTTTTTTTATAAAGCCTTAAAAGAAAATGATAGGCTGTAGCTAATTTATATTTTTCTGTAAATAATCCTTCATTTATTACATTTTTTCTCGCAAACCAACCAATATCAGGAGACACATTGTGATAGGTGAGCCTTTTAAATTCATCATTTTGGTCGTTTTTTAGAAATTGATTATTAATTATGTTTCCAGAATTTGGTAATGCAATATCTGCCCCATTTTTTAAAGTATAAATTAATTGCGAAATATAATTTTTTTCACCTAAAACATCATCTGACATTAGTATTCCAAAATATTTAGTTCTAATTTCTTTTAAACAATTATTTATCCCCTCCTCTGCGTTTCTGTCTTTTTTAGATATAATTTTTAAATTAAAATTATAACTTTTAATAATTTCAATAGTATTGTCTTTTGATTCACTATCAGCAACAAAAAGAAAAAAATTTTGATAATCTTGAAATTTTAGCGAGTCTAAAAAAAACTTTATATTTTTTTCTGAATTTTTAGTAGGTAAAATAATTGTTAGATCAACCATTATGATTATTAAAAATTATCTTAGATCCATCTTCTTCAAAATCAAATGGAACAATAGTAAAAGTATTAAATGTTCTTAAAAAATTAGGAATTTTATTTTCCTCTACATAAAATAAAAAAAAACCACCACCTCCTGCTCCTAAAATTTTTCCACCAAGTGCACCATTTCTAAGAGCAAGAGAGTAGATACCATCAAAAAAATCTGAAGAAATATTTCTACTAAGCTCCTTTTTTTTTTGCCAGCTTTCATGTAATAAATTTCCAAAATCGTCAAGCTTATCATTCAATAGGTATTTTTTTGCTTTTTCAACAAACCCTAGAAGTTCAAACATTTGTTTTTTTTGAATGGTAAGTTTTTTACATACAAACTAGCAACATCATGTGCTCTTCTCTGGTTTCCTGTAAAAACTAAAAATAGTCTTTTGTTTAGTTTTTTTTTTATATTTTTTTTAATTTTAATTTTATTTACTTTATAATTTCCATTTTTATAAAATTTTATTGAGTTAAATCCGCCATAGGCTGCGGCTACTTGGTCTTGTGAACCAACTATTTCCTTTAAAACTTTTTGCTCAAATTCCACACTTTTATAAGCTAGTCTTTCTTTTGATAATTTTTTATTCATTAATGAAAAAAATACATTCATACAACCAACAACAAAAGATGAGCTTGAGCCCATCCCACTTCTGGCAGGTAAATCTCCATCATAATGCAACTCAATTCCATGTTTAATTTTTGTTTTTTTTATTATTTCTCTAATAACTGAATGTCTTATTTCTTTAACTTTATTCACCAGTTCTATATCTGAGTATACTATTCTGTACTTGTGATCAAAAAAAGGTGGGAGAAATCTTGATGAAATATAAATATATTTATTTATTGTAGATGATAAAACTTCTCCTCCATGCCTTCTATACCAATTTGGGTAATCTGTTCCACCGCCAAAAAAAGATATTCTGTAGGGTGTCTTTGAAATAATCATAATAAAATTTATTTTGAATTATAAAAGTCTCCGTATTCAATTAGGATAGTTGAAATGTTATCTTTTCTGTTAAGTGCTTTCTTATATTCATTAAATATCTTTTTGGGATTATCCAACTTGACAACATTTATATTTTTACACAAAGATTTAATTTCTTTTGAAAAATCACCAACATGCTGACATTGGGGGTGTAATGGAATTATTGACCCTATACTTGTTCTTATAATAGCTTTAGAATTTTTGCCACCAGTCATTTCTTTAAATTTATCTAGATGATTTACAAGTTGATTTATCGAGGATAGTAAAAAATTAAACCTTGGATAAATACTTATTGGAGTTTTTCCATCAAGCATAAACCCAAGCGTCATTCCCATCTGCATTTCTTCAGCAACAGGAAGTTCAATTTTTTTTGAATTATTTATATCTTTTAAGGTATTAAACATTGCTGTTCCTGGAAATACAGTTGCTTGACCTAGAAAATAGGTATTTTTATTTTTAGCTAAATATTCCATACTTCTTTTAAGCTCTGAAAAATATTTTAAAATCATATTAAAATTGAACCCTTACACCTGCTCCTGCATGAGGATACTTACTTCTATATTTATAATAACTTATATATTTAGTATTTTTGTAAAAAGTAGAATTTTTAATCTTCCAAATTTTTTTAGTAGGAGTACAAACTGAAATATTGTTGTCTTCTATAATAAAATGAATAGGAAGTTTGTAATTTTTTGCAAATTTATAGCATTCGTGCATCATGCCTGTCTCAGCAGTCATATCGCCCACAAAACAAAAAACTCTTGATTTTTTTTTACTCTTTTTTATTGATAATGCTGTCCCAATTGCAATAGGCAGAATACCGCCAACAATAGCAGATGAATAAATTTTATTTTTAATAAAACAAAGTGATATAGATTTCCCTTTTATAATTTCCTTTTTTAAATTATCTTGTGATACACCTTTTAATAGACAATGATAATGTGATCTCCATGAACAAAATATCCAGTCTTTCTTAGAAATTCTTTTTTTTTTAAAAATTCTAATTAGCTGTTCTTCATTTCCGCTCGTTAAATGAACAGGTGCTCTAATTTTTGATTTATTAAATAATGAAGCAATATTGTTTTCAAAGTCAATCAGATATTCTTTTGATATTTTTCTCATAAATTTTTATTTAATTTTCTAATAACTTTCTTTTTAAATTAATTTTTGTCATTTTTTTTATATTTTCAACATTATGAACACCAAATTTTTTCTCAATTTTTTTTAAAAAATTTTCATTTGTAAAATATTTTTTCCAAGCCAGATCGCGAAAAGCCAAAACCTCCTTTGCAGAACAGTGTTTTGTTGGTAATGGTTTACATTCATAAGAGAAAAATGCATATTCCTCAAAATTTTGAGGTAAATCCCAGCCTTTTTGTTTAGCTTCTAAATAAAGAGGTGAGCCTGGTAAAGCTTGACAAGGATAGAAGTTTGCATGCTCAGTATTTAAATCAAGTGCTAAATCTAATGTTTCTTGCATGCTATCCAAATCATCTTCTGGCAATCCAAAAATATAGTTACCCAGAACATTGATGTCATATTTATTAATTAATTTTACTATGTCTCTAATATTTATTTCCTTAAACCTGCCCTTTTCAATATCTTGTCTAACTACTTGATTTGCGGACTCTATTCCTAAAGCTAGCCAATTTATACCAGCTCTTTTAAAAAGCTCTAACTGATCTTCTCTAACAGTATCTACCCTTGCATAAGCCCACATATTTAAATTAAGCTGACGTTTAATAATATCCTCTAAGATAGGTACATAATATTTTTTGTTAAGGAAAAACATTTCATCTGTAAGTCTGATAGTTTTTACACCAAAATTTGAAAGTATCTCTAATTGATCAACAAAATGTTTGGGGTCCCAATGGCGCATCAATTTAGAATTTGCTGATGTTGTGTTTTCATCTAGACTAGTTCTATTAACAATATTAATCATACAAAAATTACAACCGAACTTACATCCTAATGACGAATATACTGCTGCGAAAGGAGTTCTATCTTTTTCAGAAAAAAATGTATGCCAATAATGAGCTCTATATAAATCAAGAGGTTTATTTTTTTTTGGAAGTAGTTCCCAGGCATAACCTGGTAAATCAATAGACATGTTTTCATTTGAAACAAGTATATTAGGTTTGTTTAAAATGAGCTTACCGTCTAAATCTTTAAAACCAATACCGTTAACTTTATCTAATTTATCTTTTAAATTAGTTTTTAATAGATCTCTGAGAGCATATACACCTTCATTTATAAATACAAAATCAACAAAATTGTATGACAAAACTTCCTTGGGTTGTGCACTAATATGAGAGCCAACAAATCCAACCTTAATATCAGAACTTTCTTTTAATTTTTCAGCCAAACTAGTTGCTCCAATCATTAGGAAAGTACCTTGATTAGGTTGTTGGCCATATAATACAAACAATGCTAATCTACACTTTGATTGTATAATTTGATCAACTGCCTCTTCCTCAGTTAATTTCAAAGCATCACAATCTAAAATTTGACATCTATAACCATATTTCATCATACTTGAAGCAAGTAATAGTGCCCAAGTTGGTGGCTCTATAGCAGAATAATGATTAGACAAACCTTGATATATTTTTTTTGAAGAATTTGGTATAATAAAAATTACATCTAACATAAATTAATTGAATAATAAATTATAAATTAATTACACTATTAACAATTGTGTTAAAAGAGAATAATGGAGTTATGGAAAGGTTATTAAAAAAGGCATTTAAACTAAGACAAGATACTTTTAAAGCTTTTATTGAAAAAGGTGAAGCCCATCTGGGTGGAAGTTTTTCAATGATAGAAATAATTATTACTTTGTATGAAATTATATTAAAAAAAAATGATAAGTTTATATTAAGTAAGTCTCACGCTTCATTTCCACTTTGTTTATTATTAAGAGAAAAAGGGTATAAACCAAAATTAACTACCCATCTAGAATTAGATGAGAAAAATGGAATATATTGTACAACTGGAAGTTTAGGTCATGGGTTTCCAATTGCAACAGGTATGGCATTTGCAAGAAAAAAATTTAAAAAGAAAGGAAAAATTTTTGTTTTAATTAGTGATGGAGAATGCCAAGAAGGCACCACTTGGGAGTCATTGCTAATTGCTTCAAAACATAAACTAGATAATTTAAACTTAATTATCGATTATAACAAAATTCAAGCTTTGTCTAAACTGGAGGATGCTTTACCCCTTTATAATTTAAAAGATAAAATAAAATCTTTTAATTGGAATTGTGTAGAAATAAAAAATGGTCATTCTTTTTTAGATTTAAAATTAAAATTAAATAAAAAACAAAATAAAAATAAACCTACAGCTTTTATTGTCCATACTGTTAAAGGAAAAGGTATTAAAGAATTTGAGAACGATCCAGCATGGCATGCAAGAAAGCTACAAGGTAAAGAACTGGAAATTGGTAAAAAAACCCTCAAAATAAATTAATTTATGAGACGAAAATTTGGAAAAGTATTAAATGAATTAGCTAAAAAAGATAAAAAAATAATATTACTTGTTGGCGATATTGGATTTGGAATATTTGATGATTTCAGAAAAAATCACCCAAATAGGTTTTTTAACATGGGCATTTGTGAACAAAGTTTGATTGGTACTGCATCTGGAATGGCCCTAGAAGGTTTAAAGCCATGGGTTTATACAATTACTCCTTTCCTAATTGAAAGACCATTTGAACAAATAAAATTAGATATTGATCAACAAAATGTAAATGTAAATTTAGTGGGATTTGCCGACTACCCAAGCTTAGGCCCAACACATAGAGAGTTGGATGCAAAACATATGAGTAAGATGTTTAATAATATAAAGTCTTATTTTCCAAAAGATAGTAATGAGACTGAAAAATATGCTAAGAAATGTAATAATACTAAAGGACCAAACTTTATAAGTTTAAAGACTGATAAAAAAATTCAAAAATGGTAATAATATATGAAAGAGATAAAAATAATTACCACACTTCATAAATTAACAAAAAGAAATTACTTAAAGAGAATGATTAATGAAAAAGTTAAATGTATGAAAGTTGCAAAAAAATATGGAATAGATTATTGGGATGGAGACAGAAAATATGGATATGGTGGTTATAAATATATTCCTGGTAGATGGACTATGGCAGCAAAAAAAATTATCAAAAAATACAAGCTGACTAATACTTCAAAAATACTTGATGTTGGTTGTGGTAAAGCTTTTTTACTTTATGAAATAAAAAAAATTTTACCAAATATAAAAATTGTTGGTATTGATATATCTAGACATGCTTTGAAAAATGCACCAAATGAAATAAAACCTTATTTATTCAAGCACGATATAAATAAAAAACTACCCTTTAAAAAAAATTCATTTAACCTTGTAATCTCTTTAGCTTGTTTGCATAATTTAAAAATAAATAAATTAATACCTGCTTTAAAAAAAATTCAAACTTTATCGAAAAATAAGTACTTAATGGTTGAGAGTTATAGAAACGAGAAAGAATTATTTAACCTCCAATGCTGGGCTCTAACCTGTGAGTCTTTTTTTTCTAAAGATGAATGGAAATGGTTATTTGAGATGACTGGCTACAATGGTGATTTTGAATTTATTTATTTTGAATAATTAAGTAAACTTAGGTTATTTTTAAGAACTTGTATATTTTGCCACTTTGGATCAAACGTATTTTTCAAATTTCCATTTTTAAAGTTTTTTAACAAATCTTTGATCGCATCCTCAACATTTTTACTAAACTTAAAATTAAGAACTTTTTGAATTTTATCAGAATTAATTTGATAAGATCTTTTATCATCTGAGTGCTCTATTTTCAAATCAATGTCTTTCTGAAAATCATCTTTCATAATTTTTTTAATTTTTTTTGCTATTTCTATAATCTTGAGATTCTCCTGTCCGACATTAAATATTTCACCATTTATATTCTTAAAATCGGTAGAAAATAACTGAATGTATAATTTGCACATATCATCAATATGAATATTAGGTCTTCTTTGTTCACCTCCAAAGACTTTAATAAACCCTTTGTTATAGGCAAAATTGGTTAAAATATTTACTGTCAAATCAAACCTCATTTTTTCACTAAATCCACAAACAGTTGCTGGTCTTATTATTAATCCATGAAAACTATCATCTAAATATTTTTTAAGAATTGGTTCGCATAAAGCTTTATATTTATTGTAATCCGTCATAGGCACTAGAGGATGCTCTTCTGTTACATCAGGGCTACTAGAAACACCATAAACTGAACAGGTTGATGCGTAAATGAATTTTTTTACATTATTTTCTTTTGAAATTTTTACTAAATCCTCAAAACAATCATAATTTATAATTTTTGATATATCACTTTTAAGCTCAAATGTAGGATCATTAGAAATACATGCGAGATGTAAAACTGTATCTATATTATTTTCGTTAATTGTTTTTTTAAATTCATGAATACTACGTAAATCATTTTTTATATATTTGTATCTTTCATGTTTTGGTAGATGTTCATCTCCAAACAAAGAAATATCATAGTTTACAATGTTTACTTTATAATCTTTAAGTAACTTAATGCAAAGAGAAGTGCCCACATAACCAGAGCCTCCGGTAATTAAAATATTTTTAGATATCATTTTAAATATTTAAACCAGTTTTTAGTTGCTATCGATATATTTTTTGGAGTCCAAAGTGGAGCATTTTTCCAATAATCGATATTTTCAATTACCTTGTTTACACCTTGTTTTAAAGAAATCTTTGGTCTCCATTTTAAAATTTTTTTTGCCTTTTTTATATCTGCATGAGTAATATTTGGTTCTCCAGGTCTTTTTGGTATAAAAACTTTTTTTCCACCAATTATTTTTAACAGAGTATTTACTGATTGTGGTTTTCCAGAACCTATGTTTAAAACAAAGTTATTCTTTTTAGATTGAATTGCTTTATAGAAAGCTTCACATACATCAGAAACATATATAAAATCTCTCTTTTGGTTTCCATTACCAACAACTGTAAACGGTTGATTTGCGATTTTTTGACGCAAAAAAACTCCTAAAGCTGCTCCGTAAGCACCGTGAGTTCTTGATCTTGTTCCATAAACATTAAACAATCTTAAAGATATGAAATTTAAATTATAAACTTTTGACCAATGTTGAATTAGTTGCTCAGCAATGTTTTTTGAAAAAGAATATGGATAACGTGTATCAATTTTATTGTTTTCTTTAGTTGGGTATTTTTTTGGTATTCCATAGCAAGATGAGGATGCTGCGTATACTATTTTTTTTACACCATGAAATCTCATTGCTTCAAGCACGTTCATTGTACCAATAATATTTGTGTGAAGATAATTTTTAGGATCATTTATCGACGGAACAATATCCGACAAAGCAGCCAAATGCACAACGACATCAATATTTTTAAATGATGGTAATATTGATCTAAAATTGTTTATATTTTTTTTTTGAAGTTTAATTTTTTTTGATTTTAAATGTTTTATATTCTTTTTTTCCCCATCCTCAAGATTGTCTAAGATTACTATACTCTTAATTTCTTTTTTTTTTATGAGCCTTTCGCATAAATGACTACCTATAAAACCTGCACCCCCAGTAATTAAAATTCTCATTCTTTTAATATGCCCTCTAATGTCCTTGTAATTTCTGATAACTCCAAAAATTTTTCATGACCAACAATTGTTGTTTTTATTGCACCAGCAATAGAACTTAATAAACCAACCAAAATTTTTCTTTTTGCCGAATTGATAAACATACAAGCGTAAGCAAAAGCAGCATCTCCAGCCCCCATAGTATCTACAGCTTTTGTATTTAATGCAGGAAAATTATAATAGCCTCTATTTGCCGTTTGATCTCTAAGCATCAATCCTTTTATACCCCTCGTCACCATTAAATTTTTATAATTGTTTAATTCATCGCCGGTTATTATGTTTTCTAAAGTTTTATATCTATTTATTAAACCCAATCTTATTTCTGGCTCATCAAGAACCATTAAATTTGCTTTAACAAATTTTTTATAAAGATTGTAACCTCTATTTCCTGAATTAGTTTGAACGTTAACACATAAAAATTTTGAATTTTTTTCTAATATTTTAACGATATTTTCATTAAACATACCGTGGCCAAAATCACAAACAATTACTTTATCATAATTTTTAATATTTTTTTTTAAAAAAGATAACAATTTAGAATTATAAAATTCTTGATTATTAAACTCATAGAACTCAAAAAACTTTTTCTTTGTATTTATATCAATAAATCTATTTTTTTTAATTTCTTTATATTTCTCCTCATAAAAAAATTTAAATTTAATATTTTTATTTTTGTTAGATTTTATTTTTTTAATTATTTTTTTATCTTTATAAAAAGAAACAAAAGTAACATTTTTTGAAAGATTAGAAATGTTTAAAGCTACTGGTAATGCTCCACCAATATATTCATCTTTTTTCAAAAAATTCACAGATAAAATATTTTCTTTTGATGGGGTTCCTAATGGTTCTGAATAATAATAGTTGTCTAATATTGTTTCTCCAATCACCAATACTTTTTCGTTAGATATTTTCTTTAAAGCTCTAGAGTAATCATTAATGATTTCATTATAGTTAATTTTTTTAATAAAATTTAATGACTTAATTTTTTTTAAAACTTGAAATTCATCAAAATTATAATTTAATATTTTTGTAGAAGAAAATACTTTTCCACTGGTAATTTTTAGTTGTCCACCATTTTTAATTACCTCTTTTTTTTCAATATCTAAATTACCAGCTTTGTCGTTTTCTTTGATTTTATAGTCTGGCCCTTTAACATAATAATCAGGCTTTAAATTTTTAATTACTTTTACAGCACTTGCATCAGGACTAAGAACTGTATAATCAACTTCAGAAAGTTCATTTAAAAGCGCAATTCTATTTTTTTCATCAAAATATGGACGATTAACACCTTTATAAACAAATTTATTTGATGTGACTGATACAACCAATATATCGCCCATGCTTTTTGCCTCTTTAAAGTATTCAATATGGCCCATGTGTAACAAATCATAGACTCCATGAACTAAAACAATTTTTTTTTTTTTAAATTTACTTCTTAAATGAATAAGGTTATTAATTTTTAAAAGTTTGCTCATCTTAATATTTATGAATTCTGTCGTTATAGGTGCTAGTGGAAAAATTGGAAAGTATTTTTTTAGCAATAAACAAAAGGGTTTATTGCTAACATATAATAAAAATAAATTAAAAAATGGAATTAAGTTTGATGTTTTAAGAGATAGTATTAGTGATCTTATTAAGAAAAAAAATATTTCTAAAGTTGTAATTTTATCTGCTTATTCTGATCCTGATTTTTGTAAGAAAAATAAAGAATTATCTGAAAAATTGAACGTAATTAAAACTAAAAAACTTATTTCATATTTAATTAAAAAAAATATATATTTTATTTTTTTTTCTACAGAATTTGTATTTGATGGAAAAATTGGAAAATATAATGAAAATCATAAACCAAAACCAATTAATCTTTATGGAAAACAAAAGTTAGAAATAGAAAAATATATTAATAAAAATACTAAAAACTTTTGTATTTTTAGAATTGCAAAAACTTACGGTGATGATTTGAATGATAATACTTTGATTAGTGATTTTATAAACAGATCGAAAAAAAAAAACTCAAAAATTTTTGCTGCTACAGATCAAAAATTTTCACCGCTGTTTTCAAGAGATTTAGTAAAAGTTACTAAATTTTTTTTAAAAAAAAAAATTAGAGGAACTTTTAATGTAGGTGGTCCAAGAGGATATAGTAGATATAACTTGTATACAAAGTTTAATAATTTAATTAGCAAAAATAAAAAATTAAATAAAATTAAAATTATAAAAACTAAATTAAATAACTTTAAATTTATTGATAAAAGACCTAAAGATGTTAGTTTTAATATCCACAAACTCAAAAAAAATATAAACTTCGAACTAACTAATGTTGAAGATATGTTGATAAAAAAAATATGATGAAATTTCTTAAAGAAGATAAAAACGCAAAAACTAAATCTTTTTTTTTAAATTGTGAAAAAACTTTTTTTTCAAAGAAATATTTAAAATTTATCGAAAACTTTTATCGCAAAAATAAAGTAGATTTGAGAATTTGCCTTCATAAAAATTCAAAGTCTAGCCATCATGATATGATAATACTGCAGCAGAAACGTAACTTTTACAAACCACATAAACACCTAAAAAAGGGAGAAACATATCATATGATCAAAGGTTTAATGATTTGTGTTTTGTTTAAAAATAATGGCTCAATAAAAAAAACATGTAAAATTTCTAGAGGGGATATTTTTCGAACACCAGTAAATGTTTATCACACTATGATACCAACTTCATCTTATGTAATATATCATGAATGCAAAAGAGGTCCGCTATTAAAAAAAAATGATAGTATCTTCCCTTACTGGATTAAAAATTTTGAAAATCCAAAAACTATTGCTAGTTTGAAAAATAAAGCTATAAGTTTTAAAAACCATGATTAATTTTAAGGACTACCTAGTAAAAAGAATATCTCCTAAAGAAAATATCAATAGTCTGTTAGAGTTTCCTAAATTTATCGAAATTGAAACAGTGAATGCATGTAATGCTAGATGCCCTATGTGTACTATTAATGATTGGGAAAGAAACTACCCTGTAATGAAGGATGATGTTTTTAATAAAATAAGCGATGAATTAATAGAAAATAAAGAATTTTTAAAAAGAGTAAGTCTATATAGAGATGGAGAGCCATTAATAGATAAAAAACTTGCTCAAAGAATAAACAAATTTAAAGAGGCAGGAATAAACGAAACGTCTATTGCTACAAATGTCTCCTTGTTAAATGAAAAAAGATCAAGAGAAATACTTGAAGCGGGACTGGGTTTAGTAATTATGTCTATAGATAGTCTTAAAAAAGATATTTTTGAAAGTATTAGAGTTAGACTCAAGTTTGACGAAGTTATAGAGAATGCTATAAATTTTTTAAAACTTAGAGATAAAATTAATCCAAATTGCAGAGTGTGGATAAGAATGATAAGGCAAGAATCTAACAAAGATGAATGGAATGACTATTATAATTTTTGGAAAAAGTATGCATCAGAAAATGATAGAATTTATTATCACAATATTTTCAATTGGGGAGGTCAACTAGATAATTACAAATCTATAGAAAAGAGCTTTGAGCCAAATTTGCCTTGTGTAGCGTTATGGTCTCTAATGGTTTTTTTTGCTAACGGTGATGTACCTCTTTGCAATGTTGATTATAATAACAAATTTCCTACAGGAAATGTTATGAAAACTAGCATAAAAGAATTATGGAAATCTAAAATTGCAGATGAGAGAAGAAAATTACATATGGAAAAAAATAAAAAAAAAATTTCAATTTGCGAAAACTGCAATGTTTGGGATGAAGTTACGGGAGATGAACTTATATCACCTGAGTTTGCTGAAAAAGTATCAATAAGAAATAATTAAATAAATGAAAAAAGCTCTAATTATTGGATCGGGTTTTTCAGGTTGCATGTTTGCAATGATGCTGAAAAAGAAAAATTGGGATGTTACGGTGTTTGACAGGGCGCCAATGGCAGGTGGTGGAGTAAGAACATTTTATCATGGAGGACATCCATATACATATGGGCCAAGACATTTTATTGGTCCTGAAAGTAATATGAAGGCATTTGAATTTTTAAATGAAATTGTACCAATGAGACATATAAAAAAAATGAATTATAGCTATCAGCAAGAAGAAGATTTTTTTGCAAGTTATCCAATGCATATTGATGATGTAAAGCAATTTAACAACTCAAGTAAAATCTTTGCTGAGCTTGATGCGTTACCAAAAGAAACAAAATCAAAAAACTTCGAAGAGTTCTGGATTGGTAGAGTAGGTAAGACTCTATATGAAAGATTTAATAAATATTATAATTTAAAAGCGTGGAACCTAAAGAGTAATACTGAAATGAATTATGGTTTTGAAGCAACAGTCAAAAGAAAACCATTGGAGACTGGGTCGAGGTATGAATTTCCAAGTGATCATATTAATGCCTACCCTGTAGCTCATGACGGTTATAACAAATTTTTTGATGTATCTCTTAAGGACTGTAACATGATGCTAAATACAGAAATCACAGATATAGATTTAGACAAAAATATAATTCATACAAATAATGATAAATTTGAGGGTGATTTAATTATATCAACTACTTCTCCAGATTTTTTATTTAAAAATTGTTGGGGAGAATTAAATTATGTAGGTAGAGAATTCTACAAAATTGTATTACCTATTGAACATGTGCTTCCTAAAGATGTTTATTTTCTTTACTATCCAAACGAAAATGAACAACAAACAAGGGTAACTGAATTTAAAAAATTTACTCAACATAAAAGTAAAAACTCTCTAATTACCTTGGAAGTTCCTTCAATGAAAAATAAATTATATCCGACAATGATAGCAAAAGATGTTGCATTGGCGCAAAAATACCTTGATGCTCTACCGGAAAAAATTATGTCTGTGGGCAGGATGGGTACTTATAGATATGTAGATATTGACGATATAATTATGCAAGGCTTACAATTTTATAAAGAATTATAAACTGTAATTTATTGAAAAAAGAATATTAAATATTAAAATAAATATAAATTACAAAATGATAAATAAAAAAGAAATTACATCATTTCAAAAAAACGGATATTTAATCAAAAAAACTAATGATTTAAAGTCCTTGAATAGTTTACAGGATTATATTTATAAAATTCTATCAAAAGATAAAAAAAATATTCCAAAAGATAAAATAAAATATTTTGAAACACTTCATAGTTTTATAAAAAAGAGTGAATTAAATGATTTTAGAGTATCAGCAATAACTAAAGTGAATAAGTATAAGAAATTTAGAGAGTATTATTATAATTCTGCAAAAGAAATTTTAGATGGTTTGGTTGGTAATGAGATTGCAATGCAAAAAAAGATAAATCTTTCAATTCAAATACCCAACGATAACAAATCAATGTTACCAATGCATTCTGATATATATGCTGGTGAAAGTCCTTTTGAAGTGGTGGTATGGATACCTCTTATGAATGTTAAAAAATCTACTCATTCAATGTTTATAACCAATCCTAAAGATAACATTATAATAAACAAAGAGATTACAAAAAGTAAAAATAAAACAATTATAAAAATCTATAATAAATTTAAAAAAAAATTTAAATTTTTAAAAATTAATTATGGGGAAATTTTAGTATTTTCGCCAATTATACAACATGGTAATGTTATTAATACCACCAAGGAAACAAGAATATCATTAAATTGTAGATTTAAGAGTTTGTTATCACCTTACGATGTATTTAGTAAAACTCACAGAAACATTCCTCATTTTTTTCAACCACACATAGTGAAACCGTTAACCAAAATTGGTTTTAACTTTATTGAGTCTGTTAATAAGAAAAAATTCCATGGGTCATTATAAATTAAAAAAAATTCCAATTTTTGCTGGATATATAAATTTAAAAGCAATTAATGGGGTAATATTTCCCTCATATGCTCAAAATCAAATTAACAAAGAATATATTACAAACAAAATTGGTGGTGAATTCTTTATGTCTACAAATGAAAACACATATGGAAAAAACAATATTGTATTAAGATCTCTTCTAGAAGAAAAACATTTGAAAGGTGTGTGTTTTTTATCTGTTTTTTCATTACCAGATAATAAAGATCAAAGATTGGAGATATATAAAATTGCCTTAAAAAAAAAGAAACATCTTCATTTTGTATTTGAGGAATTTTCAATTAGAAAATTAAAAGACTTAGAAAAAGTTGAAGATATGTTTATGTTTAATTCAAAATTTTTTACAGAAAAAAAAACTAATTTATCAAAATTTGAAAGGCAATTCTTAAACAGTTCTTGGGCTTTTGTTTGAGCATAATTATTATTACTAAATTTGTAATCCTTAAATGCATAGAAATAGAAAAAAAATCCTCATTTCAGGTGGAAATAGTCTTATTGGTAAAGACCTAATAAGGTATCTTATTAAAAGGTATTTTGTAATTTCAACTTATAGAAAAAATAAATTAAAATTAAAAAATAAAAATTTACAACAAATCAAATATGATTTTAAAAAAAAATTTGTTTTAAATGATAAAATAAGTTACTTGATTCATTTGGCTGCATCAACTCCTACAAATGCAGAAACTAATCAAAGCATGTTTAAAATTAATAAAATTGGAACTGAAAAAATTTTAAATTCAAATATTAAATTTGACTCAATAGTTCTAATATCCACTTTAGCAATTTATGGAACTATAAAAAAAAAAATTATTAACGAAAAACTTAAACCAAATAATCCAGATTATTATGGTAAATCAAAATTATTAATGGAAAAGGGCATTATAAGATATTCTAAAAAAAATAAATCCAAATACTTAATTTTAAGGTTACCAGGTGTGATAGGTAATTTTAGATGTAAATCAACATTTATGACAAAAGTCTTTGAAACACTTTTTAAAAACCAGAGCTTAATATATGCAAATCCAAATTCTTATACAAATAATATAATTCATACTGATACATTGGCCAAAATAATAATTTCTTTCTTTAGAACTAATAAGCCAAAAAATGAAATTTTTAATCTTTCTTCAAAGAATAAACTTAAACTTAAAGATATTATTAATTTGATAAAAAAAAAACTAAAAAGTAAATCCAATATAAAAATAAAAAAAGGTAAAATGTCTTTTTATATCTCAACTAAAAAAACAATTAAAAATAATATTAAAATAATTGATACACGAAAAACAATTTTAAAAACAATAAAATTTTATAATAAAATAAAATGAAAATTTTATTTAAAATATATTTAAAAATCTTTAAATCTGGATTAATTTGATGGATTTGGATTTATTTTATGGTAAGAATTAATTTCTGCAATAAAATTTTTTGATAAAGAAATATTTGTTGCCCCAATATTAAGTGCTAGTTGCCTTATATTTGATACAGAAATTAAAACACTTGAAACAAAAGGTCTCGTTAAAATAAAAGCTAATGCAGATTGTGTTGGCTCGATATTGTATTTGTTTGCTAAATCTACGTAAAAATTTGATGCTTCAACAGATCTATTATTTTTATATCTTTTAAAAAAAGGATATTTTTTATATCTACTATTTTTTGGTACTTTTCCATTTCTATATTTACCAGTCAATGAACCATGTGCTAAAGGAGAATAACTAATTAAAGATATATTTTCTCTCATAGAAATTTCTGAATGTGAAATCTCAAAATTGCGATTTAAAAGATTATAAGGATACTGAATAGAAGAAATTTTTGGTAGATTGTATATTTCAGAGTCTTTTTGATAGCGAGATAAGCCCCAGGGTGTTTCATTACAAATTCCAATTTCTCTAATTTTTCCAGCTTTTATTTCATCGTTTAATGCAAATAAAGTTTCTTTTATTTCTATACTTTTTTCATTTTTGACATGATTATATTCAAGCTGTCCAAAAAAATTTGTAGACCTATCTGGCCAATGAACCTGCACAAGATCTAAATAATCTGTTTTAAGTCTTTTCAAACTTTCATCAGTAAATTTTCTAATATTTTTTTTATCTAACTTAAGATTTCCTTTTCTAATATACGGAAATTCTTTTGATCTACCTGCTATCTTTGTAGCTATAATTACTTTACTTCTTAATTTTTTTTTTTTTAACCAGCTCCCAATAATTTGTTCACTTGCTCCCCATGTTTTTTTGGAATATGGAACAGGATATATCTCAGCAGTATCTATAAAGTTTATCCCATGATCAAATGCATAATCTAATTGTCTATATGCCTCTTTAAAATCCTGATTACCACCCCAAAACTGAGAACCTATTCCAATTGAACTTACAAATAATTTGCTGTTTCCAAGTTTTCTGAGAACCATCTAGAGATTATTTTTTTGTATCAACTTTTTTTCTTTCAGTATCGTGATCAAATCCTGTAAAAACATTTGCATAAAATAATTCTCCAGAGGGAGTATATTTAGCGTACATTTCTCCTTTTAAATTTAACTCAGGTTCATCGCATCCTTTGCACTTACTCATTGTGTGTCTTTTATTTTGTTCATGTATTGATCTTATTTCATTAAATTTTTTTGAGTTAAAAATTTCAAGAATATTATTTTCAAGTATACTTCCAAAATTATATTCAGCATTAAAATCATGCGGACAAAGAACTACATGCCCATCATGTTGAATGGTCAATCTATTAAAAACTGCCCCGCATGGTGAGGTACCACAATGATCATTTAAGTTCTCGTCTATGCTTTTTTTTACTGCTGAATTATGTACTTTGGTGTAACCTATTTCATCTATATCTCTTCGAAGAAGTTTTCCAAAATAATCTAGGTAATTACTAAATTCTTTTTTGTCTGCCTGAAAATCAATATGTCTTATAACAATACGAATATTGCTCTTCATTTTATTTCTAGTTTGAATAAATGAAAGTATATTATTTAAAACTCTCTCATATTTTAATCTAAGTCTGTTTTGTTCAAATTTTTCTTTATTTAATGTGTCAAATGAAAAAACTACATAATCTGGGTCTGCCTCAATAACTTTAGTTATCCTTTTTTCATTAAAAAGTTGCGCGTTTGTGGTAAAACCAACATTAGGAAGTTTTGCAGATTTACATTTATAAAGTCTTTCCTCTAAATTTTTATCAAATAATGGCTCACCATTTAGCATTAATGCTGTTTGTTTAATATATTTTTGTCCCCAGCCATCTAATTGTTTCAAAATACTATCAAAAACTTCATCAGTCATTTGCCCCTCTTTTCTCTCCCACTGATTTACATGACAAAAAGTGCATCTGGCATTACAACCATGAAAAGTCTCAATTGATATATGGGAAGGATATTTAAGCATAAATAATAACTATTATCGTTTATCATTTATCAAATTATTATTAAAGCTTATTTTACAGCTTCATCAGGTAATTTTTCAAAAAATTATTATAAAAATTTAATTTAGTGTATAATTCTCAAATTCATAGACGATATCTTCAAAAGAATTTTCAATAATTTCATATTTGGTTGTTTGATTTTTGATTAAATAATCAGTTTTTTTTTCAGAGAGAATATTTTCGGTTTTATCACTTAATTTATATTTTTTAAAAAGGGTTTTTCTATATTTTTTAAAATGTGGTAGTTGAAAATAATTTACTAATGTATGGTCGAATATAAATGCTTTTATTTTAAGATGGTAAAATAATTCTGTTATGCCACTTCCATTACCAATATAACAAAGAGAATTTTTAGCTATTAAAACCTGATCAATAAAATTATAATTATTTGAAATGTCTATTAAAAAAATTAATCTAGATTCTAAATTATTTTCTATTTGAAATTTTCTTAAAATTTTAATGGATGGATCGTTTTTTAAACCTAATATTACGACTTCCAATTTTTTATTATGAATTAAATAATTCAATATTTTAAATATTTTCTCTTTATCAAATGTTGCTCTTGCATTAGATCCATGAATATCATTTTTATTTCTATTAAATTTCCAAAAAAAGCATACATATCTCTTTTTTTTTTTAAAAAATTTATGAATTTTATTTGATGATTTTCCTCTTTTTAACTTTAAATCAATAAGATTTTTTTGAGAATCCTTATTTTTTCTGCTAAGCATTTTAGCCCATTCAAGATCATTATAAAATTTCTTAAATTGTTTAGATTTTTTTATCTCATTTATAATTGGATAATAAAAAATATAAGGTATTGTAAGTATACTTTTTAAAACTTTTTTATTTGAAAAAAAAAAATCTAAAGTTTGATCTACTTGATCAGAAAATTTGAAAACATAGTGATTTTTTTTTTGGATGTGTAAATAATTTCTAATAAAAAAAATGATATTATCCCCAAACCCAAGAGAGTTTGAGTAAACTAATTTTTTTTTTCTTATAGTTTGAAAATAAAAAAGAGAGATAATTATAATTTTACTATAAATAAATATAATTAATGGTTTTAAAATTATCTTTATAAAGTTAAACATAATTTTAAAACATATTTTAGATAATTACTCAATTAAACAAAAATTATATTTAATTCAAATATAATTAATATTTTATAAAATTTTTTTCAGTGCATAAATCAAGCCAATTGAGCTATTAGTACTGGTCAGCTGCACGCATTACTGCGCTTCCACATCCAGCCTAT
>MDSV01011974.1_pt1 | contig 39616 bp, 38 predicted proteins | sample 810851 | NCBI WGS metagenome assembly MDSV01 (sample SAMN05326640, study PRJNA326480) | marine metagenome | isolation source: seawater | place: Atlantic Ocean: North East | collected 2012 | reverse complement strand
TGATGGTGATCGGCAACTTCTCGCTGCTCACCGGTGTCGACCCCTGGGCCCTCACGGAGTGGATGTGGGCGAACTTCATCGACGGCGCCGAATGGGTCATGCTGCCCAATGTGATCGGCATGGCGTTGCATGCCGACGGCGGACGCATGGCCACCAAGCCCTATGCGGCCGGCGGGGCGTACATCAACAAGATGAGCGACCACTGCAAGGGCTGCCGGTTCAACCCAAAGAAGCGAACGGGGGATGACGCCTGCCCGTTCACTTCGCTTTACTGGGACTTCCTCGCCCGCAATGAGCACCAACTGAAGGGAAACGCCCGGCTGGGCCAGCAGCTCGCCGGCATGCGCCGACTCGCCGACCTCGAGGCGACTCGCGAGCGGGCGGCCGAAGTGCTGGTCGGCCTGGATCGCGGCGAGATCTGACTCACCCGCAAACACCCGGCTGTGGCCGAGCGCGCACGGCCCGTCGGCACCAGATCAGTCCGATCGGGTCGGGAAATCGATGTAGCCCCGCGGCCCGGGATCGTAGATGTGGTCGGCTCGGGTGGACGCCAACTCGTGCCCGCCGGCGATGCGATCGACGAGGTCCGGGTTGGTGATGAAACGACGTCCGAACGCAACGGCGTCACCGCGTCCCTCGGCAAGGGCCTGGTTCGCCTCAGCCGGCTCGTAACTGTCGTTGATGATCAGCGGACCCGAGAACCCCTGCCGACACAGTGCCTCGTTGTCGACCGGCCCTGTCGGCAGACGGAGCGTGTGGCAGTACGCGAGCCCGAGCGGATCAAGCGCAGCCAGTAAGGCGCGGAATGTCTCCTCCGGATCGTCGTCGTGGAGATCGTTGTAGGGGTTGCCGGGACAGATCCGGAAGCCGATGCGGTCTGCGCCGTCGACGTCCGCCATTGCGCTCGCCACCTCGACGAAGAAGCGGATCCGGCCGGCGACCGACCAACCCCAGTCGTCGTCGCGATGGTTCGTTCCGGTCGACAGGAACTGGGCCGGCAGGTAACCGCTGGTGCCGTGGAGCTCGACGCCATCGAAGCCGGCCTCGAACGCAAGTTCCGTGCTGCGCACATAGTCGGCGATCACGGCGGGGATCTCGTCGCCGTCGAGGGCCCGAGGCGGGTCGCAGGGCTGCATGGTGCCGCCGTCGACGTCGGTGTACATCCGCAGACGGGCAGTGACAGCCGAGGGCGCAATCGTCTCGGCACAGGCCGCCTTGTTGGCCGCCACCGCGACCCGGCCGACGTGCATCATCTGCATCACGATCGTGCCGCCCTCGGCATGAACCGCCTCAGTGACCCGTCGCCACCCGGCGGCGTGGTCGCTGCTCACCAGCCCCGGCGTTCGGCAATAGCCCTTGCCCTCCTCGGACGGATACACGCCCTCGGTGATGATCATCCCGGCGCCGGCTCGCTGACGGTAGTACTCGACCATGATGTCGGTGACCGCTCCGTCGGGGGTCGCTCGTGCGCGGGTCATCGGCGCCATCACGACGCGATTTCGGAGTTCGATCCGACCGAACCGGGCCGGAGTCATGAGGTTGACGAATCGGGCGTCGCCGTCGGTGGAGGTCATCGGGCCATCAGCGCCTCGATCAGAACCGCCATCTCGAGCGGTTTGTCTCCTTGGATCGAGTGTCCGGCACCGTCGACCACGATGTGCACCGTGTCGGGTCGGCGACGCATCCACTCGGTGACGTCTTCATCGCCGATCACACTCCACTTCCCGCCTTGCCACAGGGTGATCGGGACCTGGACCAGATCGACCTTGCCCCACAGGTCCTCGAACGACGGCGCTGCATCGCCGCCGACCTTCCAGTCGCGCATGCGGTCGTACCGCCAGGTCCAGCTGCCGTCGGGAAGCGGCTTGGCGTTGTGGAGGATCCCCCGACGCAGGCTCGACTCGCTCCGCCCCGGGTTGAACTCGATCGTGCGATCGAGCATCGCCTTGAACGACTCGAACACTTCGGGACCATCGACGAACGTGATGATCGGCTCGGCCTTGGCGTGGTCGGTTCCCGGCGTGACATCGACGACGCCGAGGCGGCGCACGAGGTGGGGCTGATCCGCAGCCAGACAGATTGAGGTCATCCCGCCGAGTGACATACCAACGACCGCCTCAGCGGCCGGTGCCAGGCGCTCGATCGCGACGGCGAGGTCGGCCGCCATCGAGGTCGGTGTGTAGTCGTGGGCTGGTCGATGGTCGCTGTGGCCGTGTCCGGGCAGGTCGATCGCCACGAGTGGGCGTCCGAGCGCCAGAGCCACCGTGTCCCAGGTGTGGGCGTTCTGGGCGCCACCGTGGACCAGCACCAGTTCGGGGTCGCCCTCGCCCCACACCAGCGCCGAGATGCCGAGGCCGGACGGCAACTCGATGCGTTCCCGTCGCACGACTGGTGGCGCAGCGAGCGGCAGGTCGTATTCGGCGGCGTTCTCGTGGAACAGCCCGAACTCGTCGTAGTCGTGCACGTCGGGACCCTAGAGCAGTCCCTGGCTCACGCTCACGCCGGTGGTCGAGCGTGTGCCGCGGGAACCGTCGGCGGGTTCGTGATCCGGCACCATCGGGACCTTCTCAGTCGTAGGTCGGGGCGGCGAAGAATCCCTCGAGTCCGTAGGGCGCATACGGGCCGAGAATGTTCTGTTCGAGCACGCCGAGACCGGTTCGCTCGACCCCGGCACCGTCGGTGTACGTGGCTCGCACAAGGTGCTGACAATGTTGGTTCTCGTACGCAGTGTCGTCGACATTGTCGAGTGCCCACGACTCGCTCGCCATCGCGAGTTCGTCGTGCCACTTGCCGTGAACCCAGATGGGGTGGGTGTAGCCGATCCCCTTCATCCGGAACGTGAAGATCGGTTCGAGGCGCACCTCGTGGCGGGCGCCGTCGGCCACCGAGGTCATCGCGATCGTGGCGCCGGTGATCATGCGATTGCCGGACGCAAACGTCACCTCGTGTTCGAGATTGCGCATGTGCTCCACCGCCGGGTCCTCGACACCGGGAAGCTCATCGGGTGAGCCATACACCGGGAGCCGGGCACCGACCTGGAACAGCGGACGACCGAGGTTGTCGTCGAACAATTGGTAGTGCAGGCAGAGGTCGTCGAAGTTCAACGGCGCCCAGAGGAAGAAAATGCCACCCATCTGCGAGGCTGCCGGCGCGCCGCGGGTGTCGCCACCGATGAGCGGCCGGACCCCCCACGAACGATCCTTGGTGCCGACGACCTCCGACGGGTCGAGTTCGATCAGGACATCGCCGAACTGGACCCATCCCGTCCACCGGCCGAGTTGGGTGAACCGGGTCGTGTCCATGATCTTGCGAAGACCTCGACCGAGATGATGACGGGGTTCCTCGACATTGCCGGTGCGCCCTTCCCACAGCAGGTCGCAGGTGAAGTCGGTGTCGTTTTCGGCCACGGTGATCCGGCACGAACGCATCGGTTCGATGATCTCGAGGGAGTACGGCCCGATGGTGAGATCGCTCGGTTCGTCGCTCCGCCGTCCCGATACGTGGAACGCGTACTGCCGCCCCTCATGGATGAACGACACATGGGCATCCTTCACGCCCAAGTGCTGGTAGAGCGCTGCTCCGGCGCCGAGGTAGAAGTCGCCCGAGGTCGAGTAGCCGTTGAACCAGTACCGCTCGTAGACGTCCTTGTCACTCGTCGCCGGGTGGGCAACGGGGTCGGGGGTCTGGTGGATCGGGTAGTCGTCGAACCTCGAGAGCATGACCCGCAGTGTGGCGGTTAGGCGGCGCTGCGTCGATTCCGTCGGCCTCGTCCCCGCCGAGATGCACCGGGCACGGGCTCCCATCGGAAGCGTCTTGCGGCGACGAACGCACCGACGAGGGTCCAGGCGATCAGGACGAGCAGGCGGTCCCACTCGAAGACAGGGGCATCGCTGAATGGCGACATCGCTTCGGTGAAAGCGACCGCGAACGGCTTCAGCGGGAAGATGTCGCCGATCAGGTTCAGCCACGACGGCGGATCCTCGAGGGGGACGAAGACGTTCGAGAGGAACGCCAGTGGGAGGATCGTGGCGTTTGCGATCGCAGGGGCCGCTGACGCGGTCTTCGAGACGGCCGCGAGGGCGACGCCGAGGGTTGCGAAGCAGGCCGTACCGGCGAGGAAGGCGACGATCATCGCCGGCAGTTGGGCAAGCTGGACGTCGACGCCGTAGGCGACGATGCCGATCCCCACCATCAGGGTCGTGGCGAAGGCCGCAATCCACATACCGGACACGATCGCGCCGGCGAGGAACACCCACGGTGGGATCGGCGTGCCCCGGATCCGCTTCAGCACACCGTCGTCTCGGCGCATGGTCAGGTTGATCGCCAGGTTCGTGTACGTGGCCGAAGCCGCTGCGAACACTCCGAGGCTCGCCGCATAGAACTGGGCGGTGGCGAACTCACCGTAGCTCGTGCCGATCGGATGGTTGCCGAAGATGGCGACGAAGATCACCAACATCACGAGCGGCAGCCCGATCGTGAAGAAGGCACCGATCGGGGTTCGCCAGAACAGGCGGTTCTCGGCCCGGACCGAACGCACGAGCAGCTGCAGGTCACGCCGGAACGGGGACCGCCGGTCGGGTGCGAGAGAGGCGCTGGCGTCGCTCATGGCCCCATCATGGCGCCCCGGCAGGCTCATGACGACCAGGGCATCTACGCTTTGGACGTGGCCGACCTACCCCACCCCCTCGGACCTCCCGGCGAACGACACGATGTCGTCATCGCCGCCAACCGGCTCCCCGTGCGCCTCGACGGCGACGGCGGCTGGGCGCTGAGCCCCGGCGGGCTCGTCACCGCGATGACCGCCGTGATGGAGGGCCGAGATGCGGTCTGGATCGGCTGGGACGGCGGCCTGGGCGATGCCGCCGACAGCGCACCACCGGCCCGCTTCGGTGACATGGCGCTGCGGTCGGTGTCGCTCAGCGAGACCGACTACGCCGACTACTACGAAGGGTTCTCCAACGGCACCCTGTGGCCGCTCTATCACAACGGCCTGTTGTCGACCCGCTTTCGTCGATCCTGGTGGGCTGCCTATCGACAGGTCAACGAGCAGTTCGCCAAGGTCGCTATTGAGACCACCGAACAGGACGGCACGCTCTGGATCCACGACTACCACCTGCAGTTGATGCCGGCGTTCGTGCGTGAGGCCCGGCCCGACATCCGCATCGGCCTCTTTCTCCACACGCCATTCCCGCCCTCACAGCTCCTGATGCGCTTGCCGTGGCGCGAAGCGATCACCGACGGCCTGCTCGCCACCGACGTCATCGGCTTCCAGACCCCGACCGACGCCCGCAACTTCCTCTCGCTCGCCCATCGCATGGGCCGCACGGAGGAGGTCATGCCGGTCGATCCTGTCACCGAGATCATCGTCGAGGGTCGCCGTGTCGCCGTCGGGTCGTTCCCGATCTCGGTGGACGTCGACCGCATCGACGAGATGGTCCGCGACCCGGCCGCCAGGGAGGCAGCCAACGCATTCAGGGAATCGCTCGGCTCGCCCAAGCATCTGCTGCTCGGCGTCGACCGCCTCGACTACACCAAGGGCATCGACGCCCGACTCAAGGCCTTTGAGGAGCTGCTTCGCGACGGCACGCTCAACCCTGCCGAGGTCGCGTTCGTCCAGGTCGCCACGCCCAGCCGTGACGATGTGCGGGGCTACTCCAACACCCGCACCGAGATCGAACAGCTGGTCGGTTCGATCAACGGCAACTTCGCCCAGCTCGGCAGGCCGGTGCTGCACTATCTGCACCAGAGCCTGCCCTTCGAGGATCTCGTTCATCTGTTCCTCGCCGCTGACGTCATGCTGGTGACCCCCTTCCAGGACGGCATGAACCTCGTCGCCAAGGAATACATCGCCTGTCGCCCCGACGGCACCGGCGTGTTGGTGCTGTCGGAATTCGCCGGCACGGCGGTCGAGCTTCATCAGGCGTTGCTCTGCAACCCGTTCGATACCGCCGGGATGAAGCGGGTGATCGAGACGGCGCTCACGCTGCCGGTTGAGGAACAGCGGCACCGAGTGCGGGCGATGCGCACCCACCTGTGGGCGAACACCGTGCACGACTGGGCCGAGGGGTTCTTCCGCCACCTCGACGATGTCCACCCCCGCGGCCAGCGGGGCTGAGCGCTCTGACGGTCAGGAGTCGGTGCCGACGAGACGCAGGTAGACGTCCTCCAGGGTGACGCTCTCGACCGACAGCCCGTCGAGTTCGATGCCGTGCTGGAGGGCCCATCCGGTGATGTGAGCGAGGTCGGCGGTCGGTTTCGTGGTGGAGATCTCGAGACGCCGATCACGCCCCGAGGCATCACCGTGGAGCGGGTCGAGAAGGCCGGCGAGCGAAGCGTCGATGGTGGGGAGTGCGAACCGGATGATGGTTGCCTCGCCGGCCTGGTCGCGTAATGACTCGGGCGTGCCCGCTGCGACGATTGTGCCCCCTGCCATCACGATGAGGTGATCGGCGAGTTCCTCGGCCTCTTCGAGGTAGTGGGTGGTGAGCACGATTGTGGTGCCGTTGCGAGCGAGATCGCGCACCAGTTCCCAGCTCCGCCGGCGGGCGGCGGGGTCGAAGCCGGTGGTCGGCTCGTCGAGGAAGAGGACATCGGGTGTGCCGATGACGCCGAGCGCGAGATCGACTCGTCGTTGCTGTCCTCCAGAGAGACGGGAGATGCGTTCGTCGAGCTTGTCGGCGAGTTCGACCATCTCGATGACCTCGTCGATGCTCCGGCGACGGGTGTATGCGGTTCTGTAGAGATCGAGGGTCTCGCGAACGGTGAGTTCCTTGTCGACACCCGCCTCCTGCAACACGATGCCGATGCGGTTGCGGAACGCTCGACCTCCCTCGGTGGGGTCGACCCCGAGGACGGAAACCCGCCCGCTGTCGCGACGGCGATGTCCCTCGAGGATCTCGACCGTGGTGGACTTTCCAGCACCGTTGGGACCGAGGATGGCGAACACCTCGCCGGGCTCGACGGAAAAGGACACGCCATCGACGGCCCGAAGGTCGCCGTAGGACTTGGAGAGATCCTCAACCTCGATCGCCGTGGTCACGGTCCAGACGCTACCCGAGCAGCCGAAGACCGGTGCTGCGTGGAGCGCATCGATGCGTTCACATGCGCGGCATGTTCGACTACGGTCCCGGCGATGCGTCACCCCGTCGTCTCGTTCCTGGCCGAGTGCAGCCACCTCCTCGGAGCTGTCGATGAGCCGATGGCCCGGCGCTTTGCCTCGCTGCTTGCCGCTGCGGCGGATACCGAAGGTGATCCCTCGGAACTCGCGTCGCCGTTCCCGCTGGGACCACGTCCCGACATGGGCGCAATCGCCACAGCACGGACCGCTGCTGCGCTCGCCGGTCTGGTCGCCGCCGATCCTCATATCGGGTGGCGCCATCCGCCCGAGGAGCACGTGCCGCCGGGATGGGCACATTCGGCGGCTGCCGCCGACCTGTTGGGGCCCGACGGCTCGATCACGGGGCCGGACTCGGAGCGATTCGGGCTCTTCTTCCTCAATCCCGGGGTCACCTATCCCGACCACTGGCACGACGCCGACGAGTTCTATTTCGTGCTCGCCGGTTCCGCGGTGTGGACCGTCGGCGATGAGACCACCCGCTCCTCGGCGGGCTCGTACATCCGAACCCCGTCGCAGGCGGTTCATCGCATCATCACCGACGACGAGCCCGTGCTCACGGTGTGGGGCTGGTCGGGCGACACCAGCTTCGATTCCTACGGCTACTGATCGACCTCGTCGGGAAGCAACGACCAGAACGCATCCACGAGCGGGTTGTACAGGTGACGCTTCAGGGTGAACAACCCGAGTTCGTAGGGCTCCAGCACCGGGTCGACCTCGAGCACGCGAACACGTTCGGCATGAGGGCTGTTGTCGAGCACGATCTTCGGCACGACACCGAGGCCGAGCCCGAGACTGACCATGCTGACGATCGCCTCGTTACCGGCCACCTGGGCGTAGATCTTCGGCGTGACGTCGAGCCGGCGAAACCAGGCATCGACCCGGCGACGGGCGATGCCGCTGGTCGCGAGAATCATCGGGACCTCCGCCCAGGCCTCGCGTTCATCCGGTGGCAGGCGCGACGGCATCGGGTCGGCGGTCTCGACCGGCTCGATGAAGACGAGCGGTGAAACCCGGATCGGCTTGAACCGCACACCAGCGGGCAAGTTGGCGGGCCGGGCCGCGATCGCAAGATTTTCCTCCAACGCCTGCACCCGCGCGATCGCATATTCGGGATCACCGGTCTGGAGCCGGATCTCGACTCCCGGATGGGCGGGACGGAAGCGGTTCAACAGATCGAACAAGATGCTGTGGCTGGCCGTGACCGAGCAGTAGAGGCTGATCTCGCCCCGCAGTTGGTCAGCAGGGTCGGTGAGCTCGAAGCGGATCTGATCCCACTGCTGCACGGCATCACGGGCGTAACGCTGAAACCGGTGGCCGGCCGGCGTCAGCTCGACGGTTCGGTTGTCACGATCGAACAACGCCACATTGAGTTCGGCTTCAAGCTGTCGGATGTGGCGTGACAACGCCGATGTGCTGATGTTCGCCCGGACGCTCGCCCGCCCGAAGTGCAGCGTCTCGCTCAGCTCGACGAAGTGGCGCAACACCGTGATGTTCATACGCCCATCGTTGCAGATATCGGGACACAACGTTGCACATATATCCATTTACGAAACATGCGCCGATCGGTAGCATTCGTGCGTTCGATCTCACGTGGAGACCTGCCATGGCCAACTACTTCAACACCCTTCCGCTTCGCGCACAGCTCGCCGAACTCGGCAAGTGCCGCTTCATGCACCTCGACGAGTTCTCCGACGGCGTGGAGGCGCTCCGCGGCAAGAAGATGGTCGTGATCGGTTGTGGCGCCCAGGGCCTCAACCAGGGTCTCAACCTCCGCGACAGCGGCCTCGACGTGTCGTACGCCCTTCGCGACGAGGCCATCGCCCAACAACGCCAGTCGTGGAAGAACGCCACCGAGAACGGCTTCACCGTCGGCACCTACGAGGAACTGCTGCCAACCGCCGACGTGGTGCTCAACCTCACCCCGGACAAGCAGCACACCAACGTCGTCGAGACGATCATGCCGATGATGAAGCATGGTGCCTGCCTCTCGTACTCGCACGGCTTTAACATCGTCGAGGAAGGCATGCAGATCCGTGACGACATCACCGTCATCATGGTTGCGCCCAAGTGCCCCGGCTCCGAAGTCCGGGCCGAATACGTCCGTGGCTTCGGCGTGCCGACCCTGATCGCCGTTCACGAGGACAACGACCCCAACGGAGAAGGCCTCGCCCTCGCCAAGGCCTACGCCGTCGGCACCGGCGGTCACAAGGCCGGCGTGTTGATGTCGTCGTTCATCGCCGAGGTCAAGTCCGACCTCATGGGCGAGCAGACCATCCTCTGCGGGATGCTGCAGACCGGCTCGTTGCTGTGCTTCGACAAGATGGTCGACGAGGGCATCGACCCGGCCTACGCCTCGAAGCTCATCCAGTACGGCTGGGAGACCACCACCGAGGCTCTCAAGTACGGCGGGGTCACCAACATGATGGACCGCCTGTCGAACCCGGCGAAGATCCGCGCCTTCGAGCTCTCCGAGGAGCTCAAGGACATCCTGCGGGACCTCTACAACAAGCACCAGGACGACATCATGACCGGCGCCTTCTCGTCCGGCATGATGGCCGACTGGGCCAACGACGATGCCAAGCTGCTCGGCTGGCGCGCCGATACCGCCGAAACCGCGTTCGAGAAGACGGCGGCCGGCGACATGGAGATCACCGAGCAGGAGTACTTCGACAACGGCATCCTCATGGTCGCCATGGTGAAGGCCGGTGTCGAACTCGCCTTCGAGACGATGACCGCCGCCGGCATCATCGCCGAGTCGGCCTACTACGAGTCGCTGCACGAGACACCGTTGATCGCCAACACGATCGCTCGCAAGAAGCTCTACGAGATGAACGCCACGATCTCCGACACGGCCGAGTACGGGTGCTACCTGTACACCCACGCGTGCGTGCCGCTGCTCGCCGACTTCATGACCGGCATCACGAGCGACGTGATCGGCAAGGGCCTCGACGTGACCGACAACGGCGTCGACAACGCCCGCATGATCGAGGTCAACGAAGCCATCCGAAGCCACCCGGTCGAGACGATCGGCTCCGTGCTCCGGGGCCACATGGCCGACATGAAGCGCATCGTCTGATCGTTCTCGCATGATCCGTCTGGACGCGCTGTCGGTCGAATTCGACGAGCGCTTTCAGCTCCTCGACATCGACTGGATACTCCGTCCGGGCGAGCACTGGCTGATTACGGGCGCCAACGGCTCCGGCAAGTCGGCGCTCGCCGCGGTGCTGGCCGGCGACGGAGACGTCCTGTCGGGGAGCACCGAGGGAGTTCCCGAACGGGTCGCGCTCGTGTCCTATGAGCGGCAGGCCGAGCTGATCGCCGCCGAACGCCGAAAAGACGACGCCGACATCCTCGACGTGATCTCCGAAGGCACACCGGTCGCCGAGATCATCGAGGACGGCTGCGAGGACCTCGATCTGGCTCGGAGCCTCGTCGACACGCTGGGCCTACGACACCTGATGAGCCGGGCGTTCCGCAAGCTCTCGACCGGCGAGACCCGCAAGGTCATGTTGATCCGAGCGCTCACGAGTCGGCCTGATCTGCTCGTCCTCGACGAGCCGTTCGACGGCCTCGACCACGACTCACTCGTCTGGCTCCAGGGCCATCTGCGCAAGCTTGCCGAGACGACACCGATGGTGATCGTGCTCAACCGCTTCGACGAGTGCCCCGACTTCGTCACCCACGTCGCCTACGTCGACGACGGCCGACTTCCGCTCTGTGTCGAGCGAGCCGATGAGCAGGCCTACGCCGAGCTCTACCAGCTCCTCCATCTCAAGACGAGCGATCTTGAGATCCCTGCGGCCGACCTAGCGGCGAAGCTGCCGGCGCTCGACCCCGACACGCCGCTCGTGCAACTCACCGGCGCCACCGTCCGCTACACCGACAACACGGTGTTCGAGGGCCTCGACTGGACGATCGAGCCGAAGCAGAGCTGGCAGCTGAGCGGCCCCAACGGCAGCGGCAAGACCTGCCTGCTGCAGTTGATCACCGGCGATCACCCGCAGTGCTATGTCAACGACATCAACGTCTTCGGCTACCAGCGCGGCACCGGCGAGAGCATCTGGGAGATCAAGCAGTTCATCGGGTACGTCTCCACCGCCCTCCAGTGGGAGTACACGGTGAACACCGGCCTCCGGAACGTCATCATCTCCGGCTTCCACGACAGCATCGGGCTCTATACGAAGAGCACCGACACCGAGAAGGCCATCGCCGACGAATGGCTCGCCCTGCTCGGCATGTCCGACCGAGCCGACGAGCCGTTCAACCGACTCTCGTTCGGCGACCAACGCCTCGTGTTGATCGCACGCGCCATGGTGAAGCACCCGCCATTGCTGATCCTCGACGAACCGTGCCTCGGCCTCGATGACATGAATCGGCAGCTCGTGCTCGCCCTCGTCGAGCGGATCTGTCTCGGCAGCGAGACGAGCGTGCTCTATGTCAATCATCGCGAGCAGGATCGCGTCGCCGGGATCGACAACCACCTGACCTTGCGTGACAACAACGTCGCGTGACCGCGTTGATGGGTCGAGCTGCCCGGCGGTACCGGGCGCCACGGAGGCTGGGTCAGGTACCGAGCGACGGGAGGGCCACGCGGCCGGTGCGCTGCATGTCGACGATGCCGAAGGGACGCAGCCGCGCTTCGAGCTCGTCGAGACGTGCCGGGCGAGCCGACCACGACATCAGGATCTTGCCGTCGCCCTCGTTGAGGACGTAGGCGCGGTAGTCGTCGACGATCTCCATCAGCTCCTTGCGCTGCTCCCCCACCTCGACGATGACGAGCATGAGTTCACGCTCGACCGACGCATCGGGATCGAGCTGGGAGATGTCGACGACATTGATCAGCTTGTCGAGCTGCTTCACCACCTGATCGAGCGGCGTGCCTTCGATGTCGACGGTGAAGGTGATGCGACTGAACTTCTCGTTCTCGGTGGGCGCGACGGCCAACGAGTGGATGTTGAAGCCACGACGGGAGAACAGCCCGGCAACGCGAGCGAGCACGCCCGGCTTGTTTTCGACGGTGACGGCAATCGTGTGCCAGCGCGGGCTGTTGGGCGACACGTCCATGATCAGGCCTCCCCGTCGAGCATGTGCTGCTGACTCGGATCGACGACCAGTTCGGAGTTGGTCTTGCCGGCCGGGACCATCGGGAACACGTTCTCCCGGGCATCGGTGACGAACTCGACGACGACCGAACGGTCGTCGATCTCGTTGGCCTTGGCGATCGCCGGGGCGACCTCCTCCGGCGACTCGACACGGATGCCGACGGCGCCCATCGCCTCGGCCCACTTCACATAGTCCGGGACGTTGTCGCTGAGGTGCACCTCGGAGAAGCGCTCGTCGTAGAACATCTCCTGCCACTGGCGAACCATGCCGAGATAGCTGTTGTTGAAGAGGGCGACCTTGATCGGGATGTCCTCGACGGTGGCCGTGACCAACTCCTGGGCGGTCATCTGGAAGTTGCCATCGCCATCGACCGCCCACACTCGCCGGTCGGGCATCCCGGCCTTGGCACCGATCGCCGCCGGAATCGAGAAGCCCATCGTGCCCAGGCCTCCGGAGTTGATCCAGGTGTAGGGATGATCGAACTTCCAGAACTGGCTGGCGTGCATCTGGTGCTGGCCGACGCCCGAGCACAGGATCGTGTCGTGCGGGTTGCCGTCGCGCAGTTGTTCCATCACGAACTGCGGCTTGAGCTTGTCGCCCGGCAGCGAATCCTCGTAGACGAGCGGGAACTTCTCCTGCCAACCGGAGACGGTGGAACGCCAGTCGGAGCGGTCGGCCTGGGCCGAGGCGCCGAGTTTCTCCGTGGCCTCGATGAGCCCCTCGATGACGAGCTTGCAGTCGCCCTGGATACCGACGTTGTACTGCCGAACCTTGCCGAGCTCCGCCGGGTCGATGTCGACATGGATGATCTTCGCCGTGGGGGCGAAGCCGTCGAGCTTGCCGGTGACGCGATCGTCGAAGCGGGCACCGAGCGAGATGAGAAGGTCGCTCTTTTGCATGGCGGTGACGGCGGTGTAATTGCCGTGCATGCCGGGCATGCCGAGGCAGAGCTCATGGCGGTCAGGGAACGCACCCCGCGCCATCAGGGTGGTGACGACCGGGATCTGCAGCAGTTCGGCGAGTTTGAGCAGCGGTTCGGCGGCCCGGGCCTTGAGCACACCACCGCCGACATAGAGCACCGGCCGCTCGGCCTGGGCGATCAGGGCAGCGGCTTCTTCGATGAGGGCCGGGTCGCCCTCCATGACGGGCCGGTAGCCGGGCAGCTCCATCGGGACGGAATCAGGGTCGTACCAGGTCATCGCCGACTTCGGGTTGGTCGGGTCGACGATGTCTTTCGGAATATCGACCAACACGGGGCCGGGGCGGCCCGTGGTCGCGATGTGGAACGCCTCGTGGATGATCCGCGGGATGTCCTGGGCGTCGGTGACGAGGAAGTTGTGCTTGGTCACCGCCATCGTGATACCGGTGGTGTCGCACTCCTGGAACGCGTCGGTGCCGATTGCGGCAAGTGGAACCTGACCGGTGATGCACACCATCGGAACCGAATCGAGCATGGCATCGGCAAGCGGGGTGACGACGTTGGTTGCGGCCGGGCCGGAGGTGACCATGCACACCCCGGGCTTGCCGGTGGCGTGGGCGTACCCCTCGGCCATGTGGCCGGCGCCCTGCTCGTGACGCACGAGCACGTGGCGGATCGACGAATCGAGGATCGGGTCGTAGACCGGCAGGATCGCGCCGCCGGGCAGGCCGAACATCACGTCGACGCCCTCGTACTCGAGGGCCTTCACCAGTGCTTCGCCACCGTTGTTGGGGTTGGAGCTCGTCATGAGATGGGTTTCCAGATGTTGGACGCAGAGCGACGGACAAAAACTACCGGCCGAGAACGCAGGATCGTTCGAAAACGACAACGACCTCCCGTTGTGGGGAGGTCGAGGCACACGATCGGGTCGGTTGGAGAGGCGCGAACGTGTGCTAGCGGGCTACTACTACGAGAAGGCCGACAGCGTTGTTCACGGCGCCCAGTATGACGAGCGCCGACGGGCATGGCAACGTTCGTACTCGTGACCGCCCTTCAACCACCCCTCGGCGCCCGCCTGGGCGTGTACCCGGGTTCCTTCAATCCACCCACGGTCGCCCACCTCGAGATCGCCCTGATCGCCCGTGAGCACCACGGACTGCACCGGGTCGACTTCGCCGTCTCGACGGTCACGCTCGGCAAGGAATCGGTGATGCGGCCGCCCTTCGAGGAACGCCTGGCGGTCATCGAGTCGTCGATTGCCGATGTCGACGGGCTCGGCCTGATCGTCACCGAACACCAACTCATCGCCGACATCGCCGGAGGGTATGACGTCGTCGTCATGGGCGCGGACAAATGGGCCCAGGTGAACGACGTCGCCTGGTACCCCGACCATGCTGCCCGTGACGCTGCGCTCGCAGCCCTGCCGGCCCTTGCGCTCGCCCCCCGAACCGGCTTTGACGTACCCGACGAGCACGCGCTCCCGGTCGGGGCGGAACTCCTCGACGTGTCATCGTCGGCGGTTCGAGCAGGGCGCACCGAGTGGATGGCCGACGCCGCCCGCCGTCACCATGAAGCGACCGGCGCCTGGGCACCGTAGCGTCTTCCTGATGGGGTGGTTGACGGCACGCATCGGGTGGGGTGAGACCGATCGGCGGATCCTCGCCCTGGCCTTGCCCGCGCTCGGTGCGCTGGTCGCCGAACCGCTCTACATCCTCGCCGACACCGCCGTGGTCGGGAACCTCGGCACCCCGCAACTCGCTGGCCTTGCGTTGGCGTCGTCACTCCTGCTGATCGCCTTCGCCGTTTTCATCTTCCTCGCCTACGGCACCACCTCGGCGGTCGCCCGTCTGCTCGGTGCCGGCGAGCACCGGCAGGCCGCTCACCAGGCGGTGCAGAGCCTGTGGCTCGCCTTCGTCGTCGGTGTTGTCATCGCCTGCGTCGGCTACCTCTGCCGAAATCCATTGATCGAGTTGATGGGTGGGCAGGGCGAAACCGCGATCAATGCGGAGATCTATCTCCGGATCTCGCTCCTCGGCCTCCCGGCGATGCTGTTGACCCTCGCCGGGGTTGGCTATCTCCGCGGCCTCCAGGACACCAAACGGCCGCTCTATGTTGCGATCGGAACCGCCGTGCTCAACCTCGTCGTCGAGGTCGTGCTGATCTTCAGCCTCGACTTCGGCATCGGCGCGTCGGCGCTCTCGACCGTCATCGCCCAGTGGGTTGGAGCGACGGCGTACCTCGTGTGGATCGCCCGGGCAATCGCCGAACATGGCGTCGGACTCAGCCCTGACTGGCGCATCATCGCGCGACTCGCCGGCGCAGGCGCCGATCTCCTCGTCCGCACTGCCGCTGTGCGAGGCGGTCTCACCGTCACCGTCGCCGTCGCAGCCCGACTCGGCGATGCCGATCTGGCCGCCCACGAGATCGCGTTCCAGATCTGGTCGGCCCTCGCCTTTGCGCTCGATGCCGTGGCGATCGCAGCCCAAGCGATGATCGGACACGCACTCGGTGCCGATGACGCGGCCGAAGCCCGACGCCTCGGGGACCGCATGATCCAGTGGGGCTGGTTCGGCGGGTTCGTTTTTCTTGCGCTCGTCCTCACCTCGATCCCGGTGCTGCCCAACCTCTTCTCGAACGATCCGGCCGTGATCTCGCTCGTCGCGTTCTTGTTCATCCATGTGGCGCTGTGGCAGCCGATCGCCGGCATCGTCTTCGCCCTCGACGGCATCCTCATCGGCGCAGGAGACCTGCGCTTTCTCGCCATCTCCATGGTCGCCGCCACCGCCGTACTCATCGCCGGCGCATTCGCTGTACTGGGGCTCGGTCTCGGCATCGGCTGGTTGTGGGGCGCACTCGGCGCCTGCATGGCCGTCCGAGGCGCGACCCTGTACGCCCGCTATCGCACCGTTGCGTGGCTGATCACCGGCGCCGTGCGCTGAGTCGCCGTTCGGTCAGGCCGACTGCGACCCGACTACAACTCAACCGGCGGATTTCTGACCGAGCAGTTGCGCAACGGCTCGGCCGTCGGCTTGCCCCTTGGTCGCCTTCATGATCTGACCGGTGAAGAACCCCTGCATCTTCTTGCGGTCGCCGTCGTCGCCACCGACGAAGCGAGACCACTCATCGGGGTGGTCGACGATCAGCTGGTTGACCAGCGTTTCGAGCTCGTCGCTCTCCATCGCCTCGAACCCGTGCGCAGCGGCGATCGCCTTGGGATCGCCGCCGTGCTCGCCGGCCGCCATCTCACCCAGGACCTGCTTAGCCTGGGTTGCCGTGAGTTCCCCGCCGGTCTCCATCTGGATCAGCATCGCCAGCGACTCACTCGTCACGGCCGACCAGTCGTCGACGGCAAGATCGTTCTGGATCCGGGTGAGCACCTTGTCGGCATCGGCGCCGGCCTCGATCGCGCCGAGGGCGAGACCATCTTGGCCACGCTCGACGACCGTGACGATGACCTCTTCGGCCACCGACGAACACTCCCCCAACCGCGCCCGACGAGCAGCCGGTAGCACCGGCATCGAAGCGTCGATCTCGGCGATCTGCTCGCTGGTCGGGGCGAGTGGCACCAGGTCGGGCTCCTGGAAATACCGGTAGTCGTCCGCGTCCTCCTTGGAACGGCCGGCGGTCGAACGGCCGCCCTCCTCGTCCCAGTGGCGAGTCTCCTGCCGGGGTGCCTCTCCGTTGGTGTAGAGATCGACGTGGCGGCGAGCCTCGTATTCGATCGCTCGGCCCAGCGAGCGCACCGAGTTGATGTTCTTCAGCTCGCAGCGAGTGCGCAGCTCGTCGGAACCCATCGGGCGCACCGAGACGTTGGCGTCGACTCGCATCGAACCCTCTTCCATCTTGGCGTCGCTGACCTCGATGGCGAGGAGGATGTCGCGCAACTCCGAGACATAGGCCTTGGCGTGCTCGACGGTGCGGATATCGGGCCGGCTCACGATTTCGACGAGCGGCACACCGGCGCGGTTGTAGTCGACCAGGGAGTAGGTGGCGTCGTTGATTCGACCACCGCCACCGACGTGGGTGGTCTTGCCGGCGTCCTCTTCGATGTGGGCCCGCTCGATACCGACGACCGAACCGTCGGCGAGGGCGAGCTTGCCGTCGGCGTTGGTCGGCTGGTCGTACTGGGTGGTCTGAAAGTCCTTGGCCATGTCGGGGTAGAAGTAGTTCTTCCTCGCCATGACCGACGGGTGAATCTCACAGCCGAGCGCCCGGCCGAGACGCATGGCGAACTCGACCGCTTTTTCGTTCATCACCGGCAGCGATCCGGGCAGGCCGACGCAGGTGGGGCAAGTCAGCGTGTTGGGGATGTGGCTGAATTTGTTCTCACAGCCGCAGAACAACTTCGTCTTCGTGGCGAGTTCGACATGGACCTCGAGGCCGACGACGAGCTCCCACTCCTCGGGCAGGGACGGCTCGTGCGCGGTCACGACGGGCTCCCTTCGCCGGGGGCAGCAGCTTCGAGCGCGACGGCCGCCTGATAGATCGTGGGTTCCGACAGGGCCGGGCCGAGCAGCTGGACCCCGACGGGAAGACCGTCGTCGCCGACGCCGAATGGCACCGAGATCGCCGGATGCCCGACGAGATTCGAGGGGATCGTGCAGACGTCGTTGACGTACATCGTCATCGGGTCGGCGGTTCGGTCGCCCAGCGGGAACGCCGTCGTGGGTGCCGTCGGGGTGAGCAGCAGGTCGACCTCGGCATACACCGACGCGAACTCCTGCAGCATCATTGTGCGAACCTTCAGCGCCTTGCCGTAAAAGGCGTCGTAGTAGCCAGCCGAGAGGGCGTAGGTCCCGAGCATGATGCGGCGCTTCACCTCGGGACCGAAGCCGGCGGTTCGTGTGGCGGTCATCATCTCGCCCGTGGTCGGGGCATCGACCCGGAGTCCGTAGCGCACACCGTCGAACCGGCTCAGGTTCGACGACGCCTCGGCCGGAGCAACCAGGTAGTACGCCGAGAGGCCGAGTGTCGCCGACGGCACCGAGACCTCGACGACGGTGGCGCCGGCCTTCTCGAGCGCAGCGGCCGCCTCGTTGGTGCGAGCGATCACGTCGGCCGAAAGACCCTCGACCCCACCCTCGCCTCCGGACAACTCACGGAGGATACCGATGCGCATGCCCTCGACCCCGCGGTCGAGCACCGAGGTGAGGTCGAACGCCGGCTGGTGGATCGATGTGGAATCGAGCGGATCGTGTCCGCCGATCGTCTCGAGCAGTGCCGCCGACTCGGCGACCGTCTTGGAGAACGGGCCGATCTGGTCGAGGGACGACCCGAACGCGATCAGGCCGTAACGGCTCACGGCGCCGTACGTCGGCTTCATGCCGACGAGGCCGCAGAACGCAGCCGGCTGGCGGATCGAACCGCCAGTATCGGAACCCAATGACAGCGGGGCGAAGTCAGCGGCGACTGCTGCGGCCGAGCCGCCACTCGAACCACCCGGGACACGAGTCGTGTCGAGCGGATTCTTCGTCGGGCCGAACGCCGAGTTCTCGGTGGACGAACCCATCGCGAACTCGTCGAGGTTGGTCTTGCCGACCATGACCGCCCCCGCAGCCACCACTCGCTGCACGACCGTCGCGTCGTAGGGCGGTTCCCAGCCCTCGAGGATCTTCGACGAGCACGTTGTGGCGACGCCCGTGGTGCACATGTTGTCCTTGATCGCGATCGGCACGCCGGCGAGCGGGCCGGGATCCTTTCCTGCGGCAACGACAGCATCGACCGCAGCCGCCGCCTCACGAGCGGCGTCGGCGGTGACCAGATTGAAGGCGTTGATCTCGCCGTCGCGAGCACCGATACGAGCGAGATGCTCGTCGATCACATCGACCGCGGAACGCTCCCCCGAACGGACGGCGGAGGCGAGATCAAGAGCGCTCACGGCTCCTCCCCCAGGATCGGTGGGACACGGAACTGGCCGTCCTCCGCTGCGGGAGCCTGTGACAGCAAGAGGTCGCGATCAAGCGCCGGGCGCAGCTCATCGGGCCGCAGCACGTTGACCATCGGAAGCGGGTGCGATGTCGGCTCGACATCGCCGACGTCGAGCGCCTCGATGTCAGCGGCGTGCTCGAGGATGTCCCCCAGCTGGCCGGTGAATTCGTCGATCTCGGCGTCGCTCAACGACAGACGGGCGAGCCGAGCCACGTGAACCACCTCATCGCGGGTGATGCGTTGCGTCATGGCGCCCAAGGATACGGCGCCGCTCCATTCCATCTACGCTCGTCTCCGATGCCCTACCCGTTTCTGAGTCCCGAGTGGATCGCCGCCATGCGTGAACTCCGCGCCGAGTACGCAGAACACGACCGTGAAGTCGAGTTCGATCTGGCTGCGAACGTCACCGTCACCGAACCGCCCTTCGGAGACGGCTCCATTCTCGGCCACATCGATACCACTGGTCCGGCGCTCACCATCGAGGAAGGCCATCTCGACAACGCCGACTTCGGTATCGAGGTGCCGTGGGAGGTCGCGAAACAGCTCTTCGTCGACCGCGACCCCGCCCTCGTGATGCCGGCGCTGATGGGTGGCAAGGTCAAGCTCACCGGTGACTCGTCAAAAGTCCTTGCGTTCGCTGCCCTCCTTGCGCCCCAGCCCGGCCAATCACTGCCGGTCCCCGACGACACCGAGGTCGATGTCGACGTCGTGAAGAGTCTCGTCGCTCGCATCGACGAGATCACCGAGACGTAGCCCCGCACACCCGACCACCTTCCCGGCACGGTGGTGGTGAAGTTCTGAACCGTCGCCCGGCTCCGAGTAGCCCGCCAAAATCTGGCACGATCACCCGGTGCCCCGTCGTCAAAAGCTCGTCCTCGCTGGCCTGATCCTGGCCGGCTTCGCCATGTTCGTCTTCGCCGGACTCGTCAGCGACGGCGACGGCAGTGACATGTCCGTGTCGCAGAACCCGGCCATCGATCGCATTATCCCGAACCGGGGCGACGAAGTCCTCCAACAGCAGACCGTCGGCATCGACCTCGCATCGGGCTACCGGCTGGTCCGGCTCACGATCTCGCCCGACGAAGCCTGCCGCTTTCCCGTCGATGTGACATCCCAGGTCCGCCATGTCGAAGGCCTGCAGCAGTACCTCTTCACGCCGAACCCGGGGCAGCTCGTCGAGCAACTCGCGGCCGACAGCAACTGCGCGATCGCGACCTTCGAGGAAATCGCCAATCCCGGCACGACCCAGCAGATCGACTGGACGTTCACCGTCAGCTGAGCGAGGCCGTCAGGCGATCGAGTCGCCGTGCACCAACGAGCGCAACTCGGTCATCGCCGGCGCCGGATCCGAACCGACCAGCACCGCCTGCATGCCGACCGATCGGGCGCCGTCGAGATTGACCGGCGTGTCGTCGACGAGCACGGCCTCGTCGGCGTCGACACCGAGTTCGCTCAGGAGATGGGCGAAGATCTCGGCGTCGGGCTTGCGCATCCCGACCACCGAACTGTCGACGACGACCGTCATGTGCTCCATTGGCACCATCCGCCGCCACCCGCGCCCGTCGCCCATGTCGGCGAACTCGCGAACATTGTTGGTGACGACCGCTTGGGCGAGACCGGCCTCGGCGAAGGCGGCCGCCGTGTCGTGCACGATCGAGCGATCGAACGGATCGGCACCCATGCGCCGCATGATGTCGCGCATCGACAGATCGATCCCGATCGCAGCGATGCGTTCCTCGATCAGCGGCCACGCCTCACGCAGGCTCAGGCGCCCCACCTCCAGCTCATGCCAAGGATGCTCGCGCTCGCCGGCGAGATCGCCGAAAACGGCTCCCGACAGCTGCGCATGGGTGAGCCCGTGCTCGGCGGCGATTGCGGCGATCGCGTCGTGAGGGCTTCCGGTGAACACCCCGCCAACATCCCAACAGACGGCTCGGATCACGCCGGCAACTCCCCCGTCTCCAGGAGGGCGAGGAAACCGGCTTCATCAAGGATCGGCACCCCGGCCTCCTCCGCCTTCGTGACCTTCGACGCTCCGGGATCGGCACCCACGACGAGGGCGAGTGTCTTCTTGGAGACACTCCCCGGCGATTTGCCGCCCCGCTCAAGGATCGCCTCCTTTGCGCCATCGCGGGTGAAGTGCTCGAGGGTGCCGCTCACCACGACCGCCTGGCCTTCAAGTGTCTGTTCCTTCGAACGATCGACCTGGGCGGCCTCCATCGTGAGGCCGGCAGCCTGCAGCCTGCCGATCAGATCACGAGCCTGATCGGTTTCGAACCACGCGTGGACCGCCTTGGCGATCACCTGACCGAAGCCGTCGACGGCGGCGATGTCCTCGATCGATGCCGCCATGATCGCGTCCATCGATCCGAAGGCGGCGGCGAGGGTCTGGCCATTGACCTGGCCGATCTCGGGAATGCGCAGACCGAAGAGGAGATTGCCGAGTGGACGCGCCTTGGAGCTCTCGATGGACGCCTTGAGATTTTCGACCGACTTGGCGCCGATGCGGTCGAGTTCGAGCACCTTGTCGAAGTCGAGGGTGTAGAGGTCGGCGACGTCGGCGAGCAGGCCGAGGCTCACGAATCGGTCGATGTTCTTCTCGCCGAGGTATTCGATATCGAGGGCATAGCGCCCGACAAAGTGCTCGATACGACCGCGGATCTGGCGATCGCAGTGGAAGTTCACACAGTGGGTGGCGGCGGCGGCCTCATCCCGAACCAGCCGATCGCCACACACCGGACAGTCCGTGGGAAACACCCAGGGCTGCGATGACGGGTCGCGATCGGACAACACCGGGCCGACGACCTCGGGGATCACATCGCCTGCGCGCCGCACGATCACCGTGTCGCCCGGCCGGACGTCCTTCGCCGCGACCTGATCCTGATTGTGGAGTGTGGCGGTGCCGACGGTGACCCCGCCGACGAAGACCGGGTCGAGCACCGCGAACGGGGTGGCGCGCCCCGACGGCCCGATCGAGACTTCGATGTCGAGCAAGGTCGTCGTCTGCTCCTCGGGCGGGAGCTTGTAGGCGATCGCCCAACGCGGGGCCTTGGCGTCGGCACCGAGTTCGGCCTGAAGGCGGAGGTGATCGACCTTCACCACCACACCGTCGAACTCGTAGTCGAGGTCGTGGCGCATCGCCTGGAACTCGGCGATGCGCTGCTCGACATCGTCGATCGTGGCGAACGACTGCGTGTGTTCGTTGATTGGGAAGCCGAGCGAGCCGAGCCACGCAAGGGTCTCGGTGTGCGAGTCGAGTTCAGGGCCGCCCTCGACCAGACCGAGCTGGTAGCAGAAAAACGACAGCCCACGTTCGGAGGTGACGGCTGCGTCGACCTGCCGCAACGAACCGGCGGCGGTGTTTCGGGGATTGACGTAGAGCTTGGGCTCCTTGCCGGTCTCGGCGGCAAGCTCCCGCTGGCGTTGGTTGAGCCGCTCGAACGCCGACAGCCGTAGATAGACCTCACCTCGGACTTCGAGCAGCGGCGGAGCGTCGCCCGGCAGCGTCTCGGGGATATCGGCGATCGTGCGAACATTGTGGGTGACGTCCTCGCCGACCTTGCCGTCGCCCCGAGTGGCGCCCTGGACGAGGACACCGTTCTCGTAGCGCAGCGAGATGGCGAGGCCATCGAACTTCAGCTCGACACCGAACCGGGGCACCGCCTGACCCTCGAGACGGCGCTGCGCTCGCTCATTCCAACTGCGCAGATCCTCGATGTCGAAGGCGTTGTGCAACGACATCATCGGGACGGTGTGGGTGACCGGCGCGAACGCCTCGTTGATGCTGCCGCCGACCCGTTGGGTGATCGAGTCCGGGGTGACCAGCTCGGGATTGGCCTGCTCGAGCGCCACGAGTTCGTGGTAGAGCTGATCCCATTCGCCGTCGGAGATCTCGGGAGCGTCGAGTTCGTAGTACTGCTTGGCGTGGTGGTCGAGGGTCGCCCGCAATTCGTCGATGCGGGCGGCCGCCGGGTTTCCGTCTGAGGGTGCCATCGACGGCGAGGATAGTTTGGCGAGGTGACGCTCTCGCCACCCACCGGTTCAGTCCGTCTGGTTGCCATCGCTGTCGTCGTCTGGGTCGTGCAGCCCTTCAGCGCTGGTGTCGTGATCGGCAAGGCCCTGAGCGACACCACCGATTCGTTCCGCACCACCGTTTCCGTGGCTGCGTGGATCGCCTGGCTGGTGATCCTGCTTGCGACCGCCGTCCCCCGCCCCGTCACCCTGACGATCGCTCGGGTCGGCACGGCAGGGGGCATCATCGGCACCCTTTGGGCCGCCTGGGACCTCGATGCGAACCACACCGATGCCAGCACCACCACCCTTGCGGTCGGCGTGGTCGCCTCGATGACGGCGGTCGCTGCGGTCAATCTGCCCGGCGTCGCCGATCGCTTCCTCGACGGCGTCAGCTACGGCGACGAGCGTCGGTTTGCGCTCCGGGCGCCCGGGCCGGTGCTCGTCGTTGCGCTCACCCCGTCGGTCCTCATCGTGATCGTGGGACTCACCGCCGGTCCGCTGCTGCTCGCCGATGAGCGCTGGATCGCTGGCGCGATCGTCACCGTCGTCGGGTTTGGCGTGGCCTGGTTCCCCCTCAACGCGCTCCACCGGCTCACCAACCGTTTCCTCGTCTTCGTGCCCAACGGACTCGTCGTGCACGACCCCATCCAGTTGCGTGAACCCGTCCTGTTCGTAAAGCGCGAGATCGCCGGCCTTGCGCCTGCTCCGGCCGACACGACCGCCAAGGACATCACCGCGGCCGCCCTCGGCCTCGCCCTCGAACTTCGATTCGCGACACCGACCGATCTGTCGTTCGTCAGTGGGCGCACGACGACCGACAACGAGACCGTGCGCTCCCTGCTCATCGCCCCGACTCGCCCCACCGCAGTCATGGCCACCGCGCTCGAGCGCGGGATAACGATCGCCTAGAGCGGCGTGCGGCCGGCGATACCCCCGCCGACCACCACATCGCCGGCGTCGTAACCGACGACCGACTGCCCGGCAGCGATGCGGCGATGCGGTTCCTCCCAGACGACCCGACGGCCGTCCTCGATCCGGCCGGGCTCGACTCGTCCGTGCGCCGAGCACTGGAACCTGAGCGGGCCGTCGACCGGCTCGCCGACCCAACGCCAGGACTCGAGTTCGGTCACGGGCGCTACAAGATCAGCCTTCTCGCCGACCATGACCCGGCGATCACCCTCGGCGGTGACATCGACATCGACCACGTACTTGGGGTCGGTGCCGCCTGCGAGTCCGAGACCCTTTCGCTGACCGATCGTGACCATTTCAACGGAGTCGACCTGGCCGACCTGCTCCCCTGAGCGGTCGACGACCGCCGCTGGCTTCAGCGGAATGCGCTGACCAAGAAACGCCGCTCGGCCGTGCTCGTTGGTGATGAAGCAGACGTCCTGACTCTCGGGCTTCTGAGCGGTGCGCAAGTCGAGGTCCAGAGCGAGGCGGCGGACCTCCGCCTTGGTGAGCTCACCGACCGGCAACAACATCCGAGCGAGAACGGACTCCTCGATGACGTGCAGGACGTACGACTGGTCCTTCGCAGCGTCGACGCCACGCCCCAGACGAGGGCCGGCCGGGGTCGAGACGATACGGGCGTGATGTCCGGTGGCGATCATGTCGAATCCGAGCGCATCGGCCCGACGCACAAGGCGATCGAACTTGAGGTACCGGTTGCACTCGATACAGGGATTGGGTGTCCGCCCGGCAGCGTGGTCGGCGACGTAGGGCTCGATGACGTCGCGTTCGAAGTCCTCGCCGAAATTGAAGACGTGGTGTTCGATGCCGAGTCGATCTGCGACTCGGCGGGCGTCGTCGACGTCGGAAACTGCGCAGCAGCCGGTGTCGGACGGGCCGCCCCAGAGCTTCATGGTGACACCGACGACCTCGTGACCGGCATCCATCAGCAAGGCAGCCGCAACCGACGAGTCGACCCCGCCCGACATGGCGACCATCACGGGACTACTCACACGCCACCTCCGTGAGACATCAGCCGCCTCCGTGGGCCCGAAGCCGTTCGACTGCGGGCGGGATGCACTCGAGGGCCGCCTCGATCTCGGCCTCAGTGGTCGTGTGACCGAGTGACAGGCGCAACGACCCCTGGGCGACCATGCGGTCGACCCCCATCGCCGCGAGCACGTGGGATGGATCCTGCGCACCGCTGGAGCACGACGACGCTGCCGACGCGCGCAAGCCGGCGGCATCGAGCAGGAACAGCAACGCTTCGGCCTCGATATCGGCGAGCACGACATGAGCGATGCCGGCAGCAACCGGTGCACCGCCGTCGAGCACGGTCGGCGCCACGACCTCACCGAGCCGATCACGGAGGCCCACCAGGAGGCGGTCTCGGAGTGCGCCAAGGCGGACGACATCGGTGTCGCGAGCGGCAACCGTGGCCGTAGCAGCCGCGGCGAAGGCCGCCGCGCCGGCGACGTCGGGCGTGCCCGCTCGTCGACCGCGCTCCTGGCCTCCCCCGAGGATCTGCGCATCGAGTTCGACCCCGTGACGAACGAAGAGCGCACCGGTTCCGACCGGCCCGCCGAACTTGTGACCCGTGATCGAGATCAGGTCGGCACCCTCGACATGGGCGGCAAGGTCGATCCACGCCAGCGCCTGGACGGCATCGGTGTGAAACCACGCGCCGGGAGCGTGACGCCGGGTGACCTCGACGAGCGCCGGGATGTCGTTCACCACCCCCGTCTCGTTGTTGATGACCATGATCGACACGACCGAGACGGGCTGGTCAGCGGCGTCGAGAACAGCGGCGAGCCGGTCGGGTGAGACGGTGCCGTCGGCCTCGAGTTCGACCGTGAGGCCCCCTGCGTGCTCCACCGGTTCGAGCACGGCGTGATGTTCACCGGCCGAGCAGACGGCGATCCCACCCTGCGCGTGAAGGACGCCGCGAATGGCAAGGTTGTCGGCCTCACTGCCCCCGGACGTGAACACGACCTCGGCTGGCGGTCGATCGAGCGCAGCAGCGATCTCGTCGCGAGCATCGTCGAGCGCCCGGCGAGCGGCGCGCGCTGCCCGGTGGGCACCGGTCGGGTTGGCGTGATGCCGCGCCGACGCATCGAGCCAGGCCGCCTGCGCCTCGGGGCGCAGCGGGGTGCTCGCTGCGTGGTCGAGATAGACCTCGACCACCTCGGTGTCGACACTCGTCGCCATGGGATCAGCCTACGACCGGGCACACTGTGTCGGTGATCGATCTCCCCGAACACGACGGCTACGGCGCCGACACCTACGGCGAGAGCTTCGCCGACGTCTACGACGACTGGTACGCCGATGTCAGCGACGTCGACGCCACGGTGGCGATGATCGCTCGGCTCGCCGGCGACGGTCCGGTACTCGAACTCGGTGTCGGCACCGGCCGGCTCGCAATCCCGCTCGCCGACGCCGGGGTGCGCGTCGTCGGGATCGACGCGTCGCCGTCGATGCTGCGCCTGCTGGATGAAAAGCCGGGCGCCAACGCCGTCACCGCAGTGCTCGCCGACATGGCCCACCTTGCCGAGGGACCTGGTGCCGAGGAGATTGCCGCCGCCGGCCCGTACTCGGTTGCGTTCGCGGCCTTCAACACCTTCTTCAACCTCGTCACACCCGACGACCAACGTCGCTGTCTGGAGGGCGTGTTCGATCTTCTCGCGCCAGGCGGCGTCCTCATCATCGAGGGATTCGTCCCGCCCGAGGACGGCATGACCGAGGGCGGTGTATCCGTGCGCGACATCCCCTCCGACGCCGCCGTGCTCACCGTCTCCAAACACGACCCCGATGCGCAGGTCATCCGAGGGCACCACATCGAGATGCGAGCCGACGGCAACCGGATGCGGCCGTGGATCGTTCGCTATCTGACCCCGGAGCAGCTCGATGCATCCGCCGCGGCGGTCGGCTTCGTTCGGACGAACAGGTGGGCAACATGGTCTGGGTCCCCGTTCAACCCCTCTCCCCCGAACGGCCCGGACCATCCGCCCACATCATCGGACGTTCATGTGAGCGTCTATCAGCACCCTTCCGGCTGACATGTGAGTCCGGTGGCCCGGCCCCCTCTAGAAGAGCGGGTCAGGCCACTGTGACCCGGCCCAGAGGGCGCCGGCGGCAAAGAACGCCACCAGCAGCATCGCCACGGCGATCGACTCCCACTCTGGCCGCTTCGCCCGGATCTGCGGCACGAAGGCGCCGGCGAGCGCGACACCGCCGAGCAGACCGCCGACGTGACCACCGAGCGAGAGCACCGGCACGGCGAACGTCAGCACCAGGTTGATGCCGACGATCGCGCCGAGCCGGTTACTGATGTCACGGTTGCCCGAGGCGAGCGCGATGACGGTGGCAGCACCGAACAGTCCGAAGATCGCCCCTGACGCGCCAACCGTGAAGCTGAGCGGATCGACGAGCAGCGCACCGAAGGATCCGGCGATGAGCGACGCGAAGTAGAGTGCGATGAACCGCGGCGCGCCCAGCGCCCGCTCGACGAGCGGGCCGACGATCCAGAGGGAGTACATGTTGACGCCGAGGTGGAACAGCCCGTCGTGCAACACCCCCGAGGTGAGGATGCGATACGCCTCACCGTTGACATCGAGCGGCGGGCCGGCGAGACCGAAGTCGAGCAAGACGGCAGCCGGAAGCGCGCCGCCACCGGAGACGATGACGGCCAGCGAAATGGCGACATTGACGACCAGCAGCGCCTTGGTGGCGACCGGGTCGATGGCGATCGGACCTCGGTGAACCTGCTGGCGGCCCGAGACGGTGCACTCCGGGCAGTGGAACCCCACCGATGCCTGGGTCATGCAGGCACCGCAGATCGGCCGGTCGCATCGCTGGCAGAGAACGCCCGAGCGGCGGTCTTCATGCCGGTAGCAGTTGGTGACCTCGGACGTGCCCACGAAGCTGACCGTAGTTCCCTGAATCGGTGCAGCCTTCGTCCCTCACCGGGGTAGCGTCGGCGCCCATGGCCGGTCACGTCCTCGACGACCCCGAACTCGACGATCGCATCCATGCGCTCGCCGCCGCGCCTCACCTGCTGATCGCCTGCGACTACGACGGCACGATCGCGCCCCTCGTCGACGACCCGATGACCGCACTGCCACTTCGCGAGACATCGGTGGCGCTGCGAGGACTCGCTGCACTGGCCCAGACCGACGTCGCCGTGATCTCCGGCCGCTCGCTGCGGGACCTCGCCGCGCTCAGCCGCCTCCCGGCCGAGATCCACCTCGTCGGCTCCCACGGGAGCGAGTTCGACATCGATTTCGCGCTCGACCTCGACCCGGCACTTCAGGAGCGCCGCTCAAAGCTCCTTGATGCCCTTGGTCGACTCGTCGCCGATCATCCCAAGCTCTCGCTCGAGAAGAAGCCGGCGTCGGTCGCCGTTCACTACCGCACACTCGACGCGGACGAGATCGAGACCGTCTTCGCCGAGATCGAGCGGATCCACGTCGCGATCGGGCAGCTCGACATTCGTCACGGCAAGAAGGTCTGCGAGCTGCTGCTCATCCCGACCGACAAGGGCAAGGCCCTCAGCACCGTGCGCGCCACCGTGGGCGCCACCGCCGTGCTCTTCCTCGGCGACGATGTCACCGACGAGTACGCATTCCGCACACTCCACGGCCCCGATGTCGGCGTGAAGGTCGGCGAGGGTGAGACAGCCGCCCCATTCCGGGTCGACGCACCCGAGGAGGTAGCCATCCTCCTCGCTGCCCTGTCCGCCCGGCGGGCTGACTGGCTCGCCGGTGCCGGTGTCACGCCCATCGATGAGCACTCGATGCTCTCGGATCAGCGCACTGCAGCGATCGTCACTCCCAATGCTCGCATCACCTGGCTGTGCGTTCCCCGCATCGACTCCGGCGCGATCTTCGCCGAACTCCTCGGCGGGCCTGCAGCCGGCCGCTTCTCGATCGGTCCCGCCGACGATGCTGCGACCGGGAAGCCGTCCCAGGCCTATGTCGGCGATTCGCTCACCCTTCGCACGTCGTGGCCGTCGATGAGCGTCACCGACTATCTCGACTGCTCCGAAGGGCGCCCGAAGCGCATCGCAGGCCGCACCGACCTGATCCGGGTGATCGAGGGCACCGGCACCGCTCGCATCGAGTTCGCGCCCCGTCTCGATTTCGGTCGCTTTCCCACCCAGCTCGAACGACGCGACGGCGGTCTCGAGGTCACAAATGCCGCTGACCTCGTTGTACTCCGCTCCCCCGGCATCGAGTGGACCATTGAGAACGCTGGTGTGCACCAGACCGCGATCGCCGAGGTCGACCTCAGCGCCGGTCCCGTCACCCTCGAACTCCGCTGCGGGACGGCGTCACTGCGTCCGGATCGCACGGCCGAGGTCGACCGCCGGGCGGCCACCGACTCGTTCTGGTCCGACTGGGCTGCCCGTCTCGAACTGCCCGAGACCCTCGTCGACATCGATCACGACCTGATTCGCCGCTCGGCGCTGACGCTGAAGGCCCTCTGCTATGGCCCGACCGGCGCCATCCTCGCTGCGGCCACGACAAGCTTGCCCGAGTTCATCGGCGGCGTCCGCAACTGGGACTACCGCTACTGCTGGATCCGCGACGCCTCGCTCTCGGCCGGCGCCCTCGTGAAGCTCGGCTCGATCGACGAGGCGATGGATCTCCTCGACTGGCTCCTCCGGGTCATCGAGGCCTCCGAGGTCGGCCCCGAGCGTCTCTCGCCGCTGTACACCGTCAACGGCACAGCGCTGCCGCCCGAGGCCACCATCGAGGAGCTCCCGGGTTACGCCGGCTCTCGTCCGGTGCGCGTCGGCAACGCCGCCGACCACCAGGTCCAACTCGATGTCTTCGGCCCGGTGCTCGAACTCATCCATCAACTCGGTGAGATCGATGCCCCGCTGTCGGCGCGCCACTGGCGCCTCGTCGAGGACCTCGTCGCTGCCGTCGAGCAGCGCTGGACGGAGCCCGACCAGGGCATCTGGGAGGTGCGGTCCGCACCGCGCCATCACGTGAACTCCAAGGTCATGTGTTGGGTCACCGTCGACCGGGCTGTCCAAATCGCGGACGAGGTGTTCGGCCGTGAACGCCCCGAGTGGGTCAACCTCCGCAAGGAGATCAAGGACGACATCATCGCCAACGGCTGGAACGACGAGGTCAGCTCGTTCACGACTGCCTACGACGGCACCGATATCGATGCCTCGGTCCTCGCTATCGGCTTGTTCGGCATGCTCGAACACGATGATCCCCGCTATGTCGCAACCGTCCACGCCGTCGAGTCGTCGCTGCGCTCCGGCGACACCGTCTATCGCTACAAGCACGAGGATGGCCTGCCCGGCGAAGAGGGCGGCTTCAACCTGATGACCTCATGGCTGATCGACGCCAAGATCCAGATCGGTGACCTCGGCTCGGCCCGTGAGCTCTTCCGTGTCTATGTCGATCTCGCCGGACCGACCGGCCTGATCGCCGAAGAGGTCGACCCGGCCACCGGCCGGGCGCTCGGCAACCACCCGCAGGCGTACTCGCACCTCGGGCTGATCTCGAACGCGCTGAAGCTCGCCGCCCACGCTTGACGGTGGTGCTGGTCGTCGGGCTCGCCCGACCCGGCTTACAGCTGGACGGGACTCTCCGACATGCCAAGGGCGTTGACCTCGAGCACCTCGGTGACGCCTTCCACGCGGTCCTTCATGATCCGTTCGATGCCAGCCTTGAGGGTCTGCGTCGATGCCGGGCAGGTGACGCATGCGCCCATCAATTCGACGGTGACGACACCGGTCGCCTCGTCGACGGAGACCAGTTCGATGTCACCCTCGTCGGCCTGAATGGCCGGACGAATCGCCTTGATGACTTTTTCGACCTGTTCGAGCACATCGTCTCCGATCGGGGAACTGCCCAAGTCTGGCATCTGCCGAAGTCAACGCCGACACCGGCAACGGCATTCCCGACGCCTACGATCACGGTGTGAACAGCCTCACGTTGGCCCACCAAGGCGGGTGGGACGAGATCCTCATGGTCGCCGGTCCCGTGCTGCTGTTCGCGTGGCTGTTGAGCGTCGCCCGCAAGCGGGCCCAGACGTTGGCCGACGCTGGGGCCGCGGAATCGACCGACTCAGGCCCATCCGGGAGTGTCTCACCTCCTTCGTAGTGTGGCCGTATGGTCGATCTGGCGGGCATGCATGACGGGCTGAGGGGGTTGGATCCTCAGCCGCTGTCGCGTCCTGAACTGTACGACCGCATCGCCGATCTGGAGCGGCTTCGTTCTCGGGTGGATGAGCGGTTGATGGCGCACAAGGCCACGCTGGATTCGCTCGGTGATGCGGGAGCTGACTCGGCTGTTGTCGGGCGTTCTGTCGGGCGGCGCAGCGAACGTCAAGCCAAGAAGGACATGCTGACCGCCCGGGGTCTGGCGGAGATGCCGGCGCTGGCCGAGTCGTTAGCCGAGGGTCGGCTCAACGTCGAACACGCGGCGATCGTTGCGGATGCAGCGGAGCAGGTGACGCCCGAGGTCGCAGAGGCGTTGGTGAAGACGGCCGAGGCGATGCCAGCCGATCTGTTCGCACGCAAGGCTCGCGAGTTCGTGGGCAAGCACACGTCGGCAGCCGAGGCCGAAGAACGCCACGCGAAGCAGCGAGCCCGTCGAGCGGGCTGGCACAAGACCCATGGCGACGGCTCTGTCGAGATCCACGCACGGTTCGACAAAGCCACCGGCGAACACGTCGTCGCCGCGTGGCGACGCCGCACCGACCGCATGTGGCACGACGACGGCGGCCGCAACGGCTCTCCCGACGACGTACGCACACATGCCCAACGCCGGAAAGATGCCTTGGCCGAGTTGATCTGCGAAGAGCCAGCGGACGGTCCGGTGCACCCCAAGCACCAGGTCCACATCGTCTGGAACCTCGACGAACCACCAGCCACCTGGCTCGACGGCACACCCCTCCCCGACACCGTCCTCATGCAACTCGGACCCTCAGCCGACGTCATCGGACACCTCTTCGACGGCGCCGGACACACCCTCTGGCAAGGACGTCGGAAGCGGCTCGCCACCGAAGCCCAATGGCGTACCTTGATCGTCGCCACCCGCGGCTGCAACCACTGCGGCGCCACCATCGACCGCTGCCAAGCCCACCACCTCCACGAGTGGCTCGACGGAGGCGGCACCGACCTCCCCAACCTCGAACTCCTCTGCCGTACCTGCCATGGCCACGCCCATCGCGGCAACCGAGGCGATCCCCGGCGACGCCGAAGAAGACACCCCTACCGGGCGACCTCCGATGATGGGCAGCACGAACTGATCGCCTGAGGCGGGCCGGCGGAGGCCGTCCCTACGTCGGGGCTACTCGGCGATGACGTCGCCGCCGATGCCGCGAAGCCTGCCGGCGAGGTCGTCGTAGCCGCGGGCGACATGGTCGGCGTCGACCACGATCGTCTCGCCGTCGGCGGCGAGACCGGCGATCACGAGCGCTGAGCCGGCGCGGATATCGTGAGCCCGCACCGGCGCACCCGAGAGCTTCTCGACCCCGCGGATGACGGCGTGGTGTGAATCGGTGCGGATGTCGGCACCCATGCGGCGGAGCTCGTCGACATAGCGGAATCTGCCGGAGAAGAGGTTCTCGGTGACGATGCCGACACCGTCGGCGGTGGCGAGCAAGGTCACGAGGAAGGGTTTGAAGTCGGTGGCGATACCGGGATAGGGCAAGGACTGGCAGTCGGCTGAGGTCATGCGCCGTGGGGCAAGCGCCCAGATGCCATCGGGGTCATGCGAGATCCGCATCCCCATCTCGCCGAGCTTCTGGCACAGCATCGACATGTGTTCGTGACGGGCGCCGGCGACGGTGATCTCGCCACCGGTGATACCGACAGCACAGAGATAGGTGGCGGCTTCGATGCGATCGGGGATGACGGTGTGATCTGCGCTGTGGAGCGCGTCCTGGGAGTCGACACCATCGATCGTGATGGTCGACGAGCCCGCGCCGATGATTTGCGCGCCCATCTTGTTGAGTAACTCGCACAGGTCGGCGATCTCGGGTTCGCGGGCGGCGTTGTCGATGACGGTCGTGCCCTTCGCCCGCACGGCCGCCATCACGAGGTTCTCGGTTGCGCCGACCGATGGGAACTCGAGCAGCACGCGGGCGCCCTGCAGATTCTGGGAACGGGCGTGGATGTAGCCGTGCGCCGTGTCGAACTCGGCACCGAGTTCCTGTAGGCCACGCACGTGCATATCAATCGGCCGGGGACCGAAATCATCGCCGCCGGGCATGGCCACCCGAGCCTCACCACAACGGGCGAGCATCGGACCCATGACGACGATCGAGGCACGGAACTGCTCGACGATCTCGTAGGGCGCCACTGGTTCGATCTCGGCGGGAACATCGATGCGCAAGGTCGTGCCATTGCGGGCGACGCTGCAGCCGGTGGCGCAAAGCAGATCCGACATCAGGTCGACATCGGTGATGCGCGGCACGTTGTGCAGGTGATAGGTGCCCTCCGCGAGCAGGGTCGCCGCCATCAACTTCAGGACCGAGTTCTTGGCGCCGCCGACGGGAATGGTTCCCTCGAGCGGCCCTCCCCCACGGACGCGGATCTGTTCGATCGACTCCATCGACGCTAAGTCTGCCAGCGGACGAACGCCGTCACAGCCATGGCGATGAGCACCACCACCACGAACGGAGCCTTCCGCCATACCGCCACCGATCCGGCCACCACACCCCAGACCCGGGCGTCGAGCACGAGGGTCTCGTCACCACCGACCGTCTGCACGGCGATCAGGCCGGCGAAGAGTGCAGCAGGAATCAGGGAGGTCAGGGGTTCGAGCCGGGCGCCGAGGGTCGAGTCCGGCCGCCCGAGCACGAGCACGCCAAAGGCCTTCAAGCCGTAGGCACCCACGACCAACACGATCAGCGCCGGCCAGCTCATGCGGCCGCTTCCCCTCGCCCGACCAGCCAGCCCGGGATCACGGCAAGTGCCGCCACGAGGAGCGGGACACCGGCGGGTGCGATCGGCGTGAACGCAACCGCGAGCGCAGCTCCAACCACGGCGGCGACCTGACCCGGCCTTTGTCGGATATGCGGCGCGAGCAAGGCGACGAAAGCCGCCGGGAACGCCGCATCAAGGCCCCACGTCTCCGGCGCTCCGATGACCGAGCCGAGAAGCGCACCGCCGATCGATCCGACGTTCCACAAGGACCACAGCCAGATCGCCGTCCACCAAAACGCATCGCGGGCGTCGTCGTCGGTCTCCTGGACGGAGGCCATTGCGGTCGTCTCGTCGATCACGAACTGGGCCGAGCTCGCTCTCGGAATCCACGCCGCAGGCAGAACGCGAGCGACGACCGGCCCGTAGAGCGCGTTGCGGGCGGCCAACAGCAGCGCCGAGCCGACCGCAGCGATACCCGAGCCACCGGTGTCCACGACCGACACGGCGGCGAACTGGGATGCGCCGGTGAAGACCAGCGCCGACATGACCACAACCTGCGCCAACGACAGACCAGCGGCATCGGCGAGCATACCGAAAGTCACGCCCACGATTCCGACCGCTGCGGCGAGGACGAACCCCTCCCGACGGTGCGTGCTCACTGGGCGAGGCCCACGAGAATCGCGGCGAGCTCGTCGATCAGCTCGCTGAGTTCGTCGATGCACGCATCGAATACCGGTTGCTCTCCGGCACCCGGGTCGATGACTTCCTCCCATGGTTGAAACTCGTGGGAGACTAGGTCGAGTGCGGTGACCCGCTCATCGAGCGTCGAACCGCTCACCACCGGCAGCTGCTGCACGGCCCGCTTCAACGAACACGCGATCGGTAACGCCTCCGGGAGACGCCGTTGCATCCAGTGGATGTGGGACGGCTCCATTACGAGGAGCAACGAGCTGCGGTGCACGTCGGCGAGTTCGAGCTGCCGGGACCGGTGATGGGGGTCGGCGAGACCATGCCGCTCAAGCGCCGCGCGCGTGCGGGTGCTCATCGGGTGGCCCGGCAGCACGAGTGTCCCTGCGCTGGCGACCTCGACCGGGCCGTCGTTGCCGAGTCGATCGCGCAACAAGAGCGCCGCCATCACGGACCGGGCGGCGTTGCCGGTGCAGACCATGGTGACCATGGGGCGTTCCGTCATCGGCGCCTCACGAAGATCGCCTCGGCCTCGGCGGTGCGGACGGGTGCATCAGTGTCGAGCGTGTCGGCACGAACGCACTCGGCTCGCATGTCGACGCGCATCCCCCGATCGCGTTCGACCCAGCATCGAAAGACCAGGTCGGTGTCGAGCGGCGTCAGGTCGCGGTAGCGGATGGTCAAACGACCGGTGACCCCACCGGGGCGCCCGGTCAGGCTCTGAGCGGCTCCCATTAGTTCGTCGAACAGGCCCGCCATCACGCCGCCGTGAACGCTTTCGGGAGGCCCCTCACGCAGCCGCGAGAGACGGACATGTCCGAGCATGCAGGGCGAACCGTTTCGCTCCCCCTGCTCGATCCGCATCGGTGGTGCGACCGCGTTGATCGTTCCCGAGAAGGCCGAGAGCTCGCGGGTTCGAGCCCGTCGGCCGCCGCCATCGGTCTCGACCTCGTACCAACGGAGGCGCCGTTCGCCGGTGGCGAGCAGCGCATTGGCATAGCGCAGCAGGTCAAGGGCGGTGACTCGACGCTCGTCATCGGCAACCGTCTCATGGAGGGTCCGGGCGAGCGAACGGAGCTCGTCGGCGAGGGCGTCGTCACTGGCCATCAGACGTCGGCGCCGATCTCTTCGCCGAGACGGGCGAGCAGGGCCAGCGTGGTGCGCTGCAGCGCATCAGCAGCCGTCGCCAGATTGGCGCTGAACTGTTCGGCCGTGGCAACCGGCGAGTCGACTAGGTCCGTGATGGCCTTCACGGCACCGACCGGCACGTCATGCAGCGAACCGATCCAGGCGACGGCGGCCGCCTCCATCTCTTTCACCTCGGCACCCGACGCGAGGATTCGCGCTGCGTCCTCCGGCGACTCGTCGAGGCTGTCGCCGGTCGTGACAACCCCAAGCCGACAACCGAGAGCGTCGGCGTGAGCTCGCAGGTCGGCGGCGGGAAGGTCGGCTCGACCGAAGGCGTTGAAGCCGGGAAGATCGATGCGGCGGTCGTGACATACGAAACGATCCCAGGCGAGGTAGACGTCGCCGATCGACGCTCCGGCCCGGTTCCACCCGCCGGCGGTGCCGACGGTCAACATGAGATCTGGTCGACGCCCAAGGCCGGTTCGGGTGTGATCAAGCGCAACTTGTGTCGCAAGGGCCGCTGCCGTCGAGCCAATGCAGTCGACGCCGGTGCGAGGGTCGGTGCCGTTGGTGACCAAAACAATGTCGACACCCGCATGATCTGCGACAGCGAGACGAACGGGCAGCGAAGAAGCCCAGTCCGGTGGCACCGCGGGTGCTGCGCCGAGGGAGGCCCGAAGCGGCGCAGCCTCGGCCTCCATGGCCATCACGATCACGACCAGCGGTTGCTCGGACACTGGGGCAGGTTAGGCAGTCGTCTGGCAGCTTTGCGATGCCTGTCACCCCGCACGCTCATGGCGAGGAAGCGTCCAGTCATCTGACGGCACAACTCAGACGTTCGAACTCAGACGCCGATGGCGGCAGCGACACGGTCGCGGTGGAACCGCACGTCGCCGTGGGCGGCAGCAAGGGTCCACGCTCGTTTCAGCCACAGCTGGAGGTCGTACTCGAACGTGTAACCGATAGCGCCGTGGCATTGCAGTGCCTGGCGAGCAGCAAGATCGACCGCCTCCGACGCCTGCGCCTTCGCCATCGACACGTCGCGGCCACGGGTGACCGGATCGGCGTCGTGGGCAACCGACCAGGCCGCTCGATAGACGAGCGGGGCCGCAAAGTCGAGGGCGATCTTCACGTTGGCGAGATGGTGCTTGACCGCCTGGTACGAACCGACCGGTTTGCCGAACTGGTGTCGCTCGGCGACGTACTCGACCGTGGCCTCGAGGAGGCGACGGGCCACGCCGACGCACTGGGCGGCCGTACCGAGCGCCGCTCGATCGAAGGCGAGGTCGGGGTCGGCGCCGTCAAGCGGATCGGCAGCGATGATGTCGGTGAGCACGCCGAGACGGCGGGACTGATCGATCGAGGTCGCAGCGTCGGCCTGCCACTCGGTGACGAGTTGGAGCGTGTCGCCGGTTCGGTGAACCACGGCGTCGGCGGCCGCGCCGACGATGACCTCACCTGAAAGGTTGAGGGTGATGGTTGAGTCGCCGGCGATTGCCGCCTCGAGGGCGGCGTGACCTGCTTCGGCCAGTGCGGGGACGGCAACGGCAACGTGTTCGACAAGCGGTTCGGGAACACCTGCGTAGCCGGCCTCTTCGAGGATCCGGACGAGGTCGACCTCGTTCATGCCGAGGCCACCGACGGCCTCGGGCGCCAGCACGGCGAGCACACCCATCTCGGCGAGCGCCGCCCACAGGCCGGGGACTCGACCGTCGTCGTTGTCCCAGCTCTGACGGACCGCGTCGGGTGGGCATCGGTCAGCGAAGAGTTCGCGAACCGTGTCGCGGAACATGTCCTGTTCGTCAGTGAAGTTGAACCTCATGTCGTCACCGCCTCGGAAGACCGAGCACCCGCTCGGCGACGATGTTGCGCTGGATCTCGTTGGTGCCGGCGTAGATCGGGCCCGACAGGGCGAAGACGTAACCGTCGAGCCAGTCGTTGCCGGCATCGGCCACTTCGCCCATCGGTCCCATCAGCCGGAGGGCCGTGGCATGGAGTTCGAGGTCGAGTTCGGACCAGAAGACCTTGCCCTCGCTCGCCTCGGGGCCGATCTCGGCGCCGTCCATGAGATCCGCAGCCATCTGGTAGGTGTTCCATCGATAGGCCTGCGCCTTGATCCATGCGTCGACCACTTCGTCTCGCAGGCGAGGGTCAAAGTCGGTGACGTCGGCGGCCAGCGCCCGAAGACGTTCCGCAGCCGCCATGAAACGGCCGGGGCTGCGCAGACTGAGGCCTCGTTCGGAGCCGGCGGCAGCCATCGCGACGGCCCACCCCTGACCGACACCACCGAGCACGTGTTCGGCGCTCACCCGGGCGTCGTCGAAGAAGAGTTCGGCGAAGCCCGGCTCGCCGTCGAGGCGGCCGATCGGCCGCCGTTCCATCCCCGGCGTCTCGGCGGGCACGAGGAGATAGGTGAGTCCCTGGTGGCGCTCGGCCTCCGGGTCGGTGCGCACGATGCAGAAGATCCAGTCGGAGAAGGCACCACGGGAGCACCAGGTCTTCTGTCCGTTGAGGATGAAGTCGTCGCCGTCGAGGATCGCCTTGGTCTTGATGCCGGCAAGGTCGGAGCCCGCTTCGGGCTCGCTCCAGCCCTGGGCCCAGATGTGTTCACCACTCGCCATCCGAGGCAGGAAGAAATCCTGCTGTTCCTGGGTGCCGAAGTTGAAGATCGTGGGCGCGAGCAGGCTGACACCATTGGCGCTGACCCGACCGGGCACGCCCGACAGCCAGTACTCCTCTTCGTAGATCAGCCACTCGATCAGGTCGCAGTCGCGGCCGCCGTACTCCGAAGGCCAGGCCGGTACCGACCAGCCGGCGTCGAACAGGACCTTCTCCCACGCACGGTGTTCCTCGAAGCCGACGGCCGTATCCATCGAGGCGATGCGGCCGGGATGATTGTCGGTCAGCCACTGGCGGCATTCGTCGCGGAAGGCGACGTACTGCGGTGAGAGATCGAGATCCATCAGCGGAACTCGCTGTTTCGGACACCGTTCGGGTCGAAGACCTCACGGATGAGGTGACGTTCCTCATCGGTGGGCAGTCGGCTCTCGGGAACCTCCCCGATCACGGTGAGTTCGAACGCCGAGGCTTCCTGCGCCTGCTCGAGCGTGACACCCGGGTGCAACGACCGCACCCGCATGGTGCCGTCGCTGGTCTCGAAGTCGTAGGCGCCGAGGTCGGTGACGACCCGACGAATTTCGTGGAACCGTCCGGTCGCCTCGGGCAAGGATGCGATCGTGTCGTTGCCGGGGCCGCTGACGACATCGACCGACTCGACGAAGGAGCGGGCCTGGGTGGGGATCCAGTAGGTGGTGGCGTGGTTGATCAGGTTGCCGGGTGCGCCGCGCATACCGAGAAGTTGGGCCTTCGGCTTGCGATAGTCGTCACCGATGGCTGCGAAGTTCTGGTTGCCATAGCGGTCGATCTGGGGTGCCCCCATGACGACATGGCGTTTGCCCGACCAGACCTGATCGAAGATCGTGCGGAACGGCATGTACGACTCGACGACGGCATCGGACGGGTCGCCGCCGAGCGGAAGATTTCCTTCGATCGCATACGCGATCGTGTCGGTGAGCATCAGATCGGGCTCGAACGTGGCTCGGGCGAGGCGACCGGCAATCACCGGCACGGGGCCCATCGGGTTGCACAGCACCTCACCGTCGCCACGGAATGCCTCGGCGAGGGCGACGATGCAGATCTCGGCAAGCGTCGCTTCGGTGGTGTCGCTCACGCCTGTCCCCTTTCCTCGAGCTTGGCCCGGTAGGCGTCGTGCGATTCGAGTTCGAGCCAGTCGGCCCGGAACTGCGCCCACGCCTCGGGATCCTTGGCAGTGGCGGCGTACTCGCGCTGGAACGCCTCATCGCGGCCGTAGTCGGGC
>MDSV01085942.1_pt1 | contig 39650 bp, 39 predicted proteins | sample 810851 | NCBI WGS metagenome assembly MDSV01 (sample SAMN05326640, study PRJNA326480) | marine metagenome | isolation source: seawater | place: Atlantic Ocean: North East | collected 2012 | reverse complement strand
TCTGTTAATGTTGATGGATCTGCTGCTGCAGTTCTTGTTTCAGAAAAAAAAGCTAAAGAATTAGGAATGGGACGTGCTGTAAGAGTTAAAGCTTCTGCGCTTGCAAGTGATCCATATACAGATAGAGATTTGGTCATGCCTGACGTTAATGCTTGTACTAGACTGGCTGCTGAACAAGCATATGAAATGGCTGGCGTCGGACCGGAGGATATCAATCTTGTTGAATTACATGATTGTTTTGCGACTGCAGAAATGCTTCATTACGAAAATCTTGGCCTCTGTAAAGATGGTGAAGCAGGAAAGATGATAGACGAAGGTCATGTTGAATTAGGCGGAAAGGTTCCCGTGAATGTTTCAGGTGGACTACTATCTAAAGGACATCCTTTGGGTGCAACTGGTATAGCAAACATATATGAAGTGTGTACTCATCTAAGAGGAGAAGCAGGAGAAAGACAAGTTGAAGGAGCAAGACTAGGAATGACTCATGTTATTGGCTTAGGAACTGCTTGTGGTATTCACATTTTAGAAAAAGTCTAACTTAGTGATTATCGGCGTAACAGGAGATACGCATAATAACTTAAAAAATATTTCTAATATCTGCTCTATTTTTAATGAAAATAGAGCAGATTTAGTTTTACATACTGGCGATATTTCTTTACCTAAGTCTTTATTAGCATTTAAGGCTCTTAAATGCCCTATTATTGCTGTATTGGGAAATAATGATATTCCAGAGGAAGTTGAATTAAGGAAAGCTTCAAGAGATTTTGATTGTCAAATCAAGACAGAGCCTTTTTATATAGAACTAGAAAAAAAAAATATTTGTTTGATTCATCACCCAGAATTAATTACAGAAAAAATGCTATCAGAAAATAACATAATTTTTCACGGTCATACTCACAGATTTAGATTAGAAAATACTGAAGAAGCAATAATTTTTAATCCCGGTGAATGTGCTGGAATCTTAAAAGGAAAAAATCAAATAGGTCTTGTAAATCTATCGAATGAAAACATAGATATTCAAGTTCTTAACTTTTAGATCTGATTAACCAGAAAATAATTGATAAAAATAAACCTACTAAGGCAAATAAAGACAGTGGTCTTATCAATCTCATTATTCCTTGACTATCAAGGATTGAATTCTCAAGAAGTAAAATTGAAATAACAGGAGCTATTTCTGATGAACCAGGGTTTTTAAACCAAACAGAAGAAAATAAACTAAAAATTAGAAAAAATATAGCAAACTTTAAAAGCCTTCTTTTTGTTAGCCTAGAAAAAAGAAAAGATATTACTAAGGAAAGAAATATATAAATTATCCAAAAAAACATACTAAAAGAAATTAGAAATAAAATTTTCTGTCCATTTTGTGTCACCAATAATTTTCATTATTTTAGATTTCAAGTTTATCTCATCTTCTTTTAGCATTGATAATTTACTTAAATATTTATCTTTGAATAAAAAACTTGGAGGTATATTTTCTAACCTTGCTGTATCTTCCCTCCAGAGAAACATCTTTTTTTGTCTATATGTAAATTTTCTTTTTACTTTTTTTAACCTTGCAATCTTTATGTCTTGATTTCCTAACTTAGCTTCATTTTCAGAATCTTCTAAAACCGTTTTTAAAAGACCGCGCTTATTGAGAATTTTTTTCTGCATATAAAAAATGTCAATTAAATATTCAACATCTTTTGCTGCGTAATTGAGTTGATTTAAATCAAGAGGTCTTTTCAACCAATTTGAATTAGTTTCATTTTTATCTAAATTTTTTCTCATATATTTTGATACCAATTTCGCATAACTTTCAATATCTCCAGAACCTATTTTCTTCTCAGCTATTTGTATATCAAAAATATTCTTTGCTTTTACTTCTAGACAGCTGTTAAGAACTGTTGTGTCACTTCTTGCTGCATGAAAAATTTTAAAATAATCTAAACTTTCTAATGGCTCCTTTAAAATATTTTTTGGGTTAATTTTCAGACAATCTAAAATGTAGATTTCATTTTTAAAGCCTAATTGAACTAAGGAAAGTTTTGGGAAATAAGTAGAACGCCAATCAAATTCTGTATCTAGGCAAAATATCTTTTCTTTTTCAAAAGCATGCTTTAGCTGGAAAATATCCTCGCTTTTCTCAATATTAAGAATACATTTCTTTTTCTGGAAAAGATTTTTTAATCTTGAAGTAAAGAACATTAGCTATTTTCTTCTTCAAAGTAATAAAGGCGCTCTATATCTTTTTCCTCTACTAAATCACCATATTGAATCTCGATAATTTTACAAATCTTGTCATTAGGATTTATTATCTGATGCCACTCCTCTTTTTTAACGTGAAAAATATCTTCTTTATTTAATGTAAATTCTTTTTTTTCACTTTCTAAAGTTTTGCTATGTCTAACTAAACATGACCCAGAACTTATAAACCAAAATTCATTTCTATGAAAATGCCTTTGAAAACTCATCCCTTGATTAGGCAAGACAGAAAGCTCTTTCAATTTTAAATTTTTATCCCTATATAATTCATGAAAATCACCCCACCTTCTTTCTTCTTTAAGAAAAGCCCAATCCTTTAATATTGCGCTTGATGAGTTAATTTTTGAATTTCCTCCTACTCCAAATTTGAACTCAATGCCTTCAACTGACATTTCTGGGATATTTGCAGAATTCCTATCTCCTCCATTACAAAAAATTATTTTATCTTTTGGAAACCTTTCTTTAATTTTTACAAGCGCATTTATACAACTACCCTCTTTATCGTCATCAAAATTTATCACTTTATCTACCTGCATTAAGGATTCAAGTATTATTTTTCTTTCAGAAAACGGAAGAAAGTATTTTCCTTTTTTCTTTATTAACCATTCATCAGAATTTAGAGCTACTATGAGAATTTCTCCTTCTCTTTTTGCATGTTCAAGATAGGAGATATGACCGCTATGAAGAGGGTCAAATCCTCCGCTTACAACTGATATCTTCATAACCAAATTAACTCTCTTATTTTTTTAAGTACTTCGAAAATTCTTTTCCAATTGATCTATCTTTTTTTCCATACTCCACAATTGCTTTCATATATCCAATTTTTTCTCCGCAATCAAAGAAATTTCCATCAAATTTATAAGCTAAAGTTATATTGCCGTCAAAAATAAAGTTAGATATTGCCCCTGTTAACTGAATTTCTCCAGTTTTATCAGGTTTTTCTTTTGATAAATAATCCATGAAATTATTGGTGAAAATATATCTTCCGACAGCAAAAAAATTAGATGGTGCTTGATTAATATCTGGTTTTTCAATTATATCTTCAATGCTTTCAATATTTTTATAAGTCTTATTGTTTGAAAGCTTTGCAACTCCATATTTATTTAACTCACTTTTCTTTGTCTTCGCTAAAAGCAAAGATGAAAGATTATATTTTTTAAAATCAGCTCTCATCTTATATAAAGAATTATTTGAGGAATGCTCTTGAAGAATCATGTCGGGAAGCATTACTCCAAAAGAATCTTTTCCAATAATAGATTTAGCACATAAAATTGCATGGCCTAGACCTTTTGGCTCATCTTGTTTAACACTATGTATTTTAACTTTTAGTTTAGAGATATCTCTGATTTTATTTAATTGCTCTCTTTTTACTCTTTTTTCTAAGGCTGTTTCAAGATCAAAACTAGTATTAAAGTGATTTTCTAATGATGATTTACTCGAATGTGTAATGAAAATTACTTTCTCAAAGCCTGCATCAATAGCTTCCTCCACAATGTATTGAATAATGGGCTTGTCTACTATAGGTAGCATTTCTTTCGGTATTGCCTTAGTCGCTGGCAACATTCTTGTACCCAAGCCAGCAACAGGTATGACAATTTTATTTAAAGTGTTAGAAATCTAAATATCTCCTCTAATAATAAATGCTTATAATAGATCAATTGCATTCCAAACAGTAATAATGAAAGAAAAAATAAGAGATATTTTAATATCATTATCAAGAAGTCAAAAATCTGTAATTTTAGCTATTACAGATATTTTGGCTCTCAACACAATCTTTATTTTTTTAAGCATTGTTTATTTTATAGATAAGGATGGAATAGGATTCGAATCCAGATACCTTCTGATTTCCAATTTCAGTATTTTCAATTTAAATCAAATACTCATCATGAACCTTACTTCTCTATTAATTATAAGAGTATTAAATGGGTATAAGTCTTTTTTTAGATCTTCTGGAGTAATGAATCTTGTTGGTACGCCAAGGGTCTCAGGTCTTATGACATTTTCATTTCTTATTTTTATTTACGGTAATTTTATATTATCAATATCTGACGCACTCAGATTAAGTCTTATAAATTTTTTTATTGTATTTTCCGTATTTGCACTTATTAGATCGATTGCTTTCAATTTTATTTCAGAAAAATCTACATCAAAATCAACGCCCATATTGATTTATGGAGCAGGTCAAGCTGGGAGAGAAACAGCAGCTTCTCTATCACAAAACCAAAGATATAAAATTATAGGATTCATTGACGACGACAAAAAACTTAAAAATTACAATATTTTAGGTTTTAAGGTTTTAGGGAATTTAAAAAAAATTGCCCAAATAAAAAAAAATTATCCAAAAGTTTTAATTATTATGGCTATAGTTAATCTATCGTCTAAAAAAAGAAGAAATATTATATCTGCTCTAGAAGATTATGAAGTTCATGTAAAAACAATCCCATATAACTATGGTGCCTTGGAAACAAAATTATCTATTGAAAACATAAGTGTAAATGACCTTATAGATAGAGAGCTATCTGAGCCAATTAAACAACTTTTAGAGAAGAATACCTACAAAAAAAATATTCTTATTACGGGAGCAGGCGGATCAATTGGGTCTGAAATCTCTCTTCAAGTAGCAAATTTAGAACCTTCAGAAATTATTTTTATCGATTCTTCGGAATATAACTTATACAAATTAAAAGAGAGTTTCCATTCTTATAAAAATTTAAACAAGATGACTTTTTTATTGAGAGATATTCAAAATAAAGAAGATATGTGCGAAGTTATAAAAGAACATCAAATTAATACCATATATCATTCTGCAGCATATAAACATGTCCCTCTTTTAGAAGTAAAAGGAAATAATAAATCAGCAATAACTAATAATTTTTTTGGAACCTTTAATCTTTGTGAAATCGCTTCTGACTTAGAAGTAGATTCTTTTGTTCTTATCTCTTCTGATAAAGCCGTAAATCCTAAAAATATAATGGGAGCCTCTAAAAGGCTAGCAGAACTATCTGCCCAAGCATTTCAAAGTAAAACAAATAATCAAACAACTTTTTCTATAGTTCGATTTGGAAATGTCCTTAATTCATCTGGATCTGTAGTGCCTCTTTTTTGGGAACAGATAAACTCAGGAGGGCCTGTTACCGTAACGCATCAAGAGGTAAATAGATACTTTATGACAATAAAAGAAGCTGCAAGTTTAGTTATTCAAGCTGGATCAATCGCAGAAGGTGGAGAAGTTTTTTTATTGGATATGGGAGAACCAATTAAAATTAAAGAAATTGCTGAAAGGATGATTAGGCTATCGGGGAATTCCGTCTCAAATGAAGAAGATAGTAATGGGATTCAAATAATTTATTCAGGATTAAGAGAAGGGGAAAAATTATATGAAGAGTTACTTTTAAGTAAAGATCCAAAAGAAACGGTTCACAAAAAAATTAAAAAAGGAAATGAAAAAATGTATCCTTTAAATCAAATAAGAGAACTTAAAGATCAAATAGAGGCCTTTTTACAAAAAAAAGAAGAAGTTAAAGTAAATAAATTAATATCTAATTTTGTAGACGGCTTCGACTCCTAAGAATTTCTGGATTCTACAATACTATCTATACCAGGCGGAGGATAAGGCACCAATTCTTCTAGTCTTGAAGCTGCTTTTATGACATTCGAATCCGCGTTTAAATTTTTCAAAATTAGACATAATTTCTTAAGAGCCTTTTTTCTTGAAAATAAGGAAAGAATCGTTAAGAAAAGTAATTTAATATCAAGAAAGGTTGAATGATTTTCAATGTATAGAATACCTAATCTACTTTTCCAAGGCCTTATTAACTGGTTATAAGCCAAATCTGGATCATCATAACCTACCAAAATGTCTCCTTCATCTGCAAAAACTATAGAAGAAAAGTCAGTTATTCCGGGTCTTACGGAGAGAAGTTTCATTTCTTGAGAAGAATATAAATCTACATCTCTCCTAACATTAGGCCTTGGTCCAACTAAGCTCATGTCCCCTATCAGGACATTCAATAATTGGCTAAGTTCATCAATCTTATATCTCCTGATAAAAAAACCAATTGAGGTAATTCTTGAATCATTTGCAGAAGTTGAGTCCACTCCTGTTTTATCTGCATCAAGCTTCATACTCCTAAATTTTATAAAGGTAAAATCTTTATTATCCTTACCTACTCTTTTTGGAGTATAAAGAGGGTTCTTAAAGTCTTCGAAATAAATTAATATTAAAACTAAAAAAAATATTGGAAAAATAATAACTAATATAAGTAATGAGAAAAACACATCAAAGGTTCTTTTAGCCATTTAAATCTAATAATGTTTTTATTTCTTTCTCTATAAAAATGGAATCTAATTTATAATATTCCCTTAAAAATTTTTGGCTTCCGACCACTGTTGAGAAAGTATCCTCTATACCTATGCTTTTGAAAAAACCAGGTCTTATAGAATGATTCATACAGATTTCAGATATAGCTCCTCCAAGACCTCCGATTTTATTATGTTCTTCTAGAGTAATTATACCTTTTGTTTCCTTAGCAGCTTTTTGTATAGAATTAATATCTATAGGCTTTACCGTATGGGTGCTCATAATTCTGCAGCTAATTCCGTATTCTTTCAATCTACTGGCTGCTAAATATGCCTCTTCAATTATTCCACCACAGCAAAAAATAGAAACTTCTTGCCCTTCTTGTAATTTTCTACATTTTCCAAAATTAAATTCTTTTTCTATAAATTTATCATCACTAATTGATGATTTATCAATTCTTAAATACCCTACTCCGTGGGAATTAACTAAATATTTAGTTATTTCCACAGCTTCATAATTACTAGAAGGTATAGAAACAGTTATTCCAGGTATAGCTCTCATAATGCTAATATCTTCCGAAGCATGATGAGACATTCCAAGTGCTCCATAACTAAAGCCTCCTCCCACCGATACCACATTTATGTTTAGTTCATGATATGAAGCATCATTCCTTATCTGTTCCAAACATCTTAAAGTTGCAAAATTAGCTATTGAATAGGTAAATATTTTAAAACCCTGCAATGCCAGTCCCGTAGCAATACCAACCATATTTTGCTCAGCTACGCCCACATTAATAAAGTTATCAGGATATTCATTTCTAATTTCATCAAATACGCCGAAACCTAGGTCAGCTGTTATGAGAATAATTTGACTATCTTTAGAAATTAAATTTTTTAGCTCTGAGGCAAAAGCGTCTCTCAAGTTATATCCTTTGTTTCCAGTTCCCTTAAAGCTTCTTTAAATTCTTTGCCTTGAGGGGATCTGTAGTGCCATAAAACAGAGTTTTCCATGAATGAAATGCCCTTTCCTTTGATTGTATGAGCAATTATGCAACAAGGAGATTTAAGTTTTTGTGATTGTTTTAGAGCAGATTTAATTTCATCATGATTATGACCATCTATTTCGATTACATTCCATCCAAATGATTCCCATTTTTTTGAAAATGGCTCTAATGATAGGGTCTTAGAAACTTCTTCAAGACTTTGAATTTTATTGTAGTCGATTACCGCTATGAGATTATTGAGATTATGATGGGAAGAAAACATTGCAGCTTCCCAAACAGAACCTTCATCACACTCACCATCACTCAAAAGAACACAAGCCTTCTGGTCGAGTCCTTTTTTCTTAAACCCAAGTGCAATACCTGCCCCAACAGAAAGCCCATGCCCTAAAGATCCTGTTGAAAATTCGACACCCGGGATATTTTTATGAGAGACATGTCCACTTAAATCTGAGCCATTTTGGTAGTGAGTATAAAGTTTTTCTTCAGGAAAAAAATTAAACTCGGATAAGGTAGCATAAATTGCTGCACCAGCATGTCCTTTACTCAATATAAAAAAATCTCTCTTTGAAGAAAGAGGATTTTTTGAATCAAAATTTAAAAAACTTGAATAAATACATGTCAATAAATCTACACAAGAAAGAGCGGAACCTATATGAGAACTTTCACCTTTATTAATCATTTTTAATATATTTATTCTTATTTTGTGTGCTTTTATTTGAGATGACATGTTTTTATTTGTAAAACTTTTTAATTAAGGAACATATATAATCTACATCTTTGTTAGATATGGTTAAGTTTAAAGGTAGCATTAAAAGTTTAGAGAACATCAAGTCAGTAATTGGTAAATGGTCTTTAAAACCAAGAGCTTTGAACTGATGAATTGCTTTTCCTCCCCATTGAATTAGAGTACCAACTCCGTTTTTAGATAAAAAAGCTTTTAAATCGTCTCTGGACTCTGCTTGAATCTCATAGTTTTGAAAGACATCAAAGTTAATCGAATTGTCTGGCGGAGGGGGAAGATGTAACTCTTCGATTTCTGATAAATTTGAGTTGTAAAGACTTGCAATCTCTCTTCTTCTTTTTATCGTTTTCTCAAAAGAATCCATAAAAAAATCTAAAAATGCAGCTTGTATATTATCCAGCCTAGAATTGAATCCCCATATAGGAACATCTCCATCTTTATCTCTTCCATGATCTCTTAAAAGTAAAATACTTTTATAGATTTCTTCATCATTGCAAAGGACTGCTCCACCATCTCCTAGACAACCTAAAATCTTAGCAGGATAAAAACTTATACATCCTCCAATTCCAAAATTACCAGCATGTGTATTTTTATATTTTGCTCCTAGCGCCTGAGCAGAGTCTTCAAAGATTGCTAATTTATTTTTATATGCTATTTGAGCAATAGAATCCATATCAGCAATCCTTCCATTCAATTGTGTTGGCATAATGGCTACGGTCTTATCTGTAATTTTATCTTCAATTTTAGAAACATCGATTAGATGATCTTTACCTGCCTCTACTGGAACAGGCTTAGCCCCCAAGGAATTTATAGCTGACGCAGTAGCTATCATAGTATGACTACATATTAAGATTTCATCGTTCTCCTTAATTCCATAAGCTCGAAGAAGTAATTGAAGTGCATCAGTTGCATTCCCTACTCCTACGGCATAGTTTGAACCAGTAAAAGAAGCTAATCTTTCTTCAAAATTTTCTAGTTCTTCTTGTAAGATAAAAGCTCCTTTAGAGGCTACTTCTTCAAATATTTTTATTAAATCATTTTTGTTTGAGTTAAAAATGGCAGGATAATCAAAGAAAGGAATATTTTTCATATAGCTTCAACAAAGTAACATCCGCCAGAATGACTTAAGTATGTTATTTTGATGTCAGTGAATCCTGACTCTAAAAGCAAATTATTTACTTCGTCATTTGATCTATAGCCCATGACATGAACCCTTCCAAGTAACTTATATCTATACTTTCTCAAGTTGTACCTAAAAAATCTTCCTCCAGGAAAAGTTATTAACGCTTTTTGATTAGTAATTTTTTTTAACTGTTTCAGGAATGGAACTGGATCATAAACATAATCCATAACTCCCATTACAACTGAATAATCAAAAGTTCCTATTTTCTTTAAAATATCTTCTGAGACAGGAAAATTGCTTACAAAAAATTCTGGTTTATTATTTAAATTCTCTTTTTTCGATGAAATCTTACAAATTTTTATCATTTGTTCTGCAACATCAATTCCAACGACTCTACTTGCTCCTTTTTTTATTGCATCTATTGAATAAATTCCATTTCCACATCCAATATCTATAATTGTTTTATTTGAAATGTCTTCTATAGATTTAAATGTAAGTTCATATCTTTCATATATATCTCTTCTTAAAAGATAATCAATAATTCGCATAAAAATATTTCTTTTTTCTCCATATAAAGTATCCCAATCTTTAGAGAATCTAGAAAAAAAATCTCCTACTTCATTGGTATTTTTAGACATTATTTACTTCCCATTTAATTTGTTTTACGAACTGGTCAGCTCTTCCAAAGCCACCAAGATTTATCAATTTTTTAATTTTATTCTTTGATTTTTTTACTCCAATGTAAGTTCTAATTTTCTTTAGAATAGATATTTCTTTCATATAAGTGACTTCCTCACCAATCTCATAAGGATGAAGATAAAAATTTAAAGGTCTTCCAGTTTTTTTTAGCTTTTTATATAAAAATTTTGTCACAAAAAATGGAAATATCCTAAAATATCCTCCGCCTCCGAATGGTATCGATTTATCGAAAAAACTCACTGTTGACATAGGTATTTCAACGAGTCCATTTTTCATAATAAAAGGCTCTTTTTTGAAGTCAGAAATTCCATAGACATCATGCATTCCGATAGGATAAACGCTTGAATCATATTCATATCCCGCTTTAAGCAACTCATCGAAAACATAGATATTTTTTTTTATAATTGAAAAATCTGGGGCTCTAAAACCTTTAACTTGTGTTCCAGAAGCGTCTTCTAAAAGTTTTTTTCCTTCAACTATCTTGTAAACAACTTCTTCCCTATTAAAATTGTATAACCTGTGGTGATCCAAACTATGACATCCAATTTCATGTCCCAAATTAGATATTTCTTTTATTAAATGTGGCATCTCTTTCGCAATTCTTCCAAGAATAAAAAAAGTTCCTTTAGTGTTAGAGTTATCCAAAATTTTCAAAATCTCTTGGGTATTTCTTTCTATCTGATAATTCTCTTTTTCTTGGTCTATATATTTTCTAGGGATTTTCATGGAGTCATGAGAAGACTCAACTAGCCCTTCTATATCAAATGAAAGAATATTTTCTATTTCTTCGCTCATGTTTTATCTCATCACATTAACTATTTCATTATTAACTTTAATAATATCAAATTTATCCTCTACTAATTCTCTGCCTTTTTTCGACATCTCTTCAATAATTTGAGGAGCTTTTACAAATCTTCTCATTGCATTTTGCAAATCATCAGTACTTTTTGGTTCTATAAGAAAACCATTAACATTATTTTTGACTGTCTCTTTGCAACCAGGAACATCTGTAGTTATTATTGGCAATCCAGTTGCTAGGGCTTCCATACATGTCCTTGGAACTCCTTCCCTGTAATATGTAGGCAGAACAAAAATATCTGCGTCATCTAGATAAGGCCTTACATCATTAGTCTCTCCCAAATAATCAATAACATTAGATTTTTGCCAAGATTCTATTATTTTTGGAGATATCCCAGATTTGCTATTACAAAAATTACCTAAAAGAAAGAAAGTTACTTCTGGATATTCTTTCTTAATAATTTTTGCAGCCTGAAAATAATAAATCAGTCCTTTTTCCTCAATTAACCTCGATATCATTAAAAATTTTAAAGGTTTTTCATGAGCAGTTTTTTTTAAAAATTTAAACCTTTCTAAATCTATTCCAGTTCCATTAACTACAAAAGACTTTGATATTGGAGATATTCCATAATTTGCAAACAGTTCTCTATCATCTTTATTTTGAAAAATTACCCTTTCGTTAAACTTGAATGCTAATCTTAATAAGGGTTTCAAAAAAAATAATACAAACTTGTTATAAACACTGCTTCCGGTAAAGATTCTTCCTAGTCCAGAATTTAAAGAAAATACTTTAGTATTTTTTAAAAAAAACGATGCGATTGAGCCAAAAACTATAGGTTTTAAAGTTAATAATAATAACTTATCTGGATTTAAGGATTTTAATTTTAATACAATGTCTAAAAAAGTATAAAAGTTTGATAATGGATTTAAATTTACTGGATTAATAAAGAATGATATGTAAGTTGTATCATTTTTTGTTAACTCTTTTAAATACTTTTGATCTTTTAGCTTAGGACCCATTAATGTGATTTTAGAGTTATTTTTTCTGAGTTCTTCTAGAAGAGGTTTTCTTAAATTAAGGAAATCTATGTAAGAATTTCCTACTACAACAAGGTGTGACATTTTTAAAAAATTTATTTTTTTGGTTCAGATAATATACAAATAGCGTGCCAGGCTTGCCATCTTATAACTGGAATCTTTAGAACTATAGAATCGATAAAATTTAAGATCATCATGGCCGGCTTAAATAAAAAAGTATTTCTTATAGGAACAGCTAATAAAGTAAATAGATGATAGTGCTTAATATCAACCTTATTGAAATACTTTTTCATAAGAACATAATGTTCTTTTTTTAGTATATGCTCCGCTTCCCATGGTGTTCTTAGCTCTGGGGTACTTCTCCTGTACCAACTTATAATTGGATTGTGGCCTAATGTCTCAGCTGTAATCATGCTCCCCGTAGGCTTCATGATTCTGGCAATTTCTGGAAGTGCAATTTCTAAATCTAGATGGTGAAAGCATCCATATTCATTCATTAAATCGAATGAATTATCTTTGAAACCTGTGTTTTCACAGTCAGCTACTAAAAATTCAGTTACGTCGGATAAATCAGATTTTGCTGCTAACTCCTTAGAATTTTTAATTGAAACATCAGATATATCTATGCCAGTTACTTTTTTTGCTCCTAATTTAGCCATATCTAGGGAATCTTCACCATTTCCACAAGCATAATCTAAAACTTCCGCACCTGGACATTTTTCTTTCCAATATTTTTTTGTAAAATCTCTGCTTCTTTGTTCTATGGCGTAATATTTCATATTTCGCCACATTGCATTAGTCTGAATAGTTTTTTCTAATTCTGGAGACCAATGAGTTGCCATGACTCCTTCGTCACCATCAACTTCGCGAAGTTTATTATGAAAATCTATCTCGTCTTGCTTTCGTTTTTCTAAAGGGGTTTTAGTTTCCATAAAATAAAAAAATAAATTATAGCAACAAAAATTAAGCGTTGTAAGTTTCCTTCTCCCAAGTTAAAAACATCAAAACCAGCCAGATTTTATTTGACCAAGAATGCACATTGAGATTCTCTTTATTAGATAGAAGATTCTGTATTTGCTCAAATTCAAATACATCAAATAAAACAGAGTTGTTATTAAGGGCTAAATCATTCAATGTTTCTTTTAAAGGTCCTTCAAGCCAAGAATAGATAGGAATTTCGAATCCTTTTTTTGAGCCTTTGTATATCTTTTTTGGGAGATATTTTTTGCTTAACGCCCTTAAAATAGGTTTTGTTTTATAACCTTTCATTTTTACACTTTTTGAAATTGAAAAAGCAAATTCAACTAATTCTTTATCTAAAAAAGGAGATCTGGCCTCTATACTTGAAGACATAGAAGCAATGTCCATTTTCGGTAATAAAGAGGAAGGAAGTTGAGAAGAAAAGTCTAATATAAAAAATTGCTCTAAAATATCTTTATCTTTAAAGTCTGGAATAATTTCAGTGAGGTTTGATTCAAGACTTTTCCTAATGATATTAGAATTCCTATTTTTAAAAGCTTTTAAAGGGAATCCATTTGTAGCCCATAATAAATATCTTTCAAAAATATCTTTGCCAGTTCCTTCCAAAATCTTATTTGCTTTTATAAAAGTATTTCTATAATTTGAATTCAAATTACTTAGAGGCTTAATAGCCTTTCTCAAGATATAAGAATTGAAAGAGAAGAGTCTTTTGTACTTGCTTGCTAAGTTAGCTGCTTGTGCTCTTCTATATCCTCCAAATAATTCATCTCCTCCATCGCCACATAATACAACTTTTGTTTTCTTGCTAGCCTCCTTACATATTGCAAGAGAAGGAATTGCAGAAGGATCTCCAAAAGGTTGATCATAATTTCTAGAAACGTCATAGACGCTAGACAAAGGATCAATAGAAGCTCTCAGCATGTAATGGTTTGTATTGTATTGATTTGCAACTTTTTTAGACAAGTATGATTCGTCAAATTCTTTTTCTTCAAAGGAAATAGTGAAAGTAGATATGTTTCTTTCTATCTCTGAAGCCATTGCTACAATTAGCCCGCTATCTATTCCACCTGAGAGAAAAAAACCTAAAGGAACATCCGATACTAGTCTTTTTTTTATAGAACTTTTTAAGATTTCTTCAGTCTGGTCGACTGCATCGTTAAAACTTAAATTAGATATCTCATCTATCGCGCTAAGGTTCCAATATAAATGTTCAGAAATTCCTTTAGAGCTTATACTCAAGTAATGCCCAGGTTTTACTTCATTTATTTCATTGAAAATAGTTTTAAAACCAGGAATATATCCTAGCGAAAAATAATTTATTACAGATTCATAATTAATAGACAAGGATTTTTTTTTATCTACAAAAAAACCTTTTATTTCAGATGAAAAAATTAAAGAGTCGTTATTATGTTTATAGTAAAGAGGTTTTTTCCCAACTCTATCTCTACAAAGATACATTTCTTCTTTGTGGCAATCCCAAATTGCAATTGAGAACATCCCATCTATTTTATTAAGAGTTTTGTCTAACCCAAAAAAATCTAACATCTCAACAAGAACTTCTGTATCCGAACTAGACTTAAAATTTATATTTAACTTTTTTAGCTCTTCTCTTATTTGTAAAAAATTATAAATTTCTCCATTAAAGACACAAACATATCTCTTGCTGCTTGAAATCATAGGCTGTCTACCATTTTTTGAAAGATCTAGAATAGATAGTCTTTTATGTCCAAAAATTACTTTTCTATCTTCTGATTCCCAAGATGATTGGTCGTCTGGTCCTCTATGATTTAGAATTTTTAACATTCTTTGTATTAGATGATAATTATCTTCTCCATTAGACATATTGTCTTTAAACGTATATTTTCCTGCCAAGCCACACACTATTTAGTTCCTCTATCAAAAAAATCCTCAAAAGATTTATTCATAATTAAATTAGAATAAAATCTATCAATGTAAAAAGATTTTAAGAAATTTGAAAAATACTTATTCCATTTTTTGTTTTCAAGAGCTCTTATAGCTAATTCCCAATGTTTTAATATTTCTTTTTTTATCTCTAAATCCAAAATAATTGGATTAACTTTTAAATTATGAGAAAAATAACCTTTCAAGAAAGAATCTAAATAATGCTTATGAGTTTTAAACCCGAAAAAAAAGAAAAGACTACCCCAGAAAATAATCAGCAGAGTCACGAAGAATCTTGCTAGATTTGTTTCTACACATTCCAACTTTGATTTTCCAGGATCTAAAATAAAAAGATTATTAGATTTGTCAATTAAGATATTCCTTACATCTAGACCCTTGAAGCCATCGCCTAATATTGGGATTTGGTCATTTCTAATGGGAAAGAGATTATCAAAATTTAGTAATGAATTTTTATATGATATTTTCCTTAAATATATGTTTATTTTTATTTTGTCTGTTTTGTACTTGATTTTACTAGTTTTCTGGCTTTCTTTTTTTGATACCATAGCTATAAATTTCCCTAGTTCAAATAAATTTGTATCAATTTCTTTAATTGAGGTGGAAAAAAAATATTTGAACAATGAAGCTTTTCTTAAGCTCTTAAAGAAATCTTTTCCATAAATTTTTTCGCTGATAATTAAGTTTTTCTTTTGGGAATAATTTATAAAATTTATTAAATTTATTTTACTTGGAAAGTCTAAAGTCTTTTTTCTTAAAATAGTTAAGGATTCAGCCTCATTTTTTCCTAATGTTCTATCCCTATCAGAAATAGGAAAGATTTTTCTTGATTTCGTTTTTAAATAAGCGATGTCCCTTTTGGGTATTTTTATAAAATACTCTCTAAAATTATTTTCACCAATTTCTACTTTAATTTCTGCGCAAAAAGAATAATCGTTTGCTCTAAAAGGAGTGATATGAATAAGTTTGAAATCCAGTTTTAAATTTTTGTGATGCGAGGATAATATATTTTTTATCTCCTTATTTAGTTCCTTGTTCATTTTAATAAACTTAAGTAAATTCTAGATAATTCCTGACAATGATTTTTAAATGAAAATTTATCTCTAGAAATTTTTTTATTATTATTGGCGAAATTATTTATTAAATTAGAATTTTCTATATAAGATTCCATTGCCTTCAACAAGGCTTTGACATTGCCTGCAGGTACTACATATCCGTCCTTTTTGTCCTCCATTATTTCTTTTGTTCCTCCAGTATCAGTAACAATTGATGGTTTACCAAGACACTTTGCTTCAATAACACACTTTGGCAGACCTTCGTCTAGAGAAGGAAGAATTAAACAATCCATAACATTCAGAACATCTAAAGCATCTTCCTTGTGACCTAAGAAATTAATCTTTTTAGAAATTTTTTGGATTGCAATAATTTTTTTTAATTCTTCAAAATAGTTTTTATCCAGAGAATGATCTCCTAATAAGAATAAATTTATTTTTTTTTTCTTTTCTAACTTGCCTATTGCTCTTAATAAAACGTGAATGCCTTTTCTATGAGTAATTGAACCCATATATATAAAATTGATGCTACTTTCATCTAAATTTAATTCTTTCCTATAATTTAACCCCAATGAAGAAGATTCTAATCTGCTTAGGTCAATTGCATTTTTTAAAATCTTAAACTTTTTTTTAAATATCAATTTTAATATGAAAGGGGTTTTACCTTTATTAGTTTCTGTTTGAAAGAGAACACGATTGGCTAAAATAAATGCCGGCAGGCAATATACAAAACTAGATAGATTGCTTTTAATATAAAGTATGGTTTTGCATCCTGCTAACTTAGCCCCTAACCCAATAGTTAAAATTCCTCTGATACTATTACAATGCACTAAATCGATTTTATTATTTACACATAGAGTTCTAAACCTAAAAGAATAAGAAAATATTTTGGATAGCAAAGACAATTTAGAAAATAAGTTTTTTTTTGTAATTTCTCCTCCAAACTCATTCAAACCACTTTCTTTATCCTTGAGTTTTAATTTAAAATATTTTTTTTTTGAATTAGGCAAATCATTTAGATAGACAGGTTCTTCAGTAGAAGAAGTGAATAAATTTACATTTAAATCTTTCTCATGTTGAAAGAGGTCAATTACATACCTAGCATTTCCATATTTTCCAGAAAAGTATGGATCAAATAGAAGTACTCTTTTTAATTCTTCCAAAGTTTTTCCTTATATAAATCAAAGATTTCTTTGCCTACTCTCTCTGATGAAAAATTAGATATAACTTTTTTTCTTGCTGATTCGCCCATAATTTCTGCTGTATCTGTATTTCGCAACATGTATGCCATAGCATCTGCGAATGATTGTTCATGTTGGGGCGTTATAAGCCCTTCTTTATTATCTACGATTATATCTGAAGCTCTATCGGCATCTATAATAATGGGAGGAATAGAATAAGCCATAGCCTCCAATAAGGCATTATTTAACCAAATTGGATCAGAAGGATTTACAAACGAAAGGATGTTATTAATTTTTTTCCAAGGTTGAGTAGAAAATGGTAGGACATCAATAACTTTTTCAAGTTTGAGATCAGAAATCAAACTCATTAATTTTTCTTCCCTTACTTTTTCTTTCTTTTGAGGTAGAAAATCTATATTGAGAGAACTTCCTATAAGAAGTAATCGTGCTTCAGGATATGATTTATTTAAAATAGAAAAAGCATTGATTAGTAAATTTACCTTTCTAATTTCACGAAAAGAGTTTAGAAAAAGAAAAGTTTTTTTATTTGTCCCAAACTTATTTTTTGTAAATTTCTCCAAAGGTATGCCATTATGAATTTCTTTTACAAAAACCTTCTTTTTAAGATTGAAAGTATCTAGTACTTTAAGATGTGACCTCTCCTTGGCAAGAATGAGATTTACATTTCTGGCTATAAATTTAGTTAATAACTGTCTAATTTTTTTATGGGAAAAATGATCTCTAAGGTCCATTCCCCTGCTCACTAAAGAGGTTGGTATCATCAAAAATTTACATAAAATTAATGTTGGAAAAGTTTCAAAATAAAGTCTAGAGAAATAAAACTCTACATGTTTTGGTCTTTTAAAAATCAAATAAAATAGAATTACAAATAATGAAAGTAATTTTCCATAACTTAAAAAAACTATATTTTCCTTATGAAATGCTTTTGAAAATCCCGCATCATCTGATGAAAAATATGTAACTTTAAATCCACTTTTTTCCAAATATTGATAGATATATGTTGTTTTTTCCAAAACATGATCTATCCCAATAATATAAACCCTACCCATTTATCTTTTTCTCAATATAATATTAGCTCCTGTCCAGTTTTTTGACTTCCATGGACTAAAGTTCATATATTCAATGCTAATTTCAAAAAGATCTTGAAATCCTAAATCATCAAGAATTTTTTTATAAGGATGAGCAAAATAGTAATGTTTTTGAATAGAAGAAGAATTTGAATGAATTTCTTGAAATATTATTTTTTTATTTACTTTGTATTTTATTTTCTCAAGAAAGTTTTTTAATTCTTCAGATGAAAAGTAAATTAAGGTCGCCCTAGAAATTAAATAGTCACACTCTTGAAAATCACTTATTTTATTTAAGTCTTTATTCTCAAGAAACAAATTTTCAATTGATCTTTTCTTTATAAATTCATTGCCGTCTTTTATTGCGCCCATTCTTATATCAAGTCCCATAAAATTAGAATGAGGATATTTGATTGAAAGTTGAATTAAAGTAGCGCCCGCCGCACAACCTATTTCTATTAAATCAAAATTTTTGTCTTCTCCAATCAAAAAGATTAATTTATCCAAAAATTTCTTATTTGCCGGCCCTAATTTAACCGGCTTACTACCCCGAAATTTCCAAAAAAAATTTCTTGAATTTCTTAAAATTAAAAAAATCAGATTATTTATTAAAGGAATATTTTTTAAAATTATCCATAAAACTCTAAGAATTGAAATTTTAATAATTTTTATCATTTAATAAAATACTCTTTTATTTCGCCAGCGCCCTTAAAAAGGACTTCTTTTTCTCTTGAAGAAAATAAAACTTTCCAAAATAAGTAAATGCTTAAAGGAACAATCACTAATTTAATTAAAATTGAATTTAATAAAGTTAAAATCAAAGAATTCAAAACGAAGATAATAAGGAGCTTTATAAACCCTGCCCAATTATATTTTACTAGCCCTGTTCTTTGATTTATTGCAAGGAAAGTCGTAATAAAAATTAAACTAGAAAAGCAAGTTGATAACGCGGTTCCAAGAACACTATATTGCATTGTAAAAAAAATAGTTAAAGGGATTCCTAGAATTAAAGGAATTAATGCAATTAAAATCATTTTTTTTGTTTCTTTTTTTATTTCTAACCCAGGAGAAAAAACAAATGCAGTAAAAAAGATTTTTGCCAAAATTAAAATGGGTAAAAGGTGACTAAAATCTGAATAAGGAGAGCCAATCAAGATATTTGTAATAGGGTATGCAAATCCCGAAATAAAAATTCCAACTGAAAATAATGAAAAAATAATAAAATGGAAAATTGAAGAAAACTCATATTTAGATTCTATATTTCTAAATGCGACAGGGGTAAATGCTAATCTTGATCCCAATAGAGCGATACTCAAAATTGATGTAACTCTATAAATGCCAGAATAAATCCCCACTTCAGTAGAAGAATGAAAATAATTAAGCGCCCATCGATCCATGTATGTTAAAAAATAAAGCAATATGAAAAAAACAAATATTGGAAAAGAAAATGTAATCATTTTTCTTAATTGCTCTAATTTAAAAACGAAGCCTAATTTAAACTTATTTTGCAAAATTATTAGCCCTATAATAACCATAATAAGTTGTCCGATTAGCTGACCTAGGACAAAACTTTCTAAAGACTTTGAAATAAAATATATAAAAAGGAAGGATAAAGAACTAGTAAGCATCATTCCCCCCAAAGATAAAAAACTATAAGTTTTTGAGAATAAACTCCATCTAAAAATTTCTAGAATTTTTAAATAAAATAAATTAGAAAATACAAATGCCAAAAAAAATATTGCGAAGTCAATTTTTATTATATTCTCTGAAAAAATTCTTCCTAATAAATAATTTGGAGAGAAAAGAAAAAGAAACCCAAAGATTAAAAAATTTCCTAAAAGAAAAAATAGATAGGTAGAAATATATCGAGAAATTTCCTCATCAGTCTTTTTTACTACTTCTCTACCAAATCCCCTGTCAATTTCTAAAGAAAGAATTCTTTCCAAAAATATTAGCATCAATAGAACTAATTCAACGGAAGCAAAACTTTCGGGTCCAAGATACCTAACCAAAAAAATGGAAAAAAAGACGCCTATAAGTCTATTAAATACTGTAGGGATTGTATAAATTACAGTGTCTGAAAATAATTTTTTAAACATCCACTATTAGTTTTTTAGAAAATGTGGTTTCTTCCCAGTAATATGCATTAGTCCCCCAGAATCTCTAAAAAGATAAGATAGAATTACATCTATTATCTTAAGAAGCCAGTAAGGAAGAATCCATCCCATTTTATATTTGGATAGCAAAAAACTCACTTGCTCAGGCAAAAACTGAAATGTCTGTTTTTCTATTTTAAAAAATCCATTTTTTATTAACATCCTTTTAAGCTCATTAGGATTGAAATAAAAGTTGTGCTCTTTATTTGATTCTAATCTTCTTTTTTTTGCTTTTTCAGGAAAAAACTTTCTCTCAAGTCTTTTATAAATAGAACTATGATTAGTTAAATCAATAAATATCATTCCATTTGGTTTAAGTAATCTAAAACATTCTTCAAGAACTTTCATAGCATTAGTGCAGTGGTCTAAAGAACTCATCATTAAAATCAAGTCAAAGCCTTCATCTTCTAAAGGAACTTCTTCTGCGATACCTTTTATAAATCTTATTTCTGGATTTACGCTTTCTTTTAACTTATTAATGTTTTCTTGAGACGAAACTGATAACCAAGCTAAATCCGAAGGATCAAGACAGTAATATATCTCAATATACTCTTTTATTAAGCCTAGATAGGAGGCATTTGTTCTTAATGGATCTCCTCCTCCTATATCAAGGACCTTAAGAGGTCCAAGAGAATTAAAAATATTTTCAACTACTTTTTTTCTTTTATATGTTCTTCTTGATTTAAATTTTTTATAAGAATTGGTATAACTAAGTGGCTCAGGTTGAGTGTAATCAAGTTGTATCTCTGAAGAAAATTCATTATCAGGCATATTATTGATGATCGGAGAATACCTGTCATGCTTGATATTTTTAGGGTTAATTTTCCATAAAGTCATAACTTAGCAATAGAAAGGTCTATAAAAATTTTATTAAATTAAAAATGAAATAAATTATAACTTAATAAAAAAAATTAATTTGTAGGTGCCGTCGATTTTATAAAGAAAAATTTATATGGAAATTTAATAAGAACATAAGAAAAAATAACAACTAAGAAAATGGGTAAAAAGGCTAGCAAAAATGCTCCGAGGTCTTGAAACAAAGTCATTGCATAAGGATAGCCCAAAGCAAAAGACATTATTGAGATAGGAGAGCCAATTTCATGAACCGTCTTATACCAAAAATACATTCCAAAATATCCAATAAAAAAACCAATAAACGGAATAAAAAGGTAACTCCAATAAGCAGCTGTAGAAGTTACCATTGAGGGACTTATCCCCACATCCATTAAGCAACCCGCCTTTCCATCACACCATTGTTTTTGAGCTAATTTATTAGCTAAAGTACTACCTTTATCAGGAAAAAAAGATCTAGGAAGAACCATACCTAGCCCCAAAATGTATTCACCTAGAAAATAATCTTTTCTGTTTTCAAAAAATGAATAATGAAACCCCATGTCATAGTCAAATGCGCTGGAAACATATGAAATTTCAATAAATCTTTGTTCATAAGAAGTAATATTATTTATATTTGAAAAATCTATATCGCCGATTTCAGTTTCACCATCTAAAAGTCTTCTTACGTCTCTGAGACCTGTTAAAAGCGGAATGCTTATAATAAAAAGAATAATCAAAAATTTTAAATTAATTTTTCTATAAAAATAGTTATGTGCGATAAGGCCAGAAATGATTGCTGCAACTGCAATGCCTCTGCCTCCAAAAGAAAGGAGTAAAAAAAACAAAAGTGCAATAAGCAACCAAGCTAAAACAACTTTTCTTTTGAAGAAAAAAACAGATGTCATTAAAAATATCCCACCGGCTAAAAAATTTTTTGCAAGCTCTAAAGGAATTTTAGAACCTCCGATAGAAAATAAGTTCTGTCTCCCTGTGCCAAGGCTTACTAAAACATTTAAAAGGCCGCCGTAGGCCTGAATGACCCAAAACCAATTAATTAATCCAATTACAAAAACTACAATTCCTATAATCAAGTAGATATTCTTTGGTTCTTCTTTTGTGTTTTTTTCACTTATTTCTTTATTTTTGATGAATACATATGCACCCAATAACACAAATAGAAAAACTAGATCATTTAAGATTATTGTCATTAGTGCATAAAATGGTGCATCTGCTTGATGAATTAGCCCTCTATTTATTCCAGATACTCCAGGTACATAATCTTCGATAAAAACAAATGTAAAAGGTCTTAATACATAGTCAAAAATTAATCTAATTGAAATTAGAGAAAGAAAAGTAAAAGGATCAGATCTGGAAATGATTTTATAACCTACAAATAACTCAATTGCGGCTATTAAAATAAATATTAAAGATAAGAACTCAAGCATTTTGTTCTAGCTCAAATATTTTTTTGAGGTATTTATTAACTCTTTTATTTTTGACTCATTTTTATAAAAACTATGACTTACAGGCTTACTAGACATGATAAATTTGAATTCATCTTCAGAAAAGCCTAATTTTTTTAAAACATATGATTTATCCATTCTTAATTCTGATTCCGTATAAATTGGTTTTTTAATAATCTCTTTAGCTTGATCTCTAGTCATTTCATTATTTCTAATTAGACTAGATAAATGAGCTTTCCTTTTATCTATTCCAAATTTTTCAGGCAAAACATAAGCCTGATAAAACTTTGTAAACAGGGACTCAAAATGCTTACCTCCGTAATCTTGCCAGCCATATTTTTCTGAAAGTAAACTTACAGCATCTTTTCTTTTGAAATTAACTTTGTTTAGTGGGAGGTGTTGTTTAATCTTTTTTAAAAATCGGAATTTTAATACTAACTCTAAGTTACCCATTATTGGATAAGATGTAATTTTTTTTGTTCCAAACTTTTTATGAATGTCTTTTAGATTTCTTTTATCAATTTTATCCCATCTCCAAGATCTCGGAAGCCCGTGTTCTGTTCTAAAATTACCGCCAGAAAGAACATGTTTAATTTTATTTTTTTTTACTTGATTCCATAAAATCGCATTTATTGCGTTATCTGCAGCTACTTCAATATCTAATACTGAGGCATAAAAAAAAGATCTTTGAAGGTCTTTGAATTCTTCCCAATTTAAAACTTGAGTGTATAAATCAAAATCTAAAGTTGAAACAATGTTCTTAATATTTTTAACAGAGGTTTCGGTATTCCAACTATTATCTACATGAACAACAAGAACTTTTAATCCTAATTCCCCTGCAATGTGAGCCACATAGGAACTATCCACGCCTCCGCTCATTCCTAAAATGCAGTCATATTTAGAATCTTTAGAGTCTTTTTTTATATCCAAAAACATTTTTTTTAGATTTCTTTCAGACTCTTCTTCAGAAAACGTATAGTTTTGTATTAAAGATTCATGCTCTAAGCAATAATTACAAACTCCTTTAGTTAACTGAAGCTCAGCTACGGTTTGATCTAGAATACATTTCTTACATTCTCTAACCATTCTTAAATTACCTTATAAAAGACTTTAGTAAATCTTATCGTAAAATAAAGAATCAAGTTGCTTAGATTCAGGATAATTTATTAAAACTCCTCCCTCTTTTTTTGAAAAAGAAAAAAGGCTTCCAGCAGCTGCGGCATCAGCTCCATGTGTTGTAATTTCTTTTAAGTCCTCAGTACTAGAAGCGCCCCCACAAACTATTAAAGGTATAGAAAGATATTTTGACAATTTTGAAGTTAGTTCCAAATCATATCCACTCCAAGTTCCATCTTTATAAACAAAATTTAGAAAAATTTCACCAGCCCCAGATTCATTAATTTTCATAAGATGCTCTTCAACTTTTATTTTTAGATTCTTATTTGTACTATGTGAATAAATAACTCCCTTACCAAATAAATTTAGATTTATATCAACAGATGCTACGAGGCTTTGCGATCCAAACTCTCTAGCGGAACTTTCTAACAAAGCTGTGTTTTTTTGTAACTGGGTATTAATGACTACTTTTTCTATTCCCGAATTAATTAAGACCTCAATTTCATTTTGACTCGTTATACCTCCTCCATATGCAAAAGGCATAAATGCTTCGTTTCTGATATTCTCAACAAGTTCAAAATTTGGGCCTTTATTGTCCTTTGAAGCTGTTATATCGAGGACAATAATTTCATCAACCTCCATATCGTTATAGAGCTTCACTGTGTTTATTGGATCTCCTAAGTAGACTCTTTTATTAAATTTTATTGTTTTTACCAAGGCGCCATTTTCAACAAGTAAAACAGGTATTATTCTAGGACGCATTATTAAAAAAGTTTTTGAAGAAATTCAAACCATATGAATGACTTTTTTCTGGATGAAATTGGACTCCATAGATATTTTTATTATTAACACTAGCAGGAAATTTGTGACCATACTTGGCATAAGCAGTAACATATTTGTCATCACATACGGCATGATAAGAATGAACAAAATAAAATTTTGCGTCATTTTTTAAATATGAATAAGCATGGTTTGAATTATTTGGAGAAATATAATTCCAACTCATGTGAGGTACTTTATGTTCAAATTTTGGATTAAATGAATCAAACCTTCTAACTTTTCCAGGAATTAATCCAAGGCCCTTTTTACTTCCTTCTTCGCTAGAATCAAATAACATTTGTAGGCCTACGCAAATTCCTAAAGTTTTTAATCCTAATGAAATTTTTTCTAGCAGAAGATTAGAGCTTTCTTGTTTATGGAATCTATCAATACAATAATCAAAGGAGCCTATTCCAGGAATAACGCAAAATTTTGCTTGCTCTACTTCTTCTATCTTTGAGCTTATTTTGGATTCGTAACCGGCTCTTAAAATCATATTTTTAATCGACCCTGAATTACCTACTCCGTAGTCATAAATTATTATCATTGTTTAAAAATTAAGTATCAAAAAACCTTTGTATTTCTAGTGAATTTTTCTATTACATTTTCATAAGCGTTTAAACCAAACACTGGTCATATTTCTTTATTTTTTTTAAATTTAAAAATAGATTACTAGTCTATCAAAATAAATTATATTTAAATTTTTTAGTATTTCTTTAATTCAAACCTAAGTTACAAGGTATTCAATATAAGAGTAAAATAAAAATTTTATAAATACATCTTCATAAAGGTTTAAGAATAAAAATTGAATATTTTAGAAAATATTCGTTAAAAAAATGATTAATGATTCTGATAAAAATTTTCATTTAACTTTTGATGTAGACTGGGCCCCAGATTTTACAATTGAGTATTGTTTGAAGATTTTGAAAGAAAAAAAAATTAAAGCTACTTTTTTTGCTACCCACGAAACCGATCTAAATCAAGAGATAATTAAAGAAGGACATGGATTAGGAATTCATCCTAATTTTCTAAATGATAGCTCACAAGGAAACTCTACATGCCAAATTATTGAAAATTGTTTAAGTTTTGCACCAAATGCAAAAACTTTGAGAACGCATTCTTTGGTTCAGTCTACTCCTCTTTTTTATGAAATTTTCTATAATTTTCCCCAATTAAATTTGGATCTTTCAATTTTTATGAATAATGCAGAACATGTTGAGAGATTTAAGTGGCATTTTAATGATGTTAGTTTTGATAGGATTAATTATAACTGGGAAGATGACGCACAATTTCATGACAAAAATTTTAAATGGTCTGAGGTACACTTTCCTGGATCAACTTCTATTTTTGATTTTCATCCCATACATGTTTATTTAAATTCAAAAGATAATTTTAATTATAATAGTTTAAAACAAGATTTTTCAGACAGGTCTTTAAGCAACATCTCAAAAGAATTTATCAGCTCTTATGTAAATGATTCTAGTGGTACACAAGATTTTTTGAAAGCAATAATTGGATCTAACGCAAAGTCAATAAGTTTAAGTGAAATAAAATGAAAATTGGATTCATGGGTAGAAGCAGAATGCTTCTTGACACGATTAAATTAATTGCAAGAGATGATAATCATGTTGTTGCATTCGTTTGGACATCTAAAAGTGAAGATTATAATAATTGCACCGCAAAAGAATTTGAAGAGATTTCTAACAAAATTGGTTGTGATTATTTTTTTTCCACCAAGGTAGAAGAGATAGAACCATTAATAGAATTTGATGAAGTAGATTTAATTTTATCAATGAATTTTGTGAACATTATTCCTCAAAGTTTTCTAAAAAAAATAAAACATGGAGTTATAAATGCTCATGCTGGAGACTTGCCAAGATATAAAGGGAACGCTGTTGCTAATTGGGCAATAATTAACAATGAAAAAAAAATTGTTCTAACAATGCATAAAATGACTTCTGAGCTAGATTCTGGACCTATTTATATTCAAGAAGAATTTAAGCTAAATGAAAAGAAAGATATAGGTGATGTGTATTCTTGGATGGAAAAAATTACTCCTAAATTATTCTTTGAGACTATTTCAAGAATTGAGAAAGGAAAAAGACCAAAGAAACAAAGTGATAATAAAGCAATGAGAACATTTCCTAGAAAGTTAGAAGACTCAAAAATAGACTGGACAGAAGGCATCGAAAACATCTTAAGGTTAATTAGAGCTTCAACCAGACCTTTTCCAGGAGCATTTTGCTTTTTAAATAATAATAAAGACAAAAGAGTTAATATTTTTTCTGGAGAAAAAATTAATCTTAAATACAATTTTTACGCCATCGATGGACAAATTCTAGAATATGGAAAAGATTATTTTTGTGTTGCTAGTAAAAATAAAGCTATAAAGGTTACTGATTTTTCTCTTAATGGTCTCAACAAAAAAGATAGCTTAAATGAGATAGTTAACTCTATGAGAAATAGGCTTACCTAAAAAAATTAATGTGAATATAAAAATTCTTCATGCCCCTAATAATATTACCGGTACCCCAAGAAAACTTGCTGAGCTAGAAAGAAAAGAAGGTTTTGTTTCTGATAGTATTAATACAACAATAGATTTAATTGACGGACCCTCACACTTTAACTCTAAAGAAAATTTTTTCTCAAAGATTTTATTTAGATTAAAGTATTTATTTCTAGCTTTATTTTATTATGACGTAATTAATTTTCATGCAGGAGCCTCTCTACTCCCCTTCAACCTTGACCTACCTCTTTTAAGATTGCTAAATAAGAAAGTTATTATTCATTACTATGGTTCAGAAGTAAGGATTATTGAAGACTTTAAAAAAGTAAATCCTTATTCTGATTTTCTTGGAGAAGACCTAAAAAATAGAGCCGCAAAGGACAAAGTAAAAAGATTCAAAATTAGATGGCATGCTACTTGGGTAAATTTTGCTATTGCGCCCAGAGACAGTTTCTATTTCATTTCTAAATTTTACAACGAAAAAAAAATATTTGAACTTTGGTCGGCCAATATTTTAGACAGCCAAATGAAAAAACTATCAAGTGAAGATTATGTTTCACAAAATGATGTGCCGATAATAATTCATTGTCCGACTAATAGATTGACAAAAGGAAGCATCTACGTTGACATGGCCATCAAAAATTTAAAGAAAAAAGGATGTCAGTTTGTTTATAAATGTATTGAAAATATGAAAAAAAGTGAGCTTCATGAATTAATAAAAAAAGAAGCTGACATTGTACTTGATCAATTTCTTATAGGAACTTTTGGCAACTTAGCTGTTGAGACTCTTGCATTAGGTAAAATTTCAGTCGGATATCTTAATGAAGAACTATGTTTACAATTTTCAAATGATTGTCCAATAGTAAATGCTACTATTGATACACTAGAAGAAGAATTAGAAAAGTTGATTGATAGTAAAAATCTTAGAGATGAAATATCGAAAAAGGGGCCGGAATTCATAAATAAAAAAATTAATGAAAAACTTATAATGAATGAATTAAACAAATTATATAAATAGGAAATGAATATAGTTTTTATAGGTTCAAAGGAACTGGGAATAATTTGTTTAAGAGAACTTTTGAATAAAAATTTTAGAGTTTCTAACATTTTTACTTTAGACGATCGAGCAGATTCAAGGTCTTGTTACAGAGATTTCATAAAAATAGCCAAACAAAATAAAATTAACTTGGGCATAAATCCCAAAGAAGATGATTTAATTAAGATTATTAAGTCAAAGAATATAGACATAATTTTAGTATGCAACTGGTACAAAATTATATCTAAAGACCTAATCAAACTTCCAAAGATAGGTATATTTGGAATACATAATTCTCTTTTACCTAAGTACAGAGGAATGTCTCCACTTATATGGAGCGCTCTTTCCAATGATAATTTCTTAGGATCTACTTTCTTTAAATTTGATGAGGGAATGGATACAGGTGATATTGTAAAGCAATGGAAAATAATTAATGATGATCTTTATATTGAAGAAATACTAAAAAAATTAAGTTCGAAGATAGCTAAGGATTTACCTCAAATTTTCTCTAACTTAATGAATAATAAAACTATATATAAAAAACAAAATCATAAAAATTCTACTTATTGCAATAAAAGAATACCCAAAGACTCTAAGTTAGAGTGGTCATCACTGAACTCTAAAGATTTATTAAAAAGAATCAAGATTTTTAATCATCCCTATCCTCTAAATTTCAGTTTGCTAGGTAGAAAAAAAATACACATCCTAAAGGCAAGACTTTTCAAAAAAAAAGTTGATGGTATCCCAGGCTCTTTACTCCATATAAATAATAAAGTTGTAGTTTGTTGTTTTGATAAAAAAGGAATTGAGATTGAAAAAGCAATCGACTCTAAAGGAAAATCAATTCCTTTAAATAGATTAAAAGGAAGATTTTCCTATTAATTTTCAGTCTTTAATAAAATACTAGATACAATTTTTAGAAAATCTTTAATAAAGTAAATAAAGATAAGTGAGGCTATCATTAATAAAATATATTTAAGATAAATATTATTATTAAAAAATATTTTTAAAAAAGTTACAAAGAGAATATTAACAAAAATAAAAAAGAAGATTTTTAAATATGGTATCTGGATTTTATATTCCCTCTGGCCTAAATAAAAATATAAGACAACCATTATAAGACTTGAAATTAAAGAGGAAATTGCAGCTCCCTCCATCGAAAATAAGGGTATTAAAAAGTAATTTCCTAGTAAATTTATAGCTGCAACAGCTATAGATATACCTGCAATAGTTTTCGTTTTTTTAGCGATATTCAAACCAGGAGAAAAAAAATAAGTATTCATTAAAATAATTGAAGCTGAAAGATATCCTAAAATATAAGAAGCCTGCGAATAATCTTTTCCAAAAACTAGAGAAACTAAATTTTCTGAAAAAATTAAAATAATAGTAAGAAAGAAAATTCCCATCATGGAAATAAAAGTAAATATTTTTCCAATTTCTTTTTTTGATTCAGGATTTTGGTAAGAAGAATAAACCAAAGGCATAAAAGCATATCTAGATAAAACATGAATTATTGCTGCAATACTTGAAAGTCTGCTAGCAGCACCATAAATTCCGACAGATTCTGAAGATTCAAATATTTGTAACATCCATCTATCTGAATAGCTAAAAATATAAAATGCAGCAGATGAGATTACTAGCGGAGAAGAGAAAGACAAAAGTTCTTCTAAAACTTTCTTATCAAGAAATAAGCCTATTTTATTAATATTGTTAACTAAATAAAATCCATATAGAAAGGTTGCTAAGGAGGCAATGGATGCTCCATAAATATATCCACTCAATCCTAAATCAAAAAAATAAATAAAGAAAATAGGAAAAAAAGAGAAACATAAAGACCCCAATACACTTAGGTAAGTATATTTTTTAGGTTCTAAACACCACCTTAGCTGATTTTCAAGTAATTTCTGCAAAGCATGAAACATCATGAAGCTAGAAATTAAAAGAATTAAATTTGACTCCAAAGAAGATGAAAATAAAAAGCCTGAAATTTCCTCTGGAAAGAAAAAAGACAAAATTACAGGGCCACTAAATACGAGAAATGTAAAAACAAAAGATGTCGAAATTATTTTATTTTTTTTTAATTGGTCTGAATCGCTAAAGAAGCGTGCAACCCCTTGAGATATTTCAAGAGGAAGAATTAAATTAAGAAGACTAAATAGAACTAAAACTATTTCAATAATTCCATAATCTTTAGGAGATAAAAAATTAGTGTAGAAAATTAATAAACCAAAACCTATAAATCTAGAAAATAGATTTGGGATAGCATAAATAAAAGAGTCGGAAAAAAACTTTCTTAACATCCTATTTTCTTTATTTCTATATTCTGCTATTAAATTAATTCTTTTTTTAGTGCTTCAGCAACCAAGCTAACTTCAGAATCTGAATATGCTTCACAAAATGGTATGGAAATTCCTTGAGAATCTATGTATTTGGAATTAGGAACTTCATAATTTTCTCCATATTTCTTTTTAAAGTACTCTAGTGAGGATAAGGACCTACTACCTCGAACGATATTAATCCCAGCATGATTTAATTTCTCTAAAATTAAATTTCTATTGAACTTTTTATTAAGTGTAATCAAAAAAGTCTGCCAATTATGTCCTTCATTATCCAGAGGGAAGTTTAGTCCTTCAATATCTTTTAAAGCTTCATAGTATTTATTTTTTAAATTACGCCTTTTAAGGATTCTCTCATCTAAATCTTTTAGACCATATAACCCAAGGATAGCTTGCATTTCAGTCATCCTATAATTAAGGCCTGGGAATTTATATTCTTTCATATCTGCTAGATACCCGTGGTTTAATAATCTTCTTATTTTTTTGGATAGATTTGAATCATTTGTTGCTACCATGCCTCCCTCTCCCGTGGTTAATATTTTTCTTGGATGAAAAGAAAAGCATGAAATATCTGAGAAAGAGCCTATTTTTTTTTCTTTTAAAGTTGATCCTACGGCACAAGCTGCATCTTCTATAACCAAACAATCAAATTTCTTAGCTATTTTGTTTAAAGCATGCATATCCATTGGATAACCATGCTGATGAACAGGCAAAATTAACTTTTTACCTTTATGTTCTTTGTTAATTTCAATTTTCTTTTTAAGTTGTAATAAATCCATACAATAGTTATTTAAGTCTACGTCTATGAATATTGGTTTTGCACCAACTAACTCAACTACATTTACGGTTGATGACCAAGTAAAATCTGGTACAAAAACAATATCTCCTTCAGAGATATCTAATGCAAGTAATGCTAAATGGAGGGCTGCCGTCCCTGAAGATACTGCAAGTGAGTATTTTATATCTTGGTATTCACCAAATCTTTTTTCAAACTCTTTACAGTTCTCTCCATAGACTAAATTCCCTTTTTTTAAATTTTCTATGATTTCTTTATGAGCCGCCTCTGGAATATAAGGCTTATATAAATAGAGCATTTTAGGAATTAAACATTTCTGGCAGAGCTTCTAGCTTATCTAAATTTTCTTTTATCCAAGAAGCAGTTTTTTTTATTCCCTCTTCAAGACCCACTTTAGCTTCGAAATCTATTAAATTTTTAGCTTTATCTGTGTTAGGTATTCTTAATTCAATATCGTTAGATAGAGCATCCTTAAAAATTATTTCAGACTTTGAGTTCAAGACTTTACATATTATTTGGGCTAGTCCATAGATTGTTGTTACTGCCTTTGCATTTCCTAAATTAAAAGATTCTCCAATGGCTTTTTTATTTGACAAACATTTCATAAGACCATCCACCATATCATCTACATAAAGCCAAGCTCTAATCTGAGAGCCATTACCAAAAATGATTAAAGGCTCATCATTAATTGCTCTTCTTACCATTACTGAAATTGCTCCTTCGCCTACCTGCCCTGGGCCATAAACGTTAAAAGGTCGCACGGTACAGTTGGGTAAATTATGTTTCTTATAATAAGCATGTGTAAGATGTTCTCCTGCCAACTTACTAATTGCATAAGTCCACCTAGCAGCTCCAACAGCACCGATTTCTGCACTATCGCTTTCTTCTGAATTAAGTGCATTTGAACCAAAAACTTCAGAAGTTGAAAATTCTATAAACTTTTCAATAGATTTTGAGTTTTTAATTGCTTCAAGAGCATTAGCAATTCCTAACATATTTACTCTCAAAGTATTGACGGGATCTTTAAGAGTATTATCGATTCCAGCAATTCCAGCTGCATGAATAAAAATTTGAGTATCTTTAGATGTCTCCGTTAAATGCTCTAAATTTAAAACATCCCCTTTAATTATTTCAATATTTTTATGTTTGCTAAATGTTGTGTGCTGAATTGCGTTCCTATTAAGGTTGTCAAAAACTGTAATTTTATTATTTTCTATCAACCTACTTATTAAAGCTGAACCAATAAAACCAGCTCCACCAGTAATAAAAATTCTTTTATTTTTAATCACCATATTATTTTACGTTATTAAGAACTTCTATAATTTTTTCCTGCGAATCTCCACTTAAATATGGATGCAATGGTAAACTCAAAACTTGTTCGCATATTTTTTCAGATAAAGATAAATTTGTTGAAACAGAGTTTTCAAAAGCTCTTTGCTTATGAAGTGGTATTTGATAATAAATTCCAAAAGGAATATTCTCTTTGATTAATTCCTCTTTAAGTCTATCTCTGTAATCAGTTTTGATTGTATAAAGAGCATAAACACTTTTGTGCTTTTCTTTGATTAATGGCTTTGTAATCAAAGAATTTTTTATCAAAGATTCATATTTTTTTGCAATTTCATTTTTAATATTAATTTCTTCTTCCAAGATTGTGAATTTCTCTAAAAGAATAGCTGCTTGTATTGTGTCAAGCCTACTGTTTAATCCTAATCTAATATGCTTGTATTTTTCTGATTGGCCATGAGTGCTTATCTGGCTTGCTAAAATAGCCAGTTCTTCATTATTTGTAAAAATTGCACCGCCATCGCCATAACAACCTAATGGCTTTGTTGGAAAAAAACTTGTTGTTGCTATATCGGTAAAAGAACAGGATTTATGGTTTGATATTTCTGCTCCAAAGCTTTGAGCGCCGTCTTCTAAAACAAATAAATCATTTTGTTTTGCAAATTTATTTATACTTTCAAAATCAGCGCACTGCCCGTAAAGCGAAGTTGCAATAATGCCTTTAGTTTTTGAAGTTAGGCGATGTTCTGCATCCTTTATATCAAGATTAAAACTATTCTCATCGATTTCGATGAAGACTGGAGTGGCTCCCAAAATGGATATAGGTTCAGCCGACGCAGCATAAGTGAAAGAAGGAACCAAAATTTCATCTCCTGGTTCTACACCTAAAGCCATTAAAGAAATCATGATGGCATCAGTTCCATTTCCACAAGTAATGCAATGCTTTACTCCAACATAGTTGGATAATAGTTTTTCTAATTCAAAAACCTCTGGACCCTTAATATATTGTCCATGATCAAAAACTTTATTTATTCTTTTCTTAATATCTTTCTGAATCTTTTTTTGTTGAGATTCTAAATCAAAGAGTTTTATAGATTTACTCACTTGTTGTCCTTTGAAACTATACCGTCTTTTAAAATGTATTGAGTATTTGTCGCTGAACAAAGTGCGATTCCATTTTCATCAAATTCTAATCTCTCACCGAACTCACTCATCCAGCCTATTTTTTTAGCTGGCACTCCGGCAACTAATTCATATGGATTTACGTTTTTAGTAACTACTGATCCTGCAGCAATAAAGGCTGATTTTCCGACCTCTAAGCCACAAATGATAGTGCAGTTGGCGCCTAAAGTTGCTCCTTTTCTTATAAGAGTATCTTTGAATTCGTTTTTTCTATTTACTGCTGATCTTGGATTGATTACATTTGTAAAAACCATGCTAGGGCCACAGAAAACATCATCTTCTAAAGAGACATTATCAAAGACTGAAACATTATTTTGAATTTTTACATTATTTCCTATACTTACTTTATTCCCTATATAAACGTTCTGACCTAAAGAACAATTTTTTCCTATTTTTGCAGAAGAACATATATGAACCCAATGCCATATTTTAGTTCCATCCCCAATTTCAGCTCCATTATCAATTTGGGAAGTGGGATGGGCATTATAGGTTTGTTTAGTTTTTTTCATATCTGTCATTTTAAGTTATTAATTTTATCTATTAACGCTATAGAATTAGTAGTGTCCTTTAAAGTAAAACCTTTTCCTAAGAAGATTTCTTCATAGCTTTGAACATGGAGGTCATCTGAAACATCTGTAAAATCTATCTCGTCACCATTAATGTTTATTAATCGAAAAGCAGATTCATTTTTTGAAAGGTATTTTTCTACATCCTCCTCTTCAAATGAAAAGAGCCAACTTACTTTTCCTTTTTTTAATTTAAGCTCTCCGGATGACTTTTTTATGGAGTGTTCATAAAGTTGTATGTCAACACAATCTCCAAATATGCTCAAAAGAATATCAAAATAGTGGACGCCTAAATTCATAAGTAAACCGCCAGATAGCTTTAAATCTCCTTTCCAAGTTTCAAAATAAGATTGGTCCCTTTTTGCAACATAAATTAAATCAATTTCGTTATTAAAATTCTTGGAGTTTTCGTAAGCTTTTTTTAATTCTTTTATTAAGGGATGTAATCTTAATTGCAATATACAATTTATTTTTTTTTTGGATTTTTTTTCCATTATTGTAAGTTGCTCTATTCCTGAATAACTCAAACAAACAGGTTTTTCGGAAATTATATCTATACCTCTATTTAGACCATCAATGATATGTTCTTCATGAAGAAAATTAGGACTACAAATCACAATATAATCTAATTCTTCAGAATATATATTAAAAAAATCACTAATGCTCTTGGCTTTTATTGCATTTTCAAGAAAAAAATTAGGATATTCTGATGGATGCTTTATATCCACTAACCCTTTAATTTTACCTTGCAACTGTTCTATAGCTTTTATATGTCTGGATGCTATGTAGCCACTCGCCCCTACAATTAAAAAAGATGGTTGGTGCATTTTTAAACTTTAAGAATATTATTTGAAGATTCCCTATAAACTCCTCGTGTATCAACAATAAGATTAGAAAATTCTTTAATCATTTTATAATCAAAAGAGTCATGATCTGTAGATAGCACAACAACATCAAATTTCTTTAAATTACTAGGCGTAATATCCACACTTCTTAATTTAAAATTAAATTTTCTTGTCTTAGGTAAATTTTTAAAAAAGGGGTCAGAATAATTTATTTCAAAGCCTGCTTTTTTTATCACATCTAACAACCTCAATGAAGGAGATTCTCTCATATCATCAATATTTCTTTTATAAGATAATCCTAGTACAAGAAATTTTAGATTTTTAAAATTTTTATTATTTGATACATAGAATTTTTTTATCTTTGAAAAAATCCACTCTGGCATGTTTTGGTTAATTTGTCCTGAGAGTTCAATAAAACGTGATTCCAATCCAACTTGTTTTGCTTTCCAAGACAAATAAAAAGGGTCGACAGGAATACAATGGCCTCCTAATCCGGGCCCAGGATAAAAAGGAGTAAAACCAAAAGGTTTTGTAGAAGCTGCATCTATTACTTCATGAATATCAATATTCATTTCAGAAGATATAACCTTCATTTCATTTACAAGCCCTATATTCACAGACCTATAAATATTTTCCAATAATTTTGTCATTTCTGCTGTCGCTGGCGATGAAACTCTTACAACTTCATCAACTGCTAATAAATAAATCTTTTCTATAAGATCCAAGCAATCTATAGAAAATCCTGAACAAACCTTGGGTATAGATTTAGTAGTATATTTTAAATTACCTGGATCCTCTCTCTCAGGCGAATACCCTAAGAAAAAATCTTTACCTAATTCAAAATTTAATTCATCGATATATGGTTTTAAAATTTCTTCTGTGGTGCCAGGATAAGTGGTACTTTCTAAAATGAGTACTTGTCCCTTTCTAAAAAAATTCTTTAAATTCAACATAGTATTCTTAATAAAACTTAAGTCAGGATGATTATGCTCATCTAAGGGCGTAGGTAGGCAGAGAATTATTACATCACATTCTCTTGACATGGAAAAATCTGAAGTTGCACTAAAACCTTTAGAAATAGCTTCTTTTATTTCATCATCGCTAATATGAATAAAAGGACTTTTTTTATTATTTAAAATGCTTACTTTGTCTTGGTCAATATCAATGCCAAGGACTTTGCACCCACTTTGAGCGAATCTTAAAGCTATCGGCAATCCGGCGTAACCTAAACCAACCAATCCTATTTTCACTGATTTATTTTTTATTTTTTTTAATAAATCTTTTTTCATTTATAATCGTAATATTCCTTGAACCAACTAACAAAATTAAATATACCTTCCTCTAATGTTGTTGAAGGCCTATAACCGAAATCTTTCTCAAGATCTGAGATATCGGCATAGGTATCTTGCATATCTCCTTCCTGTAAAGGTAAAAATTCCTTTTTAGCTTTTAATCCAAAAGAATTTTCTAAAATTTCAATAAAATCCATAAGATTTATTGGATTATTACTTCCAATATTATAAAGGTTGTAAGTTTTTGGAACTCCTAAGTTTAAGATTTTAACTATTCCCTCAATTATATCGTCAATGTAAGTAAAATCTCTTAGGTGGTTGCCATTGTTAAATAGTTGTATTTTTTCTCCCTTAATCAGTGCTTGAGAGAAAGACTGTAAAGCCATATCGGGTCTATCCCAAGGCCCATAAACTGTAAAAAACCTTAATCCGGTGCATTGCAAATCATGTATGTGACTATAACTGTGGGCCATCAATTCATTAGCTATTTTAGTTGCCGCATAAAAACTTAAAGGCTTATTCACATCATCTTTTGTTGAAAACGGCAATTTGAGGTTGCCTCCATATACAGAACTTGATGAAGCAAAAATTAAGTTTTTTAGTTTTGTTTTTCTTGAAGCTTCTAAAATATTTGAAAAACCTATCAAATTAGATTTCACATATGCTTCAGGATTTTTTATTGAATACCTTACACCTGCTTGAGCTGCAAGATTTATAACGGCATCAAATTTATTATTCTCAAAGACCTCCAAAATTTTTTCTTGGTCTGAAAGGTCTATTTCTAAGTTAACAAAATTAGAATTATTGGAAAATTTTAAAAGCCTATCTTTTTTTAAGTTAGGATTGTAATAATCATTTAAGTTATCTATACCTATAACATTGTGACCTTCGTCAAGAAGTCTTTCACATAAAGCAGCTCCGATAAAGCCTGCTGAACCAGTTACCAAAAGACGCATAAATTTTATATTTTATCTCCTCGCCCTATACCAAAATACTTAAACTCATATTTTTTCATTTGGATAGGGTCAAAGATATTGCGTCCATCAAAAATTACTTTATCTTTAAGGTTCAACTTAAATAATTCTGGATTAACACTTCTAAATTCTTTCCACTCAGTAACGATTGCTAAAAAATCCGTTTCTTTAAGAGCTTCATTTATAGAATTTGCGTAAAAAATGTATTTGTTCTTTCCAAAAATTTTTCTACATTCATCCATTGCAAATGGATCGTAAATTTTTATGTTAATTTTTTCAGCAAGCAAAGACTCTATAAGATTTATTGAAGGCGATTCTCTCATATCTGAAGTTCCTGCTTTAAATGATAAGCCCCAAATTGCTGCTGTTTTTTTTGATAAGTCATCTTTGTAAAATGATTTAATTTTTCTAAATAAAATATTCTTCTGTCTGTTATTAACAGAATTAACCGCACTTAATATTTTTGGATCATGGCCATATGTTTTAGAAGTATGTATTAAAGAGTTTATATCTTTAGGAAAACATGATCCTCCAAAGCCAGGACCAGGATAAATAAAGGAATACCCTATTCTTTCATCAGACCCTATGCCAAGTCTTACATCTTCGATATCAGCCCCAATCTTTTCAGAAAGATTAGCCATTTCATTTATAAAGCTAATTTTAGTTGCCAACATGCAATTTGAAGCATATTTGGTTAATTCTGAAGAAATCTGACTCATAAACAAGCATCTATTTCGGTTCCTATTAAATGGCAAATAAATCTCTGAAACTCTATTGAAAATTTTTTTATTTTTAGCTCCTATAATTATTCTGTCCGGTTTCATAAAATCTGACACTGCATCTCCCTCTTTTAAAAATTCAGGATTTGAAACTAGTTCGAAATTTAAATCGACTTTCCTTTCTTTAAAATTATGTGAAGAGATATTTTCTAATCTTTCTGAAGTTCCAACTGGTACCGTAGATTTAATAATAACTATTTTATTATTTTCGACAGTTTTAGAAATTTTGTTTATCAAATCTTCTATTGAAGTTATATCAGCAGATCCATCTTCACTTTGAGGTGTTCCTATACAGATAAAAAGAAATTCAGAATGGTTTAGACCATCTTTATAATTTGTGGAGAAAAATAACCTTCCATTTTTAATGTTTTCTTCAACTAATTTGGATAAGCCTGGCTCGTAAAAAGGGATATCTCCATTTTTCAAGCTTTTTATTCTCTTTTTGTCTATGTCTATGCAGCAAACTTCATTTCCAACTTCAGCTAAACATGCGCCAGTTACTAAACCTACATAGCCTGTACCAAAAATGGTTATCTTCATTTAAAATTCCTCAAATAGAGGCTTTGTAAACTCTGTAATTAAAAATTACATTCCTTAAAATTACCCATAAAATAGATAAAAATAAGCCTGAAACAGAACTTAATATAACCATCATCGTTCTATTAGGATAATATTTTACTTGGGGAGTAATAGCAGGATCTATTATTTTGAAGGCAAAATCTTCAAATACATTTGCCTTAACTGAATCTGCTAGCTGCCTCAAGAACATCTCGTCCAAAGACTTTTGTATACTCATAATGGAATTATTTGCTTTTTCTTGCTTTATAAATGCGATACTTTTCTTTGAATTCTCAATAATCTTATTTCTTTCTTGAGAATTTAGAATTTCAATAATTTTATTAGCCCAGATAGCGGCTTGTTTAGGTTCTATCCAAATTATAGATAATCTCCATATTTCTTGTTTTGGAATACGGTTGATTGACAAAATATCCTTTTTGAAAACGTCATATGCTTGATAATCTGAAGGCTCTTCAAACCATTCATTTCTTTCTGAATTCCATCTGGAAGAAAATATAATACGTTTAGATTCTGATTCCCTTATGAATCTTTCGAGAAAATCTCTTGATTTTAAAATAGCTAAATATTGATCAACTCTTGAGGAACTAGTAGTTAAATCAAGGGGAATTATGTTTTGCAGAGCTCCTCCAAATAAATTTTTATCAAATTGGCTCGAGCCTGAAATTTCTTGTTGAGGTGCTATTAGAACATCTGCCCTATACATCGGAGTAACGCTTAAAGAGTAAATAATTCCGCATATAGTAATGAAAATAGTGATTATAAAGATGTCTAATTTATGATTGTAAAAAAGATCCCAAATTTTAAATATATTTAAACTTTCTTGTGAATAATTATCTTCCATATTACTTTCTAAATGGTACCCGGGGCCGGACTTGAACCGGCACGAAGTCACCTTCGAGGGATTTTAAGTCCCTT
>MDSV01193334.1_pt1 | contig 39651 bp, 39 predicted proteins | sample 810851 | NCBI WGS metagenome assembly MDSV01 (sample SAMN05326640, study PRJNA326480) | marine metagenome | isolation source: seawater | place: Atlantic Ocean: North East | collected 2012 | reverse complement strand
TCATGTGTGGGCCCACAGGGACTTGAACCCCGAACCTGCGGATTATGAGTCCGTTGCTCTAACCAATTGAGCTATGGGCCCTTAAAACTGTTGACAAAATACAATATCTTTTAGATTAATAATCTTATTTTTTAAACGTAATTTGTTCCTCAAATATAACTTTAAATTTTATAAATAAATTAATATTCATATAAAAAGAAAATGAAAATACTTTACTGCGGTGTAATGGATGGGACGTCTAAATCTCGATTTGATGGTTTAAAAGCACTGGGAAATGAAGTAAAATATTTTGATTATTTCGAACAATCTCTCACCGGCAAAAGATGGATACAAAGACTGGAAAAATTTAAAATTAACCATCTAAATCAAATAGTAGTTAATACTAAGTTAATAAAAAAAATCAAAACCATGATGCCAGAAATGTTATGGGTTGATAAAGGAACTATGATATTAAAAGAAACATTAAATGAAGTCAAAAAAATTAATGAGAATATAATAATTGTTCACCATTGTACGGACGATGTATCCTTTTCATCTCATAATTTTAAAAATTACTTAGAGAGTCTTAATTATTACGATGCACACTTTACATGTAATAAATACAATATTAATGATTTAGAAAAAATTTCTAACTCCAAATTTTTCTATAATGAGCTTGGATATGATCATAATATTTTTCAACCAAGTAATGATGAAAAAAAATATGATTTATTTTTTATAGGTCATCATGAACCAGATTATGAAAAATATATTTCTAAAGTAATCAATTTAAAATTAAGATTTTTTATAGGAGGTCCAGGGTGGCATAGATCAGAATTGCCTCAGTCTAAAATATCCTTTACTAATTATAATGAAAAATTATATCATAAAGTCATTAATCAGTCAAAAGCAGGATTAGGATTATATTCAGCGTGGAATAGGAATATTTCTTCAGGTAGAATTTTTGAGATACCTGCATGTAAAGTAGCATTAATTGTGAAAAGAAATAGTTTTATAGAGCAACTTTATGTTGAAAACAGGGATGCCATTTTTTTTGATAGTACTGAAGAATTATTCGAAAAAATGCAATTTCTTATAAATCAACCTGATGAACTTAATTTAATTGCAGAAAATGGATATATGAGATGTATTCAAAATAAATGTAGCTGGAAAGATCGCATTTATGAAGCTTGGCAAGATCTAGAAAATGCTAAAATAATATAAATTTTTATTTATTGATTTTAATAAATGCAGATCCACTTTTATCTGGCATTAAAACTAAATTTAAATTTTCTTTTTTACAAAATTCATCTATTGCTTTTTTACATCCATCCCATGCTTTACTGCTGTAATCATGTAATAGAAAAATTGACTTATTAGTCATTCTTGGATAAAACCATTCTAAGCCCGATTTTGTTGGCATATATAAGTCTGCGTCAAGCGATACTACAGAAAATTTTTTTTCTAATATTTTATCTGGAATACTATCAGGAAAGTATCCTTTTATAAATTCACAACAGTCAACATTATCAACACCTATGACATTTTGCACAATTTTAATCGATGTATCTGAAAAATGTCCCTTCTCAAATTTTTTATCACTACTAACTAAATCTTTATTATCAAACCCTTCAAAAGTATCAAATAGATAACATTTTCTATCATATTTTTTTGCATAAAATGCTAATATCGATGCAGTATTTCCCTTCCATACACCAACCTCAGCTAAATCGCCATCAACATCTTCATTTTCAAATAAATGTTCTATGTTGATTATCAAGGAAAAATATCTCGAAATATCTCCTTTATTATTAAAATTATATTTGGTGAATTTTCTAAAAAGTGTTTTGTAATATGGGTATTCTTTTCCGTAAACAATCGAATCAGGAATAAAATTCCTAGAAATTCTATTTTGCATCATAGTAGTTGGTAGTAATTGAAAGTAGATTTTGACAATTTTATGAAGAAAATAATCAACTTTATTTTTTTTAATAATAAAGCTATATATTTTTTTAATCATTTATTAAATAATGTCTTTCTTATCTTTGTAGCTGAAATTTCACCAATATCGGCAGGAGGGACATGCTCAATAATATCATATCCAACTCCGCGACCATAATTCACTGATTCAATATCTGGAATAATAATAACTTTTACTTTTTCAAGATCAATTAAGTCTTTTAATTCTTTTTCAACATTTTGTTTTACTTCAATAGGGTCATATGGATTACTATCATTTTTATCGACTTCTCTGACACAGATTAGAACATTTTTACCTTGATCCAATCGTTGATCAATTAACCATCTATGTCCTTTATGCCAAGGTTGCCATCTACCTATAAACATTGAATATTTCATTTAAACTTTCCTCTTCTGTTTTTATAGTTGTGTCCATATCAATAAATTTATCTGAAGGTGGTTCATAATCTTTCACAAAATAATTTTCTCTACCACGTATTTCAGTTGTATGCAAATAAACTTCAAGCACCTTAAATTTTGATTTAAATTCTTCTCTTAAAAATTTATATGGGGATACCAAGGATATTATTGGAACATACCCTTTGTTAATTAGGAAAGCAGCTATGCTCATTCCTAATCTTATGTTTTGTTCTCTTCCTTTTCTTGAATAATCTTTATTTTGAAATAAGTCTCGCAAGTCATCTCCATCAATATTTAGAAAAATATTTTCACCATATTGATTTTTAAGTTTATTCAACAAAAGTTTTGCTAGAGTGGTTTTACCGCTTGCAGGTTGTCCAGTAAGCCATATACAATCAAACTTTTTCATTTGTTGTCTTCTATTTCTGAAACAGCTCTTCCCTTGAGTTTTTCCCAATCTTTTTCAGGTCTTACTTTAAGGTTTGTTTCCCATGCACCTTTCAAAACAGACATCTCTACATTCAGTGATTCACCAAAATGAATTATAGCTTGAATATCCTTTGGAAAGCAACTACCGCCAAATCCAAACTTTCCATCATGTCCTGGTACATTTAAATGAGAATGACCAATTCTTCCATCTCTAACAAATCCATCAATAATGTTTTCCCAGTCGCCATCAATTTTATTGCTAAGAAGCTTCATTTCATTTAAAAATGAAACTTTTGTTGCAAGAAACGTATTGGTCATATATTTAATTAATTCAGCAGATTCAAAATTTGTTTGAATAATTGGAATTGAATTTCCAAATCTCCATTTAAACAAATTTGCTACCTTATCAGTATTTTCTTTTAATCCACCTAAAATAATTCTTGTTTGATTTATAAAATCAAAGTTTGCACTTCTTTCTGTTAAAAATTCAGGATTAAACACTAGTTTTAAATCTGAATATTTTTCTTGAAACTTTCTTGAACTCCCAGGAATAATAGTCGACCTTAATAAGAAAATTGTGTCATTATTTTTAGATACAGAGCTTACTTCTTTTAAACAATTATCTAAAATATCCAAGTTTATTTTCCCGTCTAGAGAGGCAGGGGTGGGCACAGAAATAAACACAAAATTTGATTCATTTACTACTTCATTCAACGAATGAGTCGATTTGCTCTCATCTTTGTCATAAATTTTAACTTCAGCATCACATCCGACATTTGGGGAAAAGCCAAATTGTACTGCACTCCCTACGAAACCTTTACCAATTATACCAATTTTCATAAAATCTCCTAAATTTTCTCTAGTATTTTTGCTATTCTTTGAGATGATTTACCATCCCATTTTTCTGGTAATTTATAATTAGAGTTTATATTAAACTTATTTTTTTTAAATATTTTTAAAATTTTATTTTTTTCAACTCCTGCTAAAATATTTGTTCCTTGTTTAATAGTGATTGGTCTTTCTGTATTCTCCCTTAAAGTATAGCAAGGAATTTTCAAAACAGAAGATTCTTCTTGAATTCCACCGCTATCAGTAAAAACAACTTTACTATCTCTCATCGCATGTAGAAAAGTTAAGTATGGTAAAGGATCCATTAATTCAATATTTTCAAAAGTTATGTCATTATCACTTATTATTTTTCGCGTTCTGGGGTGTATTGGAAATAATAACTTCAGTTCTAAAGATATCTTGGATAACGCCTCCATAAGACCTTTTAAGACTAGAATATTGTCAACATTTGCAGGCCTGTGTAAAGTAACTAGTCCATATTCCACATTTTGAAATTTACGATTTTTGCTCAATTTATTTAAACCATAATGCAAACTATCAATCATCAAATTCCCAACAAAATGAATTTTGTTTTTATCTACCCCTTCTTTTAGCAGGTTGTCAACAGCACTTTTTTCGGTTACAAAAAAATAATCAGAAATTGAATCTGTAATTAATCTATTGATTTCTTCCGGCATATTTCTATCATAGCTTCTTAATCCTGCTTCTATATGTGCAACTTCAATATGTAATTTTTTTGCTACAACAGAGCAGGCCATTGTTGAATTTACGTCTCCAACAACTATCAATAAATCTGGTGATTTTTCATTACATATTTTTTCAAATTCTACCATTATTTTTGCTGTTTGAGTGCTATGACTTCCAGATCCTATATTTAGATTATAATCAGGTTTGCGAATATTAAGTTCTTCAAAAAATACATCTGACATTTTATGATCATAATGTTGTCCAGTGTGTACAAGCGTAACATGAAAAGAGGCATTTCCATCCAAAATTCTTAATAATGGAGCAACCTTCATAAAATTTGGTCTGGCACCAACAGTTATAATTATATTTTTCATATTTTTTAGTAGTAAAAAATCTTAAAAAGAATTTTCATAAATATAGCTCTTATTTTATTAGGTTTCTGTTTTAAATATTGATTCCATTTTTGTGATATATTTTTGAATTCATGTACACCAGTCATTTCCGATAATATTTTTAGTTGTATAATATGCAATTTATGATAAAAAATACTTGCTCTCATTTTAATTTTTAGATTTGATAGTTCATATAAAGACCAATATCCAATATCATATTTGCCAATATTAGTAAATATTGTTTTTACATATTTATCAAATAAATTTTTGACTTCATTATTATTTGTCAATAGCCAGTAGTCATATATACCCCATAAACCCCATATAAATCCGTTTAATATATGTGTAGGTGATTTTTCCATAATATATTCCTCTATCCATATATTATTTTCTGTATCTGTAAATGTTACTCCACCTTCAACAGTATCAATTAAAAATGATTTATAGACTTTGTTTGCTGCTTCAATATATTTTTGATTTTTTGATATTTTGTAGGCTCTTGCAAGTACAGAAAGTCCTTGTCCTTGGGCCAAACCAGAATACCATGGATTAACCAGAGTTTCTTTATATGTCCAGTCAAAGTAATGATTCCATACGTGTATTTTGTTAGAGTTAAGATTTAAATTATCAACCAACCAATCTGCACCTTTAACAAATTTTGAATAATTTTCATTATCTTGGGTCTCACGCCATAAATTATAGTGTCCAAGAGCCCATTGTGCAATAGCAATAGGATTGTATTGTAAACCAACATCACCATGATAATTTAATTTTGGTATACCATTTTTATCAAAATCGCCATTATATTTTGCCTTATAATAAAAGGTCATATAATATTGGTCAAGCCTACTGTAAGTGGCATTTTCATTAACCTCTGGCTCGCCATGCCAAAAAGAAAGATTACTGTTATTTTTATTGAAAAGATACGTTGACAAAATTCTTTTCCAATATAGTACTCGATTAATCATTTTAATGATTCCTTTTAAATTTTAGAAAGAATTTCATCTCTAAAGCTATCTGAAATATTGAAAACATCACCTTTTGACATTTTTTGTAGTTTAATAGAAGTGTATGTTGAAAAGCACATTTTATGAATTTCATCTTTTGTGGAGAAATTATTATTTTTTACATTTCGAAAAAAAGAATCTATAGCTTCATCATGACCTTTCCCTTTTTTTATAAAATTGTAATTAAAAATTTTGCCATTAGAAAATTTTTTCCAGTTGTTATTAGTGTATTTTGCATTAGATACATGGATTATAATTTTTTCTTTAGGAACATTTGCAGGCATATCATGTCTGTAATCTATTTTTACTACAGAATTGTCTTCAAAATACAAAATATAGTTTCCTGTATCTTGATAATACCTGTCTCGATCTATACATTCTACATTAACTAATTTAGTGTGGCTCAATAAAGTTAGAGCAAGGTCTACAAAGTGACAAAATTCACCAACTATTCTACCACCACACACTTTTTCATTTAAAAGCCAATGTTCTAAAGGGAGTTTACCAGCGTTAATTGTCATCTCAATATTTGTTTTTCTGCTATTAATTTTATTTTTAATGAAATTTGTCCAAGGAGCAGAGGATCTGTTATAACCAATGGCATAGACCAACTTATTAGATAACATTCTTTTTTGTATATCAATTAACTGTTCATTTGAAATTACTAATGGTTTTTCTACCCAAGTTGATATTCCTTGCTCAATTGATTTCTTTAAAAAATTAAAATGAGTTTCATGTGGTGTTGAAATACAAACAGCATCAATATTTTTATAAAAATCTAATTCATCTGTAGTAATTTTTTGAATATTAAATCTTTTTTTAGCTACATATAACGACAAACCTTCTCTGCCGAATAATGAAGATAAAACCCCTTCTTTTGTATTCTTTATAGTGGGTATTAGTGTAGATATAGCAAAATTGCCTGCACCAATCAATCCAACACTAAGTTTATCTACATTTTTTTTATTATCTGAATTTGATAATGTGTGTATAGTCTCAAGATTATTAGTTTCATATTTAATAAGCTTTGAGAAAAACAAAGAATCATTTGGAAAAGAATAAATATTATTTGAATTATTTAGTAAAGTTTCTTCTGAAATTAAATCAAGTACTGTAATCTTTTTTGAAGAAAGTAGTTCAAAAAAATAACTTATATTTTCATAAGAACTACCTTTATCTCTATGATTTTTATTTCCACTTGAATTTGAAACAACGAACTCAATTTGTTTCTTAAAAAAATTTTCTCTAATTAAATTTAACCCTACTAAACCAGAGGATATAATTTTACCTTTCCTTTTAGTATACGATGTAGCATTATTAACAATATCACTTGATAGGGAAGAGGCAGCTATGATTGTACAATCTGAACCCTTACCTTTAGTATAATCTAAAACCTTCTCTGTAATATTATTGTCTTGAATTCCTATTGCACCATGCTTTTCTGCAAGTTTAACTTTTCTTAAATCTAAGTCATAAACAATACATTGGTATCCTAGCGCATTTAGTATCCTTAATGTTACTTGGCCAAGCAAACCAAGGCCAATTATTGTAATAATTTTTGACTCTTCTGGTATACATTTAATACTCTGCATTGCAATACCGCCTATAGCTCCAAAGCTTGCCGATTTACTGTCAACATTTTCAGGAATTTGAACACACATATTAAAATCTATTAGAGCCTCTTCCTGATGAACTGAGTTAGTAAAAACCCTTGTACCTTTTTGTAAATTATGATTTATGTTAGTATGAGAAATAATTCCGACTGAGGAATAGCCCATTACCATAGGATAATCTAATTTATTCTTTATTGCTCTGTAAGTATCGGATATACCACTTGATTTAATCTTATTAATAACATCCTTAACTCTATCTGGTTGTGTTTTTGCTTTATTGATCCAGCTAGCTTTTCCAAAATTAGCTATTGAAGATTCAGTTCCAGTGCTAATAAGTGAATACTTGTTTACTACTCTTACTTTATCGGAATTGACAGTTGGGGAAGGTACTTCTAATGTATCAGTTTTTCCTGACTTTAAATTTAGGGTTAATATTTTCATATACTATATAATCTTAATTATAAATTATTTTTTAAATAACATATTGTTTCATTAAATCATTTGTGCAATGTCATTTATCATCTTTTCAGCCAAGAGCTCTCTATTATAGTTTTCTCTAACAAAATTATACCCATTTAGTCCAAGTTGTTTTGAATTGTTAGGATTTTTTTGAATGTAATCAATTCCATTTTTTAGAGAAAGCTCATTCTCCGGCTCAATTTCTAACCCAGATTCTGAAGAAAGAATGATTTCTAAGCTTTCACCAATTAAACCAGCTAAAATCGGTTTTTTTAATGCCATAGATTCAAAAATTTTTGAAGGTATAACTGTTTTAAAAAGATCTAGTTTTTTAAGATGTATTATATTGGCTGATACTAATTGATTAATGTTAACAATTTCTTGCCAATCAATAGAGTCAATAAAAAGTACATTATTAATTTTTTCATTTTTGGCTTTTAACTGAAGGTTAGTTTTTTCAGCACCTTCTCCAATAATTAGAAAATTAACATCCTTACATATTTTAGCAGTTTCTAATATGGTTCTTACTCCATGCGACATTCCTATTGTTCCTATATAACTTACGGTAGTATTATTTTTTAAGTTTAACTCTTTGAGTATGTAATCAATAGATTTTGTTGGTGTCAATGATCTATTAAAATTAAAACCATTTTTAATAACAATAATTTTATTTTTATCAACTCCAATTTTAATAAGATAATCTTTAAATGAATCCGTTACTACAACAATAACTTTACTTTTTTTATAAATATGATTAGCTATTTTTTGTAGAACTTTTATGATAAGGCTATTTTTTTTCATTGCATCTAATGCTACAATAGATTCAGGCCATAAATCTCTTACTTCTAAAATGAAAGGTACCCTTTTTATTTTTGATAATATATATCCAGAGATAACAGGAAGAAATTGAGGCGTTGAGCTAATTATGATATCAACTTTACGCGTAAAAATACCAAATAAAAGTGAGGTAAACATAAAACTTAGAAAATCTAATGACCTCAACATAAATCCAGAATATTGAGCAATAAAAGTCCATACTCTTATAACTTTAATACCATCAATTATTTCTTTTTGAAATAACTTATTTTTATAACCAGGATAAATGACACCTTTTGGTGCATTTGGTACGCCTGTAATTACTTTAACATTATGACCTAAATCAACCCATTTTTTTGCATGTTCATAAAGTCTTTTAGCTGGAGCATTTTTTTCAGGAAAAAAGTTTTCAGAAATAAGTAAAATATTCACGAACTAAATATAGTAACAAAACTAGGCTTTTCATCTTTATTTAAAATCCATTTATAAAACTGATCATATTTCGATAAGAGAGATTCCCAGTCAAACTCATTTTTAACGTAATTCCTAGATTTTTTGCTCATTACAATAAGATCATTTTGGCTAGTTTGACTAGCTTGAATCATAGATTGATAAATTTTTTCTTCGTTTAAATCACTATACCATCCTAAGTTTTTTTCTCTTATACATTCCCATGGTGTATTATTTGTTGTTATAACAGGGAGGCCTAAAGACATTGCTTCAGCAATGACAATGCCAAAATTTTCAGTTTTTGATGGCAATATAAAAATATCAGATGAAAGGAATTTATCTATCTTTTCTTTTCCTGAAACTGGTTTTGAAAAAGTTACATTTTTCAATCCATTCTCTTTTACAATTTTCTTGAGTTTATCAAAATATTTCTTGTCATTGTAATATCCGCAAATTTCTAATTTACAATTACTATTTTTCTCCATTTTGACCCAAGAATGAATAAGAGTTTCTAAGCCTTTTATAGGATGAATTCTTCCTAAATAAAGAAAATTTCTTGAATTTTTTACTCTAAATTTATTTTTTCTTTCAACAGGCATGTTTATTCCGTTAGGAATAACAGCTATTGGTTGTTTGAAGCCTAATTTTCTTATTTCAATTTTCTCTTTTTCAGATGTTGCATGAAAAGCATCACAATTTTCAATGACTTTTTTATGACCAAAAATGAAATTGAATATATTTTTTTTAAATGATGAGATTTTAAGAGCTTCTTTTGAGAGACTTCCTCTTGGCGATATGATCACCTTTACATCCTTATTTTTTTTAATTCTATAAGAATAGATATTATGCATTCTCCAAATACCATGATTATGAATAATATCACCAGCATCGGTTAGATGATCTAATTTTTTGAAAAAATTTCTAGATCCTAATACTGGTTTTTCAAAAAAATTAGGAATAAAGGAAAAAATCTCAAAACTTGGTTTGAAATTAAGATTGCTAGGAGATGATATTAGTAAATTAATATCATATTTTTTGGTTAGTAATTCACAAAGAGCAGGTACGGTATAGGAGTGTCCACTCATTTGGTTTTTCACAATGTAAGAGCATGTATGATGAATTTTTTTAGATTTTTTCAAGCCTTTTATGATCCTTATTTAAAACTATGTATTGTAAACTCCTATAAACTAATGCATTTATAAAATAAATTAAAATAACATATAAGACAAAAGTACCATATCTAGCACTAAACCAATCATCTATACCTCTACCTAAGTAAATAGCATTTACACTTAAAAAAAGTATAATAAAATTTTTTTGAATCAAGTTTTGTACTATTATTTTTGAAATAAAGAATATCAAAATTGTAAAATAAAAGATTACCATAAATAAATATAAAAATCCTCCGTTCCAGTAAGCTTCAAAGAAAATACCAGGCCCGGTATTATTTACAACTTTCCCACTGTACCTATTTTTTATAAGCGTATGATATTGACTTCCAGAATTCATATTGGGTTTTTCTGGATATAGAAACCTTGGAGTAAGTATATATTTGTTTTTTTTAAAAGTATCTCCAATGTAACCTTTATTATAAGATTCAACGGCAAAAGCTTGATAATTCACATAAGAAATTCTTGTCCACCACCCTTGGTAACTTCTTGCAATAGATGTTGAGAAATCATCTGAATAATAAAATTGGACAGTACTATAGGCTTTTGATAGCTCTGCTACAGATGTTATACCAAATGTATTTGACTCAGATGATCTAAGAATCGAGAAAACAGGCTGTATAAATGAGTAAACAAAAATTAATAAAATTGCATTAATGATTAATCGTTTTAAATTTAAATTATAGTATAGTATTATAAAAGTTGCAAAAATTGCAGTTATAAGAAGTGGCTCCTTAGATAGAACCAAGAAAGATGATAGAAGTTCAATAATAAAGATACTATAAAACATTCTTTTATAAAATTTATGTTCGAATCCTAAGGTATAAGATATAAATAAGCCAATTAATATAAACCTTGTTAACTGATTAACCACACCAGGGTACCCTATACCAGCTATAGTTAAGGGAATTGCAATGAAATATTTAAAAAAGATACCACAAGCTAAAACATAATACAAAAAAAGTTTCATATCGATATTGGTTACTTGTTTTTTAAAATTTAAATCAAAAATCGAATTGAATATCATTACGAGCAAATCAATAGAAAGAATAATTATTAAATAAATACAAATAATTTTATGTAATGTTTCATTTGAAGTGAAATAGTAATTGTTCATAAATGCAACTGTAAAATCATTGCCAAAATAGTATGCTGAAGGACCAAAACCATAAAAAATTAAAGAAACAATTTTATACCACATAAATGGAGTAAATAATAGATAAATAAAATTTTTATCAAGAGACATAATTAATAAATAAATGGACTTATAACCTATTATCCATAATAGTAGTAATGTATTTATTAACGAAAAACTATCCACAGACCCTGAATAAAAAAGAAAGAAAAGGAAAAATAGAATAAATACTGATGTGCAGAATAAGATCATTAACCTTAATGATGTATCTATTGAAAAAATTTTATTCATATCAGTTTTCTTGTAAAAATTAATCCTGAAATAAAAAATATGATATAAGATATCATAAGTGCATAAGTAGAGCCGATAATACCAAAATTAATCAAAAAAATTGGCATACTAATTAAATTAGTTAATGTTGCAAAAAGTTCAATGTAAAACACATTCCAAGTTTTTTTATGAGCAAAACAAATATTGCATAAAAGATAACCAAAAACTAAAAAAGAATAAGAAATAGATAATATCGGTAAAAGATAATGAAATTCCCTGAATTGACTACCAAATAAAACATTTACAATAGTTTGACTATAAATTGATAAAAACAAAGTTAGAATTATGGAGGATACTAATAGACAGCTAGCATAATAAAAAAGTATTTTTCTACTCTTAAATTTATTTTTTTCAGATACATATTGAAAATAATAAGGTCTTAAAATAATTTCGACTATCCTTGCAATCATCATAAAAGCCATAGAACATAGCCCTACAATTGGAGCATATTTACCAGTAGTGGAGGTACCTAGTAAAATAGCAATTAAATACTTATCCAAATTCCTTAAGCTCCAACCACAAATCTTTTGCATAACTAATGGTTTTGAAAAATTAAAAAATTCAGCAAATTCATTTGCAATAAATTTTGCATTCAAAGATATTGAAATTTGTTTAATAAAACCTTTAGGAAAAAACAGTATTGAAGAAACAATATTACCAATGCTGTATCCAAAAATAATACTAACAAAATCTTGATGAAAAAAAACATAAAATAATATTGCTAGTGATGGTTTTAATGATGAAAAAGTAAGTTGAAATAAAGCATATTGTCTTTGTTTTTTTTCAATATTAAGTAATGTTTGAAATAAACCTATATAATGTTCTGAAAAAATAAAAAAGAAAATCAAAAAAATATGTAGCAAAATTAAATCATTAAAAATTAAAAAAAGAAATAAACTGAAGAGTATTAGTTTAAATAAAATATTTACTATAAAAGATGAAAGTTTTAATGCTTTTGTTTTACCTTTTTCAGGAACAAGTCTTAAAAATGACTGAAATATCGAACCACTAAAAACATTAGTAATCAACAAACCAAAAGTTGAAAAAAGAACATATTGACCATAATGTTCAACAGAAGAAAATTCAGTGATAATTCTAATCCCTAGAATTGTAAAGCAAGCACTAAAAGCCTGACCAAAGATACCCCAAAATACCTCTTTGATAATTTTTAATTTTTTCACAAAATGATTAGTAATTATTTCTTGAGAAAAGTCTTCTAATTTCTTTTCCAAGTTCAGAATTTGCTAAAATTGATGTGTAAATAATAATGAATGATATAAATATATAGTTAAATATTATTCCAATAAGCATGTAACGTAAACGGGGACTTGTTTTTTGAATTGGAAAGTTAGGTTCATCAATAACTTGCAAAACATTGGCCTGTTCCAAAAATTTAATTTTTGCTAATTCAAGTTCAAATTTTAATGAGTTATATGTTTCGCTCAATGTAGAAATGTCCCTCAATTTTCTTTGTTCTTCAAGTAAAAGAGTTGGAGATTGCGATCTGCTAGAATTATTGATTCTAAAAACTCTGAGTTCTTCTTCCTTTTGCTCTAATTCGGATCTAGAAGATTCTATTTGAACATTTATCACATTTATTCTTTTTTCGACTCTATCAGTTTGGAAGCTTGTTAAATCTTTCTTGAGTTGACTTAACATTTCATTAGCTATATTATAGCTCAAGTCTTTATTATTTGTCTTGACTGAAATACTAATAACAGGTGTATTTAAACCTTTAGAAACAGATACAAATTGATTTAATTTTTTTCTTGCACTTAGTTGAGTCAAATTATCTTCTAGAAATGAATTATCTTTGTCCGTAAGAATCAAATAGAGTTTCTTAGTTTGATCTTCATACATAAAATCTTTATTCAAAATTTTGTCCATAAAACTTCTACTAGATAATACCTCTGGGATCATGTCATAGTTTTTTGTGGCAGAGCTTAAAGACTCCATATCATTTTGTGTATTAAATGAACCAAATAAACCTCTAAATGAAGAGCTAGGCGAGGCGCCACCACCGTTATGTACAAGCTTCATTTCAGAAACATAAATTCTGTCACTCAAGATATAGTTAATTGAAGAGATCGAAGCAATCAAAATAAAAACGTTTAAAAAAGTTTTCTTTTTAAGCTGAATGGTGTCGATAATTTGTTTCAGTACATTTATCATAACGTATATAAAATAAACTTTATTAATCTATATAAGAATAATTATTTATTTAAAATTAAATGTTTTTATTAATCCAGCTTTTCAAAACGAACAAGGTCCATATTTTATACCAGTGAACATTTTTATCACTAAAATCATAATTTCCCAGCATATCTCCAAAGTCACTCTTAATCCATTTTTCAAAAGGGAATGTAAACCCTTGCTTTTTTTTGTTTAGCAAATGCGTTGGCAATTTTAAGGAACTAACTAAAGCAGTTTTATTTTTTTCAAAAATGTACTTATCAGGTAGCTTTCTAATTTCAGTAATAAAGTTTTTATCAATAAATGGAGTTCTTATTTCTGTAGACCAGCGCATACTAAAAACATCCGAATCGCGTAGTAGCTGATTTTTTAAATAATTATTTAGTTCAAGGTCCCTAGTAATAGAATTAATATTTTTTGAATTATTTGTTAATTCGTTTAGTGTAGGGTAATCAAATTTATCTACATTAAAGTTTTCAATCATTTTTTCTTGAGCTTCATTTTTTGAAAAAACACCATTTAAAGCTATATATGATTGATATAAATCTTCAGAATTAATCAAATCTATAAGTCTAGATTTATTTTCTTTAAACATTTTTTTAACAAAAAAATCAATTGGTATTAATTTTTTAAATTTTAGATAATTATTTATTAGCTCCATTCTTCTAAATGAAGAATATCCTCCAAATAATTCATCGCCACCTAATCCAGACAAGACAACTTTATAGCCTAGTTGTTTTGTAAACTTAGAGATAAAGTATGTATTAAATCCATCAACTGATGGTTGATCAATACTATCTAAAAAGTCATTAATAGATTCACGAGCTTCTTGTTCCGAAATAATATATTCATGATGATTTGTTTTAAAGTGACCTGAAATTTTTTTTGCTGTATCTGATTCATTCCATTTTTTCTCATGAAATCCTATACTAATAGTGTTTATTTCTTCAAATTCGGATGCTTTAGATAAAACCGAAGTTGAATCAATTCCTCCGCTCAAAAAAATACCTAAAGGAACATCACTTTCAAGATGATTTTTAATAGTATCTGTGAAAATACTATCAATTCTAGCATGAGTTTCTTTTCTACTAATATCTAGTTTATCAATCTCTAAATATGCATCGTAATATTTATTATTTATGAAAGAATTTTTGTTATGAATTATGTAATGGCCAGCCTCCAATAAATAAACTTCATTTATAATTGTAGATGGTTCATGAAAATATCCTGATAGCAAATATGAGTTAATAGCATCATAATTCAATGAGGAATTAAATTGATTTGATTTAATCAATGCTCTTAATTCAGATGAAAAAATTAGTTTATTATTATTAAAATGATAATATAACGGTTTAATACCGAGCGGATCTCTGGCAATAAATATTTCTTGTTTATAATTATCCCATATTGCAAAACTAAACATTCCAGAAAAGTGTTCTAAGCAGTCTTTACCATATTCCATATACATGTAAAGCAACACTTCAGTATCACTTTCAGTTTTTAAACTATATTTTTTAGATATTTTTGTTCTTAACTCTTTATAATTATATAATTCACCATTAAATATTATTGAAAATCTTTTATCTGAAGAAATAATAGGTTGATTTGCGTTTTTTGAAGTGTCTATAATAGATAATCTGGTATGACATAAAAGTGCGGTTTTTGAATCAGATATAAAGAATCCACTTGCATCCGGACCTCTATGAAATAAATCATTTTGAAAATTATTTATGATATTAATATGATCATTAATATTTGAATGAAAATTACTTATGCCTGCTATCCCACACATTAATTAAAAACCTTTAATTTTCTCCAAACTTCTTCAACAGAAATTTCTTGAATATTTTTTCTTATTACCAATTTTTTTGAAAAATATGGATCCCATTTGTATTTAAAATCTATTGGAGCTTGAATTGTTACAACCATGGTTCTTGTAAATGAAGATAAATGTGCAGGACCACTATCATTAGATAGCAATACCGCAGAATTATCAATTAAAAAAATTGACTCATCGATTGAAGTTTTTGAACATAAATTATAAAAATTATTTTCAGCCCCCTTTTTCCAATTTCTTAAATTTTCAGCTAAATAACTAGTATCACTAAGGTCATCATTTCCACCAATAAGAATTATATCACCTTTTTCCATTATCCATCTTTTAGAGATTTCTAAAAAATAATTTATGTCCCATTTTTTTGATTCAATTTTTGCTCCAACGGCCATAATCAAAGGATTTTTTGCTTTAAGAGCAACTTCAGAAACTTTTTTGCTAATCTTTCCAAATTTGTAATCAAAAAAATTAATATTATTTGAATTAGTTAGATTAAGTATTTTAATATTTCTTTCTACTTCATTTTCATATGGATAAGGTATCTTTTTTGAAAAAGCTTTTGCAAAATATTTAATCCTGTTTACTTTGAAGCCAACAAGACTCTTAATATTTAAAGTTGAAAAGAAAATCATATTGCGCATCTCTTTAAAGAATGTAGCTCTATCATCACTCATAATATAACATAGGTCTATTTTTAAAGACCTTATTTTAGAAAAATGATTGAATATTTTACCATTATAATAATAAAGTATTTCATCAACTAATTTTTGATTTTTAAGGATTTTAGCTGATGATTTTAATTTTTGAGATCCAGGAGATGTTAAAAAAGTAATTTTTGCATTTGGATAATTTGCTCGAATTAGCTGAATTGAAGGATACGCAGTGATTATATCTCCTATATTTCCAATTTTATATATAAGTATATTATTTACATGTGCAGTTGATGATGGCCAAATTAATTTCCTAAAAATAGTCAAAAACAAATTTTGAATTTTTATTAGAGTTGATACGAAATTAATCTTTAATAGCAACATCTTCTAAATTATTGAGGAAGTGATTTTTGCAGATCTCAACACCGTCTTCTAGTTTAGTAAATTCATTTTTATATCCAATGTTTCTCAATTTTTCCATATTAGCGCATGTGTAATATTGATATATATTTTCAAGTTTTTTTGGTAGATCAATATACTCAATCCTCTCAGGAATATTAAGTGATGAAAATAATGCCTTAGATAAATCAATAAATGTTCTAGGCTGAGCTGTCCCGACATTAAAAATTCCTGTAATATTTTTTTTCATAAAAAAACTTATAATGTCAATTACATCATTAACAAAAATAAAATCCCGTTCTTGAAAACCGTCTTTATATTTTGAGTTTAATGATTTAAATAATTTAATTTTTTTCTCAAAATAAACTTTTTGCAAGCCCCAATGTACTACGCTTGCCATATTACCTTTATAATCTTCATATGGACCATAGACATTAAAGAATTTTAAGCCAACCCAACTGATTGGAGATTCTATTTGTTCTAAAGCCCATAAATCAAAATCATTCTTGGATTTACCATACTTATTTAATGGCTTTAATTCTTTTATGGTAGCTTCATCATCATTAAAACCCCTATCTCCTTTTCCATACGTTGCAGCACTGCTAGCATAAATTAGTTTTACATGATTTTTTGAACAAAATTTCCAAATTTGCTTTGAAAAATCGATATTTAATTTTTTAAGCAGATCATCATCATTGCATGTTGTATCGGTTATAGCACCTAAATGAATTATGGTATTAATTTTTAAAGAATTATCACTTTTAAGTAAAATCTCACACTCTTCAATATTCAAAGCTTTTTTATATTTAAATAAATTGAGTTGATTCTTCTTTTTTTCACTAGAAAAATTATCTACTAAAATCAAATCATCTATACCTTGATTATTTAGAAATAAAATATTATTGGTACCAATAAATCCAGCTGCTCCAGTAATCAAAATCATTTTTTCACTAAAATATTTCTTTGGTTATAGCAATAAAAACTACAATTCAAATACTTAATATAGCTTTTATTAATTAAAATATAGTTTGCTTCATAAAACTTATCAATTTCTTGGTTCCATTCTTCAATAATTTGTATTTCATTATTGATCACTTTTCCAAAATAATAATCTTTGTTTTCAATAATATCGAATACATTTTTTAAACTTGAATTAGATAAGATCCATCGCCAATTATATTCAAATTGCAATATACCAATTTGATTATTTTCAATCATTTTTAAAGCACCTAAAATGACTTTGAAATCATTTCCTTCCGTATCGCATTTTATAAAATCAATATTTTTTAATTGATTTGATTCACAAAATGAATCTATTGTAGTTGTTTCAATTGACTCTAAAACGAATTCTTGATTTTTATCATTGTTAAAATTATAAAATGAATTTGTACCTGCGTTTTCTCCATAATTATAAATACTAAAAATTCCGCTTTCTGAAGATAAAGCTTTATTTATTGTGTATATACTTTCATAATTCTTGAGATTTTCTTTTAGGTTGTCATATGTACTTTTAATTGGTTCGAAGGAATAGATATTTAGACCTTCTCTAATACTTAAAGCTTGTTTAGACCATAAACCAACATTCGCTCCTACATCAAAAATATAATCTACATCAGTTTTATTTTGCAAAAATGACTTAATGACATAATTCTCAGACTTTGATATACCTCTTGATGGTGTATCTTTTCTAGCAACTTGATATAGTCTTCTTGAAAACGACCAGATAATTTGGATGGCAAAATTTTTTAATTTTTTAAAAAAATAAATTTTCATAAATATTTAGTAAGGTCAACCTCATTTATTGGTGTTGTTCCAAAATTTTTTATAACATGTTGTGCAGCTATATTTGCAATTTTTGCTGATTCAAATAAACTTTTTCCTCTTGAGTTGAAAGTTGATAAGGTTGAAATTACGGTGTCTCCAGCGCCGCTAACATCAAACACATCTTTTGCCTTTGACTTAATATGATATATTTTTTTTGAATCAAATACAGTCATACCATCTTTACCTCGTGTAATTACGCAAGTTTCTATATTATATGAATCGCATAAATGCTTGCATGCAAACTCAAAATCTTTATCAGTATATAATTTTGATTTATAAACTTCTTTAACTTCCTTAATGTTGGGAGTAATACAGTATGCATTTCTGTATTTTTGAAAATCGTTGCCTTTTGGGTCAATGAAAACTTTAATGTTACTTTTAATTGAAGATCGTATAGTTTTTTGGACTAGCAAATCACTGCATACACCTTTATTATAATCACTAATTATTACAAAATCTGTTTTTTTGACAACAGAATTCATTTTTTTAATGAGATTTGTTTCATTGCTTTTAGTAAAACAATTTTGTTCAACATCCAATCTTAAAAGTTGTTGATTGTTAGCAACAAACCTGGTTTTTTGGGATGTTAAATTTTTATTATCAACAATAATGTTTTTAGTATTGATTTTTTCTTTTTTCATCATATCAAACATTAATTTAGAGGGCTTGTCATCGCCAACATTACCAATAACAAAAACTATATTATTTAAATTATTGAGATTTCTTGCAACATTTAAAGCTCCACCTAAAACATTATAATCATTGTTTTGCAAAAGAACTGGTACAGGCGCCTCAGGAGAAATTCGATTTGCATCACCAATGATATAAGTATCAAGAATTAAATCGCCGATGACAAGAGCTTTTTTATTTATACTCATTTTTAAATGAATTTTAAGTATTTTTTCATGAAATACAATGCTAAAGAAAACTAAATATCATAATAAAAATATACTTCTTACAGGTGCTAGCGGATTTATTGGATCATATTTTTTGAACCATTATTCATCAATTTTTAAAATTAACTATTTTTCTTTTTTGAAAGATGACTTCAGGAATTAAGTTTGGTATAGAATTTTTTGAAAATGTTACACCTTCATGCCAATATCAATTTCTTTAGTAGACCTTTTAAATGATTTTTACTTATTTTATAAAGTCAAATGTTAAAAAAAATTAATTATTATAAAAATATACTTCTTGATAAATCAAATGATACTCCATTTCTATATTCTCTAGCAATACTTTTTTCGTTAATTATTATTTTAAGATTCTGTTTAGGAAGTATAGGTGACATTAATTGGGACTACCCTATATTTTTTGATGGAATGTGGAGAGTTTATAATGGACAAATTCCGCACTTAGATTTTTCTACACCTATCGGCCCTGTAACTTTTTGGATTGGAAGTCTCGGGGCAATAATTTTTGGTTTAAGCATAAATTCTTTTGACTATGGATTGATATTATTGTCTATTATTTTAATTCCAATATTTATATATTTCTCTAGACAGTATTTTAGCACAAAATTAGTCTTTGCTTTTTCGCTATTAATATTATCTTTTTTAATCACTCCTAGAATTATAGGATATCCTTCATATTATTTAGCTTATACAAGCAATTATAATTTTATTGGCTATTGCTTAGTATTTTTAACTGTTTTGTTTTTTTTAAAAGAAGAGAAAGCCAATCAAAAAAGTCATATTGCCTTTTTTTTAGCTGGTTTTTTTACTATTGTTTCTTTCTTTACAAAAATAACATTTGGGGTGGGCTTGATTATTTTTGGTATTCTAAGCCTTTATTTAAAAAATACAGATTTTAAATTGGTGAAAACCTATTTTTATGGACTTTTTTTTACTTTAATTCTATTTCTTTTTTATTTTAATTTTGAAATCTTAGATTTATTTAGCGAGTACAAGCTAGTACTCTCATCATCAAACGATCAAACATTTTATAGTCTTATTTTGAACAAAATAAATTTCTTCTTTCTAAATTCATTTAACTTCTTTTTTGCATTTTTTCCAATTGTTATTTCCTTTTATTTTATATTTATTATTTACAAAGAAAAATCTAGTTCTGAAAAAAATTCAATACTTTTTAAACAATTATTTTTATTTATGTTTCTTGGTTTAGCTCTTATGTTTACAGTAAACCAACCCCCTGAATTTATTGCTGGAACATTTATTATAATTATTTTTCTAGATTGGTTAGAAGTAAATCGCAACCTTTTTTTGTCAAAGTTTACTTCTTTATTTAAATACACTGGTTATTTAATTATATATTCTTTTATTCTTAATAATCTTTTTGCAATTCCTGCAGGATTCTATAAAAAAGTGTATTTAAAAAATAATTATTCCGCTCAATTTAATGATTATACAAATCTTAAAGATGGATATTTTAATATTAATAGTAGAATTACTGATGAGTATATTGATGGTTTCAATATATTGTCAAATTTTATAAAAAAAGATGATAAAATTTCTGTTATTGGGGTAAATATTTTTTCTTTTGGTTTAGCACAAAAAAGTCCTCGTAACGATTTACTATATTGGCATGAAGGTGTAACATTTTCAAAAAATTCTATACCAAACTTAATTCCTGAAGTCATTTTTCAAGAAACAACAATATTAATGGTTCCTAAAACAATGATTCACAGGCCAGACAATGCTATCAAACATTTTTATCCTTTTATTAATGATAATTTTGATTTGATTGTAGAATCTACTTATTGGAAGGTGTATTCAAGAAATTTTTTTTAATAATATTTTTAAAAGCTAGTTTTTTTTACATTACTTTATATGAAGCTTAGTATCCAAGTAAGTAGATTTCTAATTACGGGAGTAAGCGCGGTGCTTATTGATTTTGGTACATATTTATTACTAATCAATATTATGGGATATGATTTAGCAAAAACTATCTCATTTGTATTTGGATCTGTCTTTGCTTTTATTTTTAATAAATTATGGACGTTTGAAAAGAAATTTTTTTTATTTTCAGAGGTAACTAAGTTTTCAGCTTTATACTCATCTACCTTAATATTAAATGTTTTTGTAAATAAAACAATCCTCTTAATCGATTCAAGTTTTCTTATTTTAGGTTTTTTAATTGCAACGTTTGTTAGTGCTTTAGTTAATTTTTTAGGACAAAAATTTATAGTCTTTAAAACTTAAAACAATTAAATCCAAAGATGCGGAAATTTTGTACAGATTGCATCTATCTCCATTTCTTTTGTAAGATTTTTAAATTTTTTTATATGTGATTTATCAATTCCTTGAAGCTCAGGTGAAACCAAGCAAATCTTAAAGTATTTCTTCATAATTTCATAGTCATCTCTGTCAAGAATAAAACCATCAAAACAATCAATCCATATCCATTTAACATCGCCTCTAAATTTCATTATAAATTCTAAAGGCTCATATTTAGAATACCTGACAGCAATATTTTTACAACCACTTTTAATCATTTTTATAATGCTTGGTATTGACGAATCAAGAAAAAAGAAATTATTAATAGAATTTTCTTTTAATATTTTTATTATTTCATTTTCCAAACCATCACATTTCATATTAATGATTAAAAATTTATGATTAAAATTTTTTATGAATTCATCAAAAGAGTCTCCATCATGATAAGCGTCATGGTGAAGGACTATATTGTTATTATATGTTCTAATATCAATTTCTACACCATATTTTTGTGGGATATTTTTCAAATCAATAATTGAATTAATTCTATGTTTAATTAATGTAATTTTATTTTTTTTCATGTTTTTTTGATTCTAAAATATAAGTAAAAGTTCTTATTGATAGTTTAATTTTTGTTCTTATTGAACCTCCGCCTTTAGCTTCTCCAAATAATCTTTTGTTGAAAAATACTGGGAAATCAATAATTGAATAATTCATTTTTTTTGCTTTATATAACAAATATAAATCCAATGAAAAATCATTTGGTGCATTATTTTTTATTTGCTGAAAAAATCTTTTAGAAAAAATCTTAGGTTGGGCGTTAATATCGCTAAAATTTTCTCTGAGTACTAAAATACAAACAATTGACATTAGTATCGTAAATATGTTATCAAAAATACTCCTTTTAATTCTTTTCCCTTTTACAATAACGTTTGTTTGATTTTTGTTAATTATTTCAAATCCTTTTAATACATCTGAAATATCTGTTTGAAGATCTGCATGCGTCCAGCCTAAAAACTTGCCTTTAGATTCATTTAAACCAGTTAATATTCCGTGACCATAACCTACATTTTTCTCGTTTGTTATAATTCTTAGATTATTTATATATATTTTATTCTTTAAACTGGCTAGCAACTCAGAGGAATTGTCTGTTGAGCCATTATCTACAATAATCACTTCAATATTATTAAAGGAATTAATTTTTTTAAGATTATTGAATAGTTGTTTTAAGCTATTACATTCATTATAACATGGAATAACAATGGAGTATTTTATTTTATTCATTTACAAAAATTATAGTTTTGAAATTCATTCTACCAAAAAATTGTTTTTTGATTATAAGATTTTTTGAATTTAGATAGTTTACAATTTTATTATGCTTTTTTATATCGTTTGAAACTGAATAATCATTTACTTCGCTAGGAGTGTTAATATCAAAAATATCTATAATAATCATATCATATTCATCTATAATGATATCAATTTCATCATAACTTAGATTTGTTCCAAATGTTTCAATATTATTATGTTCAGTTTTTGTTGAATTAATAGAAGATTTTATAGATAAGCCATAAATAATTTTTGAAATCAATCTTTGATTTACTCCCAAGTAATAAAAATTATTGTTTACTTGTTCATTTTTCAAATACTCATAAACATTACTATTTTCTGACAAATTATTTGATAGAAGTGTATTAAAATTAATTTCTTTAGGTTGAAAAAAAATTTGGTTTACTTTTGTAAAATTCAAAAGAATAGTTAGTAATAAAATTAGACTAATAAAATGTCTATAAGAATTATTTTCAAAAAATTGAATTGTTTTGAAAATTCCCAAAAAAATAAAGGGAAGTGCATATTCAGCATGATACCTATAGGTAAATTCATAACCATAAAAAGGAACTAGTATAAACGCTGTAAAAAGAATTAAAAATGTAAACAAAGTTAATATATTACTTCTAATATATTTGTTATGAGGTATAAAGCATATTATAAGAAAAAAAATTAAAAATTCATTAAAGACATTTAATAGAATATCAAAATAATTATTATTTAAAAAATTATTACCACTCATTGTTTTTGTAGAAGGTGTACCTCTTATGATACTATAGAAAAAAATTGGCAAAGAAAGTAGTAGTGGAGAGGCAAAATATATTGGGTTTTTGATTAATTTATTTTTTTTTAATAAAAAAATTACAAATAATGGAATAAATAGTAGAAAAACTGGTTGTCTTATCAGTGAGCCAATCGATATTATAAAAATCCATTTGAAAAAGTTAAAATCATCAAAATTATTTAGATTATTTAAATCCATTAGAAATAAAAAGATAACTAGGAATGCATATATAGAAGGCTCTATTGTCATTGAAGTAAACAGAAGGAGAGGCGTTGAAATAATGACTCCTAAAAATAATAAACTATTGTTAATAGAAATTTGTGAACTTACTTTTTTAAATAAATACGATAAAAAAGAACTAACTAAAATTAATTGAATAAATCTTATACCAAGTTCGTTTAATCCAAATATTGTTCCAGATAGGAAAATAGGAAATAATCTAAAAGGAGGGTGAATTGATTCAGTCCCCCCGCTCAAAATAATCCCTATTCTCAAAGAAAGAAATATTATCGTAAAAAAAATAATTTTGGAATTAATTTTTTTTAGATTTCGTAAAATTTTAAAAAAAATTATAAAGAAAATAATAATAAAAACATTTACGATATAAATGAATGTTTTATAAGGAAATTCATTTATTTCAGGAAATAGTTTAGCAGCAAATATACCATGCTTAAAAGCTTCAGAGATATGTGCTGATTGATCATTATAAAACCATGAAAATAAACCATCGTTGATTAAAAAACACATTAAGAAAAAAATAATTACAGTATTTTTTATATCTTTGAATCTAATCTTGATTATCTTTTTTTTGTTTTGGTGATCTAAAATCACAAAAACATATGATATAACCAAAACTAAAAGTGAGCTTAATGTTAATAGAAAAAGATTTTCCGATCTTGAAATAAATGCTCCAAAAAGCCCATATGTCCAAATTGATATAAATAGCATTATTTCAAATAGACTATATCTAATTTCAAAAAACTTTTTGTCAATGCTTGTCATAGTCTTCAGAGAAAAACTTTTTCCAATATTCGTAAGTTTTGAGATCATTGGGAGTCCCCCAGCAAATATATTTTTCAACTTCAAATATACCTACTTTTAGTCCATCATTAATCAAAAGATTTATCATTTCATCAACATAAAATTCATTATTTATTCTTATATTTTTTTTTATTAATTGATTAGCATAATCAGTAAAATATTTTCCTTCTTTGAACCAAAATGTCCCAACAATCGCATGGTCTTTGACAGGATTTGCTGAAATGCTTTTTTTGCAAGAAACCTCATTTGCTATTTGTCCATCTTTAGTTTTAACCCATCCATACATTTGAGGATTTCTAGCTACGGTTGCATTATTTCTAAATGTCCAAATTATTGCATCAAAGTCATTATGTTTTATTAAACGATTTAATTTTTTTTTATCAAAAATAACTGATGAATCGCACGGGCTTATTAATAGTGAATTATGTAATGGAATGTGTTCATTAGCTAAAAGACATGTACTCACTTGACCATCAGTTGGTCCATCCATTAATATTAAATTGTTATTTATAAATTTTTTGTTGATGATTTCTTTAACATTAAATTTTGATTCAAATTCTTTTTTTGTTATAAAAATATAATTATTAGAATTAGGTAAGCATTTAGTTGCTTTAATAAACATCTCTTCATTATCTACTTTTATAAACGGCTTTGGATTTTTAAATCCTTCATCAGCAAATCTTTTACCTTCACCGCCCATAGCAATTAAAATTGTATCAATCATTGAGCTTCACTTGTTCTATAATTTTCCATTTTAAATTAACTTCATCATTTTCTGCAATCGCAATTGAAGTAATATTGATTTCATCTTTAAATAAAATATTATCTGAATTTTTAATAATGTCTTTTTTTTCATAATCAGTAAAATGCCCATAAGCTAAACTCATGTGTGGGTTATAATTATCCCCCTCTTTGCAAATGAAATATTTTAAAAATTTATTTCTTAGTGAATTTATTTTAGAATTTATTCCAATTTTTATAAAAAGAGTTTGAAAATATTCACTTCCAGTATCAATTTTTATTGCTTTAACTCTAAAACATTTTTCATTAACAACAACTTCTTTTAATTTTTCTATACTATATTTTTTTTGATTATGAAAACTGCTTAAAAGTGTAATGTGAGGGATTATTTCAACTGAGTTTAGTTTCTTTGATATATTATATAAAATTGATTGATAATTTATTATTTTTTTGCCTGGAATGAGCCAAATTGATAATGTTTTTTTATTATTCATTTAGTGAATTTAGATTTTTTTAAAAAAATTTCTTGCCAATATATATATTCTTGTAAATCTTGAGGAGTCCCCCATTGTAGAAAATATGGGATATCATGTATTTTGATATCTTTATTATCTTGAATCATATAGTTATAAACAAGGCTTACATAATATTCTCCACCTAATGTGTTCACATCATTATAAATTGCTTTGAAGTATTTTTTAATATAGGCTCCTTTTTTAAAATAATATGTTCCAGATGATTGAGGGCAGTTCATTTTATTTTCTGTGAAGCTATACTTTTCTTTTATTTCGAGCACTTTTTTACCTTCACATCTTGTTGATGCATAATAGTTTGAGCCAAGAAGGTGCGGGTGAAAACCTTCGTATGAAATTATGCAACCATCAGGATTTTCAACTAAAATGAACTTTTTAAAATTTTTATAATCCCACCTCCACGAGAAATCACAATAATTAACTATGTAGTCACTTTCATCGTCAATATGATCCAGTATTTGCAAAACTGCCATTACTGGACCAATGTTGTAGCTTCTATCGACAATATGAATTTCACATTTTTTTGCCATACTTTTAAGAATCCGATCTAGTTGATGTTTTTCAACATGTAGTTCATTTATAACAAAGATAAAGTTATCATCTTTATCAAATCTATCAATTACATGTTGAATGATTGGTTTTCCTTCAATTTCAATAAGAAATTTTGGTTTCTTATAGCCAGCTTCCATAAATCGCGTACCAAGGCCTGACATTGGTATGATGATATTCATTTCAATAAATCCTGCCTATATTTTTCTGCATCCCAATTTACCAGTTCATCTACAGAATTATCATCTAGAAAGACCGGAGTAAATCCATTCAGTCTTGCAAAATATAGAATTTTCATTCTATTAATAAAGAGCTCTATCTTAAACATTGTCTCTTTTTTATTAAAAACTTTAATACTCCATTTGTATTTCACAGTATCAGTAACTTTAATATCATAAATAATCTTATTTGTTTGCTTCCAGTCAACAACATCCTGTTGAGCTATAGCTTCTATATTGTAAATGGCAGAATCTGGATATAGGTGAGACTTACTAAAAATTTCTTTGTCAATGTCAATCATATCATTTAGTTCTTGCAGTCTTAGAAAATCATTATTGATTATAAAAAATTTTTTCTCAATTTTATCCTCAATCAGCAATTCAACATCATCATCTTGTTTGTATTCCTCATAGATAATTTCTTTTCTTAATTTGTTTTCTAAAAGCTCATACCTTTCTAAAATAGATTCTTCTGATGGTCCAGTAATAATTATTCCATGGTTAAATAAAAATGTAATATCATTTAACATAGTTCGTTTTTCTATGATTTTATCGGTGAGTATGATTCCTGGCTTACAGTAGTTAACGTATGACATATTCTCATTATCTTCACATAACTGTTTAATGATTTCCTGTCCTTGTTTTGTGCAGTTCAAAATATTAACTATAGTTGGGTGAAGATGAAGAGTATATTTATCTCCAAATACATGAAAGCTTAGTTCGATGGAGGGTCTATCTTTGCCAGAAATTTTATCCTCAATTAACGCATTATATTGATTTTCAAGATTTTGCTTATTATTTATATTTAAAACTCCCTGAATATCATCTTTTGATATATTACAGGAAATAATATCATTCTTATCTTTGATTTCTCTAAAATGTTTGCCTGACTTTTTGATATGTATTATATCATTTTCTTTGATAGATATATTTCCACCTGCACCTTGTACATAATTATCATTTTTACCAAAGAGATTATGAAGTTCAATCGTTTTTTGTATATAATCCATGACAGATTATTTTTGAGCTAAACCTGAAATCATTGTCAGGATAGTGACTTGAATTAACAAATCATTTGAAGACATATTCTTGCCAAAATCATTGTTTATAAAGTCTAAGGAATCTTTCATATAGCCAACATATTTGTCAAAGAAATCTTTTGAAAATTCTCCATTTAATTCAATGATTTGAGAATCATTATTGTAGTCAAAATAATGATTAAATTTATAATTTTGATTCTGATCACTTTCGATATAATCTATAAGATAGCTTATATCCCATTTATTTTTAATTACTAATTGAAGTGCTATATTTTCTTTATCTATATTTTTTCTTACTATCAAATCTGAAAACTTTAATTGTGGTCTGATATAATTTTGAGAATCCGGATTACGTTGTGCTATACTGTCTTTAACTTTCTCTTTACTATAACCTCTTTTTTTTTGGTCTCTTTCAATTTTCCATTTTTGCCTTAATTTTTCTTCTGGATCTAAGAATATCTTTAAGTCAAATAAGCCCCTCATTTGCGGAAGATATAAAACATGTAAACCCAAAAAACAAATTATATCACTTGATGACATTGTAGATGGATTAGAAAATTTCCCGTTTGAATGATCATAATGTGATTTATATATAGATCTTCCATTTTTTAAGTGTTTTGTATTTTTAAATTGAAGATACAAGTTATTTGCTTTAGGATTTAAATGAGTAAAAGCTTTCCATTTTTGATGTCCTCTTTCCCATTTATGATCATCGTCACCTTGGACACAGAGCGTATCTGATAAAAATATAGAACTAACAACTTTGTAAATATAATCTTTGCCACTTCCTGAATCACCTGCAATACCAACCATTAGAGGTTGATTGCGATAATTTCTTAGATTATTATGTTCATTGCCAAGTTTAGAAATTAAAAACATGATATATATCATTGAACCTAATAGCGGAGTGAAGAGCAAGCTATTAAATTGAATTTCGTTTGTTTGCATAAAGTTTAACATTTCAATATTATTAAATATTTCAAACGTGTTTATAAGAGAATATTTTGTAGATAATAAGAAATATACTAGGTAGAATGCGTTTACACTGATAATTGCAAATCTTGGAAAATCTGGGTACCTAATAAAGCAGTAAACAATAAATGGATATATCCACATATACCAACCAGGGGATGGGGAAACAAACATCACTAGGGACATAAATCCTAATGCTAAATACATTATTAAAGTGCTTCTAGATATTTTATTATAACTAATAAAGTTTAAATAAAATATGCCCAATAAAAGCGGTGTTATTAAAAGCAGTAATGATTGATTACCATATCCAATATACAAATCATAAATCCAGCTTTGAACACTCGATTTTCTAACAATTTCAATGAACCCTGGAGAACTGCCGAACGGAAATTGAAAAAGATTATAAATGAAATATGAAAAGAAAGCATAGATCAAAGCTATTTTCTTAGATTTTTTGCTTAAATATGTTGCAATAAATACTAGAGCAACTAATGAGCTAAATTTTGCGTTTATAGCAAACCCTAATATTAGTGCTGATAATAAAATGTACTTTAATTTTTCTTTTGATTGAAATAGTACAACCAGCGACAATAGAATCAAGAAAGTAGGAATAATATCTAATTGTGTATAAAAATAATTTATATATATAACAATCGGAGAGCAAAAGTAGAGATAAAATACCTTTCTTTCTTCGTTTTCTAATAATTTGAGTAGAAGGAAGTAAATTCCAATATCGAATATTAAGAGAGCGATCGTAAATGAAATTATTGTTAAACTTTCTCCTAAAATAAAACTAAAAGGACTTAATAATAAATATACAAATGCAAGAGGGTAAAGCATTATTGGTCCGTATGGAAAAATATCCAGTTCACCTAAGTTGTAAAAATATGCCCATGGATTCTCAAAATATTGAACAAAATACTCAACAAAAGGCATGAGCAGAATTTTTGTATCTTGGGATGCAAAAATAGATCCTAGTATCAACTTAACAACACTTATAAGTATTAACGGTTTAAGAAAGTTTTTCATTATTTAAATTATAAAAGTTTTGACATCAAAATTTGTCAAAAAAATATCTTTATTTGGATTATCGCCAACGTAAAATATTCTACTTTTTTCTGCCTCAATGCTATTTAATATAGTTTTTGCAAATTTTTTGCTAGGTTTTTCTTCACCAACTTCCTGCGAAGTTACCATCTCATTAATATAAGAGTCTATACTAAGATTAATAATTTTTAAAAATTGAATCCTAGCATTAAAATCTGTTGCAATAACTATCTTAATATTATTTTTTTTGAGTTTTTTAAAAACAGGCATTACCCATTTAAATAATTTCATTTTATTAAAAAAACTTTCCCAAAAAATGTCATACAATTTGATTGTATTATGAAACGAATTATCAAGGGCTAATACTTCAACTGTTTTTTTCAAGTACAAAAATCTAGAATGCATGCTTGATGTATTTTTTAAGTTCTTATTAATATAGTTTCTAGCTTCAAGATAAGTATTTAAGCTTGTCTTTTTATCAATATTAAATTCATGATAAAAATGATCTAAAATTATTGATATAGCATAATCATTACATATTTGATAATTATAGAGCGTATCATCTAAGTCAAAAATTGCATATTTAAAACTTTCTAGCTTATTAGAATCAATAAATTCAAAGAAGTCACTTTTATTTTTTTTATGATGCATTAAGATTTATTTTAGTTAAAAATTGTCTTAATAAATACTATTTGTCAATTTAATTTCTATTACTAGATTGTTTTAACTATGCTTCTCAGAATTTTTATCATACTCATAACTGTCTTATTATTTCCATTAATGATTTTTATTTCATTATTAATTTTTATTGAAGATGGACTCCCAATTTTTTTTAAACAAAAAAGAATTGGAATAAATAAATATAGTTTCACAATTTTTAAATTTCGAACTATGAAAAAAAATACTGGAGATATACCTACGCATTTACTTCAAAATAGAAATTCATTTATAACTAATATTGGTTATTTTTTAAGAAAATTAAGTTTAGATGAATTACCTCAATTATTTAATATTATACTTGGCGATATGACTCTTATTGGACCAAGACCGGCTTTATATAATCAAAAAGATTTAATTGATTTACGTGAAGAAAAAGGAATCCATTCTCTTAAACCTGGCTTGACAGGTTGGGCGCAAGTTAATGGGAGAGATGAGATTTCAATAAGAAAGAAAGTAGATTTTGATTACTATTACTTAAAAAATAAAAATCTATTTCTTGATATAAGAATATTTTTTTTAACAATATATAAAGTTTTATTTAGGAAAGATGTTTCTTAATAGTTTAATAATAAAAAAGATGAATAAAAATTTTCTAGAAAAAATAGTTGGTCAAAATAGACAAATTAAAAAGGCAATTGTTATTGCTAATGATGGAATAGTTTGTATATCAACTTTTATACTTTTATGTTTAATATATAATGGAAGTTTTACATTTGATTTACCATTTATATTATTTCAATTACTAATAATATTAATTTTTTATTTTAATAAATTATATGATAATGTAATAAAACATTTAGGTAGTAATTATTTTTATAAACTATTTTTTTCTTTAATAATACCCCATCTTCTATATTTTTCATATATAGAGTTATATGGTTCTATTCAGAATTATCAATTTTTAATTTTATCGAATTTCTTCACCACATTTTCTTTGATTATTCTCTCAAGGAATGTTGCAAAAACTTTACTCTACAGAAATCATTCAAATAAAGAAAATATTGCATTTTATGCAGGAAAAGATTTTGATTCATCTGTAATTGAAAGTATTAAAAGTATAGCTCCGTATTCTACAATTGCAATTATTAATGATAATAAAGATAATCGTGGACTCATTATTAATGGAATAAAGGTATATAGTACTTCTGATATTAATTATCTAATTAAGAAGAAAAATCTAAAAAAGTTATTTATTACTTCTCAGAAAAATATTTTGAATCTCAAGAAAGTAATTTTACGTCAACTTTCTAATAGTCCTCTCAAAATTATAGAAATACCAGATGTAAATGACTTTATTAAAGAAAACTCAACTGTTGATTCTTTGAACGATCTTTCTTTAGAAGATTTAATTGGTAAAAGAAAGTACGACTTAAACATTGATACTTCTCAAAATAATTTTTTCGAAGGAAAAAATATTTTAATTACTGGAGCTGGAGGTTCAATTGGAAGCGTTCTTTCTGAGCAGCTAGCTTCTTATAATCCAAATACTATAATTTTAGTCGACCATTCTGAATCATCATTATTTCAAGTTCAACAAAAATTAATTATTAATAATAATAACTTAAAAATTTTTGCAAAACCAATTGATTTATCAGATAAGTTGCTTATTGAAGATTTATTTAAATCACATGATGTAGATGTTGTATATCATGCTGCAGCATATAAACATGTAAATCTTCTAGAAGAAAATATACTACCTGCGGTAAAAAATAATATTTTTGGATTATTTCATTTAATTAATCTTTGTGAACATTATAATGTTAAAAAATTTATCCTTGTTAGTACTGATAAAGCCGTCAAACCTTCAACAGTAATGGGTATGACAAAAAAGTTTTGCGAACAAATGATTTTTAATTTTAAAGAAAATACAAATTGCAAATATTCAGCAGTAAGATTTGGCAATGTATTTAATTCATCTGGTTCAGTTATTCCAATATTTAAAAAGCAAATTAAAAAAGATAGAGTTGTCACAGTAACTGATAAAAATGTAACAAGATACTTTATGTCCATTGATGAAGCGGTACATTTAGTCATCAGGTCATCATTCATTTCAAAAGGTAATGAAATCTTTATATTAGATATGGGTAAACCAAAGAAAATCTTTGATTTGGCAAAGCAAATGATCCATTTGAGTGGTTATTCAATTAAATCAAATGATAACCCAAATGGAGAAGTTGAAATAAAAATCACAGGTCTTGGTAGTAGTGAAAAGCTGCATGAAGAATTAACTGAATTTGGATATGAAAAAACAATAGAAAAAAAGATTTTTGTATCTAAAGATTCTGATATTAAAAATATTAATTTTGAACAAGACATTGCAAAGCTAGAAGAGCTATTAAAAAATAGCGATAAAGAAAAAATTTTAAATTTCTTGAGAAAGGTATAATTTTTTTCCTATGAAAGTTTTAATTACTGGAGTCGCAGGTTTTATTGGAAGTAACCTAGCAGATTATCTTATTAAAAAAAACATAGATGTTATCGGTGTAGATAATTTATCATATGGAGTCATTGAACAAGTTCCAAAAAAAGTAAAATTTCACGATATTGATATTAGAGATCAGGATATTTCTCAATATTTTAAAGGTATAGATTATGTATTTCATCTTGCAGCAAAAAACTCAATTATAGACTGTGAAAATGAACCAGATGAAACTCATGACATTAATGTTGTTGGTACAAAAAATATTTTTGAAGCTTCTATAAAAAATAAAGTAAAAAAAGTGATTTATGCTGAATCTTCGGCAGTATATGAAGGGTCAAAAAATCTTCCAAGCAATGAATCTGATGTCCACCCAATCAGTATTTATGCTAAATCAAAACTAGAAACAAATCGAATTGCTAGCCATTATTTTAAAAAATGCAATTTACCTACTACTGGTTTAAGATATTTCAATGTTTATGGTCCAAGACAAGATTATAGAAGAACTATTCCACCAGTTTTTAGTGCTTTTATTATTAAGTTATTGAATGGTGAAAGACCAACTATTTATGGGAATGGATCCAAAAAGAGAGATTTTATATATGTTGACGATGTAAATCTATTCCACTCAATGTGTATAGATAATAAAAAAACTGATAATAAAATCTTCAATCTAGGTTATGGAGAAAATTTCTCTATAAATGAAATTTATAATGAAATATCAGAAATATTAAATGTAGATATTAAACCTATTTTTGAAAAAAATCTCGATTTTGAAGCACAGGAAAATTTAGCAAACATTAATAATGCATTAAGTGTTGGTTGGAAGCCAAATACAAATTTAAAAGAAGGTTTAAAAAAATCTATAGATTATATAAAGATGAATGTAATTTAGTAGCATGATAGTATCCAAAACTCCATTTAGAATTACCCTAGGAGGAGGGGGGACTGACCTACCTAGCTATTATAAAAATCATGGTGGTTTTATTTTCAGTTTTTGTTTATCAAAATATATGTACGTTTGTGTAAATAGACCCTCTGCAGATAATTTAATTAGATTAAAGTACAGCAAGTCAGAAACAGTCGAAAATATTAAAGATTTAAAACATGAAATTGCAAGAACATGTCTAAAAAAGTTGAACATTGATTCAAGAATTGAAATTGCATCTCTCTCAGATATACCTGCAGGCTCTGGTTTGGGTAGTTCAAGCACTTATACAGTTGGGTTATTGAACAGTCTTCATTACTTAAATGGAGATAGAAAAAGCTTAGAATATTTGGCAAATGAAGCTTGTATTGTTGAAATGGATATGCTTAAAAAACCTATGGGAAAGCAAGATCAATATTTAGCAGCTCTTGGAGGGTTTGTAGTGTTAGAAATAGATAAGCTTGGTAATGTGGAATCAAGGAATATTCATTTATCGGAAGACAGGATTAAAAAACTCAAAAAAAATCTTTTAATTTTTTATACTGGAAAACAAAGATTAAATAAGGGAATTTTAGATGAACAAGACAAATCAACTAAATCCAATGATTCAGAAGTGCTTAATTCTTTGCACTACATAAAAGAGTCAGGATATAAAATTTTAGAAATTATAGAATCTGGAGATTTAGATGAATTAGGTTTAATGTTTAAAAATCACTGGGAAATGAAGAAAAAACTTTCTTCAGGAGTTACAAATAAGAATTTTGATTTCATTTATAATCATGCTATTGAAAATGGTGCTATGGGCGGTAAAATCTCAGGAGCTGGAGGCGGTGGATTTTTTACTTTCTATTGTTCGAGTGAGCATCAAAAACTCAGAAATAAAATGGATGAGTTAGGATTAAAAGAGTTAGAATTTGATTTTGACTTCAATGGATCTCAAATAATATCATCAAATTATAATTTGTGAAAAAAATAATCATACTAGGAATTGATGGGCAGATAGGATCCTATTTAAATGATAAATTATCAAAACATTTTTCTATAATTGGAACATCTAGAAGAGAAAATTCTAAACATTTCTACGTCGATTTTTCAAGCAGGCAATCAATAATAAATTTTTTAAATAATCAAGCGAGAAATGATATATATGCTGTCATAAATTGCTATGGTTCTCAAAAACCAATTCAGAATTTTATTAATACAAAATTTGATAGCTGGGAAAAAAACATTATTATTAACTTTAATAATTATTCTTTTTTTCTTCATAATTTAATTAACTCAAAAATTAGTTCTCTTCGTAAAATTTTAAGTTTTTCAGGAGGAGGAGTTACTGGACCAAGACAATCATTTTCTGCGTATGCAATATCAAAAATCTCAACTTATAAGCTAAGTGAAATATTAGCTGATGAATTGAAGCAATTTAATATAGATGTCAATGTTATCGCTCCTGGACTTATTAGTTCAAAAATGACAAAAGAGATAGTTGATGAAGGAGTTGATTTGGGCGATGAATATGATACAGCTTTAAATACTTTAAATAATGGTGGAGATAGTGTTAAAAAAGTTTTCGAATTATGTAATTTTTTGTTGTCTAGTGAAAGTAATGGAGTGTCAGGAAAGCTAATCGCAGCTCAATGGGACGATTTTGATGTTGTTAAAAAATCATTAATTAATGAGAAAAATTTGTTTTCACTTCGAAGAATTGACAATAAATATTTTTATGAAAATAAAGAAGCAAAATGAATATTGGTATTGTAGGTTGCGGTTTAATAGGAAGCAAGAGAGCTCATAGTATAAATTCTCGAGATAAATTAATTTCAGTTTGTGATTTAAATATAATTAAAGCTAAAAAACTCTCAAGCCAATTCAGTTGCTCTCATTATTCAAATTATAAAGAAATGATAAATAAAGAAGATTTAGATATAATCATCATTTCGACTCCCAATTTTATGATTAAAGAAGTCGCTCTTTTTGCTTTAAAAAATGGAAAACACGTTTTATCTGAAAAGCCATTAGGCAAAAATTATAAAGAAAGTCAAGAGCTTGAAAATTGTGCCTCAAAAAATAATACAATCTTATATACCGGATTTAATCATCGATTTCATCCATCTGTATTAAAGGCTAAAGAAATAATTGAAAAAGGTGAAATAGGCAAACTCATCCACATACATGGGCATTATGGTCACGGTGGAAGACCGGGCATGGAAAAAGAATGGAGATCTTTTAAAAAATTAAGTGGAGGTGGAGAGCTTTTAGATCAAGGAGTGCATTTAATTGATTTATCAATTTTATTTCAAGGATATCCTAAAAAAGTATATGGGACTACTGATAAATTAGTTTGGAAAATTGAAGTAGAAGATTCTTCATCATTTATTCTTTTTGGAAAAAATAATTCTCATTCTTTATTGTCTGTTGGATGGGTTTATTGGAAAAATAAATTCGAAATGTCTATATATGGTGATTTAGGTTATTTGCAATTGATTGGCTTAGGAGGATCCTATGGTTCTGAAAGATTGATATTTGGTAAAAGAAATATGAAAGGCGGAAAACCTGAGATCAAGAAGCTCTATTTCAAAAATGAAGATACATCATGGAAAAAAGAGTGGAAGCATTTTAAAAACCTTATAAAGCACTCAAAACAGCCAAAAAATGGACACCGCGTAAATACTATTGTTGATGCCATTTACAAATCAAGCAAAATTGGACGTGAAATCAAAATTAAATAATAAAGCGATTTTTTTTGATAGAGACGGGGTTTTAAACCATCTTGTTGAAAGAGATGGTGGGTTCTTTTCGCCAAGAAAATTTGATGATTTTAAGTTATATCAAGATACTTATAATGTTATTAAAAAATTAAAGTCAAAAAAATATTTAATTATTATTATATCCAATCAGCCAGATATTTCAAGATTGAGTATGAAGGAAGAAGAGCTTAATAAAATGAATCAATTTCTATATAATCAGCTTAAAATTGATGACATTTTTTATTCTTTTGAAAGTAATGTAAAAATAGATGGAACAAAAAAACCTTCTCCAAAAATGATTTATGAGGCACAGGATAGATGGAATATAGACCTTAGTAAAAGTTATATGGTCGGTGATTCTATAGCTGATCTTGAATGTGCAAGCAATGCTAGCGTGAAATTTATTTTAATGAAAAGAATGAGCAGTAACATTTATAATGATATTGAAATTAATAATTTAAGCGATTTATTGAAATGTATACCAAAATAAAATACTTTAATTTTACAAATTTATATTTATATTAATTTCATGAGTTTCTCTGAAAATTATATAAAAGAATGTATTCAAATATGTAATCAGCTTAATCCCAATGAAATAGAAACAATAGCATCTTTAATCAATTTAGTTAGAGAAAATAAAGGTAGAATATTTTTCCTTGGCGTTGGCGGAGGCGCAGGTCATGCTTCACATGCAGTGAATGATTTTAGAAAAATCTGCGGTATTGAAAGTTATGCACCAACAGATAACGTATCAGAACTTACAGCTAGAGTCAATGATGATGGTTGGGACACCTGTTATGAAAACTGGCTTAAAGGTTCAAATCTAAATGATAATGATATGTTATTTGTATTTTCTGTTGGTGGTGGTAATTTAGAAAAAAACATAAGTGTAAACATACTGAAATCCCTGCAGTTAGCTAAAAGTATTGGAGCAAAAATATGCGGCGTTGTTGGTAGAGATGGTGGATACACAAAGAAGGTTGCAAATGCATGCATTGTTATCCCAACGGTCAATGAAGCTAATATTACTCCACATACTGAAGCATTTCAAGCTGTAGTGTGGCATCTATTAGTTGCTCATCCTACGCTGTTAGCTAATGAAATGAAATGGGAGTCAGTAAAATGAATGATTTGAAAGTAAAAATTTACGCAGATGGAGCAGATCTTGATGCTATGATAAAGATGGATTCTGAAAATTTTGTAGCTGGATTTACAACCAACCCCACTTTAATGTCCAGAAATGGAATCAAAGATTACTTAAGTTTCGCAAAAGAAGTCCTGAATCATATTCCTAATAAATCTATATCTTTTGAAGTCTTTTCAGATGATCTGGATGAAATGTATAGACAGGCATTAATTCTTAGAGACTTGGGCGAAAATGTATGGGTAAAAATTCCTGTGACTAATACTCAATCTGTTTATACATACGACTTAATTAATAGGTTAAGTAATGATGGAGTTAAAATTAATGCAACTGCCTTGTTTACAAAGCAACATATTGACAATGTGTACAATGCCCTAGATAAAGATATTGATTCGATTATATCTATATTTGCTGGTAGGATTGCAAACGCAGGAATTGATCCTGAAATAACAATGAAATACGCTTCAGATTTAACTAGTAAAAATCCAAAAGTAGAGACTCTTTGGGCGAGTTCCCGTGAAGTTTTTAATATTATGCAAGCTGAAAGATGTGCGACTGATATTATCACTCTACCATTCAACTTAATTGATGCATATAAAAAAGAGGTTGGAAAAAATCTTGATGAGTTTTCTCTAGAAACCGTTAAAATGTTTTACGATGATGCGAAAGCATCGGGATATACTTTATAATTAAGTTATATTTTCCTCAATATACTTTGAAATTATATGTCCAACCAAAATATGACATTCTTGAATTCTTGCGACATTGGTACTTTTAACTTTAAGTTTTAAGCAGTCATAGTCATTCATTAACCCCCCGTCTTCACCAGTAAAAATAATTGTATCTAAACCGATTGAATTAGCTGCTTCAATTGCATTAATTACATTTTTACTATTACCTGATGTTGATATGGCAATTAATAAATCTTCTTTTTTCGCTAAAGCTTCAATTTGTCTTGAAAAAACATAGTCAAAGCCAAAATCATTTCCAATGGCAGTAAGATGTGATGGGTTTGTACTTAATGATATAGATGCTAGAGCTCTCCTTTTTTTCTCAAACTTACCGACAATTTCTGAAGATATATGTATACTATCACTTGCACTACCTCCATTGCCACATAATATTATTTTTCCAGAACTTTCTAGAGCAGATAATGATTGTTCGCATATTCTTTGAATTAAGTCTAAATCATCAATTAAAGATTTGGTTATTTTTAAGTGAGATTTAATTATCTCTTTAATATCTATATTCATCTTTTTTGAATGGGCCTTTAATTTTCACACCAATATAATCTGCTTGATCTTGCGTCAAGACTGTTAATTCAGCATCAAGATGTTTTAAGTGCAATCTTGCAACTTCTTCATCTAGCTGTTTAGGTAAATTATATAATCCGACTTCAGGTTTTTCTTTCGCCAAAAATAATTGAGCTAATACTTGATTTGCAAATGATGTAGACATAACAAAGCTTGCATGACCTGTAGCACACCCTAGGTTGACTAATCTACCTTCTGCTAGAAGGAATATTTCTTTTCCATCAGGAAATGTATATCTATCATATTGAGGTTTAATTTGTTCTCTTGTAGCATCGGAATCATTTAAAGCATCTACTTGAATCTCATTATCAAAGTGACCAATATTACAAACAATAGCTTGATCTCTCATTTTTCTC
>MDSV01036467.1_pt1 | contig 39744 bp, 34 predicted proteins | sample 810851 | NCBI WGS metagenome assembly MDSV01 (sample SAMN05326640, study PRJNA326480) | marine metagenome | isolation source: seawater | place: Atlantic Ocean: North East | collected 2012 | reverse complement strand
TTAACCATTCTGGTCTTCTGACTTGCTTATATATTTTTTTAAAGAACTTATTTTTGGGGATAGGCCATTTTTCTCTCAAAACATCTTCTGGGTCAGGTTTTCCTGTAAATGCAACAATACTTGTGTCTCTAGGCAATTCTGCAGGTTTCCAAATTCTCATTGGCCACTTTGGAAGTAAATTATGTTTAAAACTTTTGCACCAATTATTCGGCCAAAAATTTTGTTCAGGAATAAATTTGCTGATGTAGACTTGCTCAATATGAAATTTGTTTAAGTAATATGAAGGTTTTTTTTCAAACTCTTCAAAAATAAATTTATATTTTTTGACAGGAAACCTAAAGCAACTTGTGTTTCCTATGCCTTTTCCAACTTGCGTCCAATTTTCTATCACACAAAAAGTACCAGGTTTATAAGTAAAAAGTTTATCAATATTATTGGTTATAACAAGATCTAGGTCTAAAAATAAAACATCACCTTTAATATTATTTAAAGGGTATTGCCATATACTTAATTTTCGCCATGGAGTTTGCGAGATTATTTTTGGAATCTTGATTTTAGGTAATGGTTTACAAATAACATTTTTAGATATTTTTCTTTTATCATCTGTAAAACATATTAACTGTGTTTTGTTTTCTGTATGTTTTTTAATAGATTCATAAAGATTATTTACATAATTATAATCGTATCTTGTTCCCCATTTCATGCATATAATTGTTTGCAATTTTAAAATATACCTTTAATCATTGATATTTATATCTAATAGTTGTTTTGAATGTTTATAAATATATTACTTCCATATAAAGAAAAATTTACGAAAAATAAAGCTTCGTCTGTAAGTATAACAGTTAAGAATAATCTTGAATATAGCAAGCATTTAGAAAAAGTAAGAATATTTGGACAACATGTTGATGAACCAATGTATGCAAAAAATTTTATTGGAGTAAAAAAGTCACTAAATTTTCTTAAAAGTAAAAATAAAATGATTGCAGATGAAATGTGTAAGCGAGTTAAACAATCAAATGAAAAAAATATTATTGAAGTTCATAATAGACCTTACCTTATTAAAAAAATTAAGTCTCAGATAAAACCAATAGATAAGGTCACTCTTTTTTTTCATAATGACCCTTTAGAGATGAAAGGCTCAAAAACTATTTCCGAAAGAAAAAAACTTTTATTAGAACTAGATAAGATTTATTGTGTGAGCAAATTTGTAAAAAAAAATTTCTTAAAAGGTATATTAAACGACTACAACAAAGTTAAAATATTACATAATGGTGTAACTAGGAAAATAAATTCATTTCCAAAAAAAGAAAAAGAAATTATTTTTGTTGGAAGAATTGTTAAAGATAAGGGCGTTCATTTATTTGTAGAGGCTATTCGAGATAATTATAGTTTTTTTGATAAGTGGAAATTTAAAATAATAGGTTCTCCAAAACTTGGTATAAATAAATTTGATAATTTTTCATTTGAAATAAAAACTAAGTTCGAAAATATTGGAAGAAGAGCTAAAATGATTGGCTTCATCAATTCCGATGATCTAAACATAATTATGCGAAGGGCTTCAATTATTGTTATTCCTTCAATTTGGGAAGAGCCATTTGGTTTAGTTGCTGCAGAAGCAATGTCAAATGGTTTGGCTATTATCGCTTCAAATAAAGGTGGATTACCAGAAATTATAAAAAAAAATGGTATATTAATCAATGATATAAATCATAAAAAAATATCAAAACAGTTGAAAGAATTAATAATAAATAACAAGCTCTTAAAAGAATTTCAAAAAAAGTCATGGAATAATTTCATATTAAAATCTGATGAAATTTCTAAAATTTTAGACAAGCACAGAGATGAATTATTTTTTAAAAATTGACCTATAATCTTGTATTTGTGCAATACAAAAGCCAATTGGGAACCAAATAAATAAATTACCCCATTGACCAAAAAAACTTCCGGTTTGTTGTAAAGGAAAGAAAAATGCAAATGGAATTATATATGCAATTGAAGTAATAATACAATTAGGATTATTTATTCTACCTCTATAACAAGTAAGAAATATAAAATAAAACATTAATGTCCCAAAAATTAATCCTAAGATTCCTGTTTCTGCAAAAAGTTGTATATAAAAATTATGTGGGTGGTTTCCACAATAATTTTTACCTGGAAGCCAATTAATATCCGGTGAAAGAATTTTATAAATTGGTAATCCAGTCTTTTTATCAATTCCTATGTTTTTACAATGCTTTCTTAAACTAGATGGACCTAATCCAATAAGAGGGTTTGACAATCCTTGGTGTATTCCAGATCTCCATGCACCCCAATAATAATTTGTTTCAGACATATTAATGATTGGTAAAGACTTATAAAAATCCAATGTATAACGATTTAAAAGTTCTTTATTAGTTTTTGCAAATGAAAAAATAGTAATTAAAAAAAATATTAATATTAATGAAAAAAATTTTAAAATTTTTTTAACCTGTAATTTCCAAGAAAATATAGCTAAGAAACCACTAAACATTCTGATTAAAAAATTTCCTCTTTCACCTGTTGCAAAAACCATGATGAGACTAAGAAAAACTGAAATAAAATTAAATATAATATTTTTATTAAAATTATAAATTATAGTAACAATTAATGTACAGTAGATTGGTAAAGAAATTTTTGTAAGGTAACTTCCTGGAACTAAGTCACCATACGGCCACATTAACCTCTCTTTAGGGCCTTCTAACAAAACTTCACTAATTAGTATAAAAGACATGATAATCATTCCAATAAAAATTGAAACAAACATAACCATTCTTATATCATAATCTTTTCCTAACCAAACTTGTGCAGCAGCAACATATAGAGGGAATCTAATCCATACAAAACCTTGAAAAAAAGTGAACTCTGTGTAAGGACCTAAACTAGCTGACAACAACCCAGTAAACCAAAGTAAAATAGCGAATACAAACCACAATTGACCTGACCAACTCCACTGCTTTTTAATTATACACCTAACTATAAATATAATTGAAATTAAAGTAAGCCACAAATCAGCTGGATCTCTCTCTATCAGATAAAGTGCGGGACCTAAAATCCAAAAGTAAGTCATGAATCTTTCAAATTTTGAAAGTTTTTTAATCTTTGTTAAACCAATATCAAAACTATTTTTAATATTGAGATCATCTGTACTAATAAATTTTAAAAACATAGAATTATTTGAGGACTTTAATTTTATCTTTTATATATAATAAAATTATTAAAGAGGGAAGAACCATTAATGATGTTATAATAAAAAATATTCCCCAATCACCATTTAAATAGTCAACTAAACTTCCAGATGAAGAAGCTAAAGTTGTCCTTCCAATAGTTCCTATTGAAGCTAAAAGTGCATATTGAGTAGCTGTATATTTTCTGTCAACTAATATGGATATAAAGGCTACAAACGCTACCGTAGCAAAAGCAGCAGCTACATCATCTAAAATTACAGCTAGAGAAAAAATTAAATAATCCTTGCCTACCCAAAAAAGAATTGAAAAAAGAATATTTGTAATAGCCATAAAAATTCCAGCTAACAAAACTGATTTTACTAATCCAACTCTAACAGTGAAAATACCGCCTAATAAGGTAAATAAAATTGTTGTAACCCAACCTAATCCCTTAGAAAAAATTCCAATATCAGATTTTGAAAAACCGATTTCTTTATAAAATATAAGCGACATTCTTCCTAAAAATGCTTCGCCAATTTTAAATAGGAAAATAAATGAAAGTATTCCAATACTAATTGCAATACCATTATTTTTAAAAAAAGAATAAATTGGATTTATTATTGCAGATGAAAACCATGAAAAAATAGAAAATATTTTATTTAAAAAACTAATATCTGAGTATTTTTTTATAGTAGAAAAATTATTTGATTCAGAATTTAAATTTTTAGTTTCGTTAATGCTTAACAAAAATAAGTTGAAAATTATTATGATAAAAATTAAACAAATGAAAGTTATTTGCCAATAGTTTTGAAATTGCATTTTATCAAAAAGGTCAGATAATGTGAGTGCGAATAATCCTCCAAGTTTAAATCCAGTCCCCCATCCAATAACAGCCATTGAGGCACCTGCAGCCATTACATTCTTTTCATAAACTTTGAATTGTTCTATCCTAAGGGCATCCAATGATATATCTTGCGTAGCAGAAAAAATAGCTATCAACAATCCAATAAAAATAATCATAAATAAGTTATTGCTTGGATTAATAAAAGACCAAATTAATAAGCAGAAACATATACTTAATTGCATCAAAAAAATCCAAGACTTTCTATGCCCTATTCTTTTTGATAAAATAGGAATTTTAAATTTGTCAACTAATGGTGCCCACAAATAGTTTACAGCATAAACTGCAAATATTAATCCAGCCCATCCAATAGTGCTTCTACTTAAACCCTCCTCTTTAAGCCATAAACTTAAACTTGATCCTATTAGAACCCAAGGAAATCCACTAATACAACCTAACAAGAATATTTTAAACATTCTTTTTTCAAAAAAAATTTTTAGATTATTGTGATCATTTTTTTTTGAAATTTTCATTTAATTATTTGAGTAATTTGAAATTAATATTATAATTTGGAAAGAAAATATTCAAATAAAATTTAATGAAAATTAGTCTTAATACGATATTCAAACCAAAATTAATTTTTAATAAAAGAATTTTTTTCTGCCAAATAGGTGAAAATGGAACTATTCCTCAATATAAAAAAAAAGAGGGTGATAGATGTACTCCAATAGGGAAATGGAAAATAGAAAGTATATTTATAAGAAGGGATAAAAATTCAAAAATAAAATTAAACTTTTTTTTAAGAAATAAGTTAATTTGTATTAATAAAAATTTAATTTGGTGTGATGATGTACATAGCAATTCGTATAATAGACTTTTAAAACAAAAATTTGATACAAATACTTCAAGTTTTTCATTTGAAAATCTTTACAGAGATGATGATGTTTATGATATTGTATTAACTTTAAACCATAATAAAAATCCAACCATAAAAAATAAGGGAAGTGCTATATTTATACATTGCTCTTTTCAAGACCATAGAGCAACTTTAGGTTGTATAGCCTTAAAAAAAAATAATCTAAAATTTTTAATTAATAATTTACAAACTAAAAATTACATATATATAAGGTAAGTATAACCAAAGTTGGAGAAATTAATGATCAATAACATTTTACCAATTATTCTTGGAATTTTAGGGCTTTTAAGTGCATATTTTGTATATTTAAAAGTTAAATCAGCTCCTGAAGGTTCAGGTAAAGTTAAAGAAATTGGTGATGAAATCCATCTTGGAGCAATGGTTTTTATGGCCAGTGAATATAAGAGACTAGCTGTTTTTTGTGTAGTATGTATTTTGGCATTGTTTTTTTCTTTAGGATGGGAAACAGCAATTTCCTTTTTCGTTGGAGCAGCATGTTCAGGTATAGCTGGATTTATAGGCATGTATACCGCCACAAAAGCTAATGTTAGAACTGCTGTTGCCGCTAATGATAAAGGTGCTGCAGAGGCTTTAAATATTGCTTTTTTTGGTGGTTCAATTATGGGTCTAACTGTTGCATCTATGGGATTATTTGGAGTAGGTATTTTATTCTATTTTTTTGGTGGTGACATAAAAACGATTCATTCTATAGAAGGGTTTGCTATGGGTGCATCTTCTGTTGCTTTGTTTTCTCGTGTCGGCGGAGGTATTTTTACTAAAAGTGCAGACGTAGGAGCAGATTTGGTAGGAAAAGTCGAAGCTGGAATTCCAGAAGATGATCCAAGAAATCCTGGTGTTATTGCTGATAATGTCGGTGATAATGTTGGTGATGTTGCTGGTATGGGATCAGATATATTTGAATCTTATTGTGGATCTATGATTGCTACTATAGCCCTGGCTGCATCTATGACTTCAGCTACAATTAACACTTTAGGAGGCAGTCAAACAATGTTACAATTGATGCCTCTAGCTTTAGCTTCATTAGGCTTGATATGCTCCATAATTGGCATTTTAATGGTAAAATTATTTTCTAGTAAAAAACCAGATATTGCGCTTAGATTTGGGACAATTGGATCTGCCTTAATTTTTATTATAGGATCGTATTTACTGATTTTACACATGGGAGTTTCATCAGGAGTATGGTCTGCTGTTTTAATTGGATCAGTTGGTGGCATTATAGTTGGATTAGTCACTGAATATTATACCGGTGGATCACCTGTAAGGAAAATTGCCAAGGGAGGTGAAACTGGTTCTGCAACAATAATGATTGCAGGTTTGGCTACTGGGATGCAATCTGTAGCTATACCAGTTTTAACTATTGTTTGTATTATATTTACATCAAATTATTTTGCAGGACTTTATGGAGTTGGGATTGCAGCAATTGGAATGTTGAGTACAGTTGGTATAACTATGGCGATTGATGCTTATGGTCCTGTTGCTGATAATGCCGGTGGTATTGCTGAAATGGCTCAAATGGGAAAAAAAACAAGGGAGATAACCGACTCTTTAGATGAAGTCGGAAACACAACGGCTGCAATTGGAAAAGGGTTTGCAATTAGCGCGGCTGCACTTGCTGCTTTAGCTTTAATAAGTGCTTACATTGAAAAAATTACAATGGCAAACCCAGATTTTGTTCTCGCTATAAACGACCCTTTGGTTCTAAGTGGAATGTTTCTTGGTGGAATATTTCCATATTTAGTTAGCGCAATGACTATGACAGCTGTTGGTGATGCAGCCTTCGACATGATAAAAGAAATAAGAAGACAATTTAAAGAAATTCCTGGCCTGTTAGAAGGTAAAGCTAAACCTGACACAGCTAAATGTGTAGATATTGCAACACAAGCCGCTCTAAGAAAAATGATTTTACCTGGTTCATTAGCTGTTTTAGCACCTGTAGTGGTCGGGTTTTTATTAGGGCCGAAAGCTCTTGGGGGTATGCTTGGTGGTGCTTTGATTTGTTGTGTAATGATGGCACTTATGATGTCAAATGCTGGTGGGGCTTGGGATAATGCAAAAAAATATGTAGAAAAGGGCAACTTTGGTGGTAAAGGATCTGAAGTTCACAAAGCAGCAGTAGTTGGTGACACCGTCGGTGATCCACTGAAAGATACATCTGGACCTTCAATGAATATTTTGATTAATGTTATGGCTATTGTAAGTCTTGTTATAGCTCCTTTATTAATTTAAATCAGTGATTTATAACATTTGAAAAGTCTAATTTACCTTCACCAACATTCATTAATTTTTCAAATTTTTTAAACGTTTGTAAGCCATAATCTATTGAAGTATTGGTTTCTTTAACGGCATCAATAGCTAAACCAAGATCTTTAAACATCAGTTCTGTCGCAAACCCCCCAACATAATCTTTGTCAGATGGGCTTTCTGGTCCCACCCCTTTAATCGGACAATATGTATTAATTGCCCAACAAGAACCAGATGAAGTTGATAATACATTAAACAATTTATTAAGGTCTAAGCCTAAATTTTTTCCTAATTTAAAACTTTCACCAACTGCAATCATTGTAGAGGCAAGTAACATATTGTTACATATCTTTGCACTTTGACCAGCTCCAATGTCTCCGCATAAAATAGAATTTTTACCCATTATATTAAATAAAAATTTTACATTGTTAAAAGTTTCTAAGTTACCGCCAACCATAAAAGTTAGTGTTCCATTGTCAGCACCTATAACACCTCCTGAAACTGGTGCGTCAAGAGTGAAAAGGTCTTTTGCAGATGCTATTTTTTGTATTGAAATTGATGTTTTCACATCAATAGTAGAACAATCAATTAGATATTGACCTGGTTTTGAATATTTAATAATTTCTAACCATACATCATTAGAGGCTTTACCATCAGGTAACATGGTTATTATTATATCTGACTGCTTAGTTAAAGTTTCGATATCATTAGATTTTTGAATTCCAGTATTTTTTAACTTTTCAAATATATTTTGATCAATATCAAATCCAAGAATTTCAAGATTATTTTTGGACAAGTTGATAGCCATTCCTGTGCCCATATTACCTAGGCCAATAAATCCAATTTTTTTCATTAATTTCTCCTATCAATTAATATTTTTTGCACTGGATGAGTATGTATTTTTAAAATTCTGTTCAAAGATAATTCATTATTTAAGATTTGCAAATCATGTTTAAAATTTAAAATATAATTATACCATTCTCTTGATAAATCATCTTTCCATTTCCATAATAAAAAATCTATACTTGAGTAAATACTTTTGTCATAAATTATTTTCTTTATTTTGTTTTCATTAGACAAAGTTGGCTCTAAAAATTCTCTACAAATTTTAAAAAATTGCTTAGGTATATTATTTCTTTGTAAAGTATGTTTCCATCTTTTATAAGAATATTTTTTATTGGCTGTTTCTTTTACTATCTCTAAAATTAGTTTATCAGTATTAATTAAACCCGTTCCATTTATCATAGTTTTGTCAATCAAATTTTTATTTTTCCAGGGCCCTATTATTAATCTTTTTGGACAGTAATCATTACAATAAAAGTTATCCCAATAAATAATCTTTTTTTCATGGATTTTATTTTTAACAGCTTTTATTTTTGTAGAAAAAGATTTTGATACTATAAATCTACCACAATAAAATGAAAAACTTTTGTTGTTAAGATTGCCATAGAAATCTATTAAATAGTTTGGATTTTCAACAAGTAATTCATCCGAGTAAATTCTAGGAACAGCAAATATTGGAATATTCAAATCTAAAGATATTCTGTTAACTAAATTTGCATGCACTTCACCTTCTTTATAATTTAGAGTTTTCAGATCAAAGTTTTCTGGAACATCATCAAACAAAATAGAAAAATATTTTACTCCGACTTTTAAAAATGAAAGAATTTTTTTCTTTAAAAAATTAAGGTCTTTCTCGTTACCTTTTAAATATGATTTAAAATTAAAATCTAAACCAGGTGAAATACCAACAATTACTGAAATATTTTTTTTTAATGAATAATTATTAAAATAAATAAAATCTGACATCCACTTTTTGTTATATTCTAATCGCCAATCACTTCTATGATACACATCTTCTTTAGGGCAATAAAAATAAAAATTCATTTTATTTTTATGTAAGGCGTCAATTATTTGATTTCTTTCATCCCATGTGAGTAACTTTCCATAATAACCTTCTATATAACCTTTTATTTTTTTTAAATTTAAATTTTTCATATATAATTATTATAAGGTAATTTAAAATATAGGATACTTAAAATGAAAATATTAGCAATTGGGGCCCATCCAGATGACATAGAAATATTTATGTTTGGTTTACTTAGTATACTAAAATTAAGAGGAGACAAAATATTTCTTGCAGTTGCAACAGATGGTTGTCAGGGAGGCAATCTCTCCAAAAAAGAGCTAATTAAAGTTAGAAAAAAAGAAACAACCGTTGGTTTAAGTACACTTGGAAAACCATATTTTTTAAATCTACCTGATGGACAATTAGGGGACAATTTAAATCATAAACTAAAGAGTAAAAATTTAGTTTATAAGATTGAGCCAGACATAATTATTACACACCATAAAAAAGATTATCATTCTGATCATAAAATTTTATCAAATATTATTTCTGAAATAGTTGGTCATTATATACCAGTAATATATGCAGAAACCATGATGGGCATAAATTTTATACCCAATTATTACATTGACATATCTGATGTTTTTGAGATTAAGAAAAAAGCTGTGATGTGTCATTTGTCACAAAAACCAGATAGGTTTATTAATTTAATAAAAATTATGAACAGCTATAGATCTGCTCAATGTAATGCTCCAATTGGAAATTATGCTGAATGTTACTCATTTGAAAGATCTTTTCCTTTCTCAGATATTACAAAATTTTTACCATCACCTCCAAAAATCAGGCCATTTTACATAAAAAACCAGATAGGCTTTTTATAATTCAGCTTTTAATTAAAACTCCTCCAGTTAATGGATTTGAAACTCCTGTTGTTTTTGGAAAAGTTATTGGTAATTTATTTACCGCTCTTGCAGTTAAAAATGCTATCAACTCTGATTCAACAAAATCAACATCAATATTTACAAAATTTGGATTTATAATTGGTTTTTTTAGCAAATAATTGAGTCTATCTATTAAAAATTTATTTTTAAATCCTCCTCCGCAAACAACGATAGAGTGAATTTCTCTTGGAAGATATTTAAATGAATTAACAATGCATTTAATTGTTATTTCACTTAGTGTAGCCAAGCTATCATTTATAGAAAAATTTTCTTTCAAAAATTTGTCAAAAAATTTTGAAAATTTTTTTTTATCAAGAGATTTGGGAGGAAGAGTGCTAAAATATTCTTCTTTCATAAAATCTATTACTAATTCACGTTTTATTTCACCTTCTGAAGCAATTTTCCCATTAAAATCAAAATTTAAATCAGTTTTAAGTTTTGTAAAGTCGTCTAATAAACAATTGCCAGGACCTACATCAAAGCCTATAAGTTGGCTTCCATCCCAATAAGTTAAATTTGTAATTCCTCCAATGTTTATAAAAACACAAGGAAGTTTTAAATTATTTTTTTTCATTAAATACTTATGATAAATTGGCGCTAGTGGTGCACCTTGTCCTCCATTTTTTAAATCATTTCTTCTAAAATCATATACAACTTTTTTTTTAAAATAGTTGAATAACAATCTTGGGTTTCCTAATTGAACACTTTTTATTCTTGGAACATGATGTATCGTTTGACCGTGAAAGCCTATTATTTCATAATTTTTATTTTTAAATTTATTCAAAGCAAGAATATGTAAGTTACTTATGTAATTGTCAGCCTCAACTTTTTTATTATTATCTGAAAGAATATCATTTCTTTTTTTTAAAAAGTAATTTAACTTGCTGCATTGAGCCTTATTAAACTTATAATAAAAATTATCTATATGTATTAATTCTATGCCATTTGTATTAACAAGGCTTATGTCTATGCCATCCATGCTAGTACCAGTCATAAGACCAACTATATGATAGAATTTATATCCCATAAAATTTTACCTTTTTATCAAAATTATATATTATAGAAATGATGAAACAATCACCAACAGAACTTTTAAAAACAGATAATAACACAATTGATAAATTAACTACTTCAGATGCTTTGTCTTTAATGTTAAATGATCAAAAGTTTGCAATAGAGGCAGTTAAACAACAATTAGAAAATTTTAATGAAATAATTGAAATGTTGTTTAGGCATTTCAACTCAAAATCTCACGGAAGGTTAGTTTATTGTGGTTCGGGCACATCAGCAAGAATTGGAGTTCAAGATGGTGTTGAACTTTACCCTACCTTTGGTTGGGCAAAAAATAAAGTTGATTTTGTTATTGCTGGTGGAAACAAATCTCTCACTAGTTCAATTGAAAACAGTGAGGATGATAAAATAGCAGCAAAAAATATGATTAAGAAATTAAAGGTTAATTCTAAGGATGTAGTAATTGGTCTTGCAGCTAGCGGAAACACCCCTTTTACATTCGAAGCTTTAAAATTAGCAAAAGAACAAAAAGCTAAAATTATTGTGATTTCAAATAATCCTAATGGCTCGATTTTAAAATTGAGTAAATATAAAATTGTTTTAAATACAAAAGAAGAAGTTGTAGCTGGTTCAACTAGATTGAAAGCTGCAACTGCTCAAAAAATTAGTTTAAACTTAATTTCGACTATTTTAATGACTAAGTTAGGTTTTGTTAAAAATGGATATATGATTAATTTAATAGCTAACAATGAAAAACTTAGGAATAGAAAAAAATTAATTATGAAAAAATTAAAAGAATCTTCTTAATTAGATTAAAATAATTAATGTATATTTTAAGATAATTCTAGATTATAAGGTTATTAAAATAAAAGTATTGATTTAAGGCAATTTTTTTAAAAATAAAAATGAAAACAACTTTAAAAAATATATTAATAACAGGTAGTTCAGGATTTATTGGGTTCCATTTAAGTAAATATTTATTACTGAAAAATTATAATGTCATTGGAATTGATAATTTATCGAATTATTATGATGTTAATTTAAAAATAAAAAGACAAGAAATTTTAGCAAAAAATAATAATTTTGTTTGTTACAATCAAGATATTAAAGACAAAAACATTTTCGATAACATATTTAAAAAGTATCGTCCTCAAATTGTGATTCATTTAGCTGCACAAGCTGGTGTAAGATATTCGATTGAAAATCCAAAGTCATACATAGATGCGAATATTTGTGGTTCATTTAATTTATTGGAAACTTTAAGGAAATATCCTTCAGAACATGTTTTGTTTGCATCTTCTTCATCTGTTTATGGTGGAAATGCAAAATTACCTTTTGATGAAAATCAAAAGTGTGACACTCAAATTTCATTATATGCTGCTACAAAAAAAGCAAATGAAGCGATGTGTCATTCTTATTCTCATAACTTTTCTATACCTATTACGTTACTTAGGTTTTTTACTGTTTATGGACCGTGGGGCAGACCAGATATGGCATTATTTAAATTTACCAAATCAATAATTAATAATAAAAAAATTGATATATATAACTATGGTAAAATGGAAAGAGATTTCACTTATATTGATGATATAGTTAGATCTATTTTTTTGTTAATAGATAAAATTCCTAAAACACCTAAAAACAGAAAAATAAAAATCAAAAACGATAGTTTATCAGCTGTAGCGCCGTGTAGAATATTAAATATAGGGAATTCTAACCCAGTTAATATTAACGATTTTATTGAAAAAATTGAAAAAAAACTCAATATTAAATCCACTAAAAATTTCGTAAAAATCCAAGCAGGTGATGTAGAGAAAACGTGGGCAAATATAGATTTGTTAAAAAGATTAATAGACTTTCAACCTCAAACATCAATCAAAGATGGTGTTGATAGATTCATAGAATGGTATTTAAATGAATATAGTAAATGAAGTAAAAGCAATAAATGAAAAAAAAAAAACAAAAATTTGTATTATTGGTTTAGGTTATGTCGGACTCCCATTAGCTTTATCTTTTGCAAAATCGTTCCCAGTTATAGGGTATGATCTTGATAAATATAGAGTAAATGATTTAAAAATGGGCTATGACAAAAATAATGAAGTTAAAATAAAAAAAATAAAAAATCTCAAATTTACTTTCGATTCAAAAGATTTAAAAGACTGTAATTGTTATATAATTACTTTACCAACTCCCATAAAAAAAAATAATTCCCCAGATTTATCTTTTCTTTCAAACGGTACTAAAATGATAAGCAAGTTTTTAAAAATTGGTGATATTGTAATATATGAGTCAACTGTTTATCCTGGTTGTATTGAAGAGGTGTGTGTTCCCTTACTTGAAAAAGGATCAAATTTAAAATTTAATAAAGATTTTTTTTGTGGGTATTCACCTGAGAGAATAAACCCTGGTGATAAACATCATCAAGTTGAAAATATTATGAAAATTGTTTCAGGTTCTAATAAAAAAGCAACTAAATTTGTTGATGAATTGTATAGTAAAATTATCAAAGCTGGAACTTTACGAGTTAGCAGTATTAAAATTGCAGAAGCTGCAAAGGTTATAGAAAATACACAACGAGACTTAAATATAGCTTTTATGAATGAGCTATCCATTATTTTTAATAAAATGAATATTGATACTGAAGAAGTTTTAAGAGCAGCAGAAAGTAAATGGAATTTTCATAAATATCGCCCTGGTTTAGTTGGAGGTCACTGCATTGGTGTAGATCCATACTATCTCACTTATAAGGCAAAAGAAATTGGTTATAATCCAGAAATAATATTAGCAGGACGAAAAATTAATAATTCAATGAGCAGTCATGTTGTTAAAAATTTAATACAAAAAATGAAAGAAAAAAACATTAAAATTTCAAATTCTAAAGTTCTAATTCTTGGACTTTCTTTCAAAGAGGATTGCTCTGACTTAAGAAATTCGAAAGTTTTTGAAATCATAAAAAAGTTAAGAAGCTTAAATTGTTTTTTAGAGGTTTATGATCCTTTAATTCAAAATTATGACTCAAAAACAATAAAGTTAATTCCAAAACCTAAGATTAATACATATGATGCAGTCATAATTGCTGTAAATCATATGATTTTTAAAAAGATAAAGAATGAAACTTTAAAATCATATTGTAGGGATAATCATGTAATATACGATTTAAAACATCTTTACAAAAAAGGAGATTCAGATCTTAGATTGTAAAATTAATGAGTAAAAAGTTTACAAATACAGTATCTACTATTTTTGGAAATTTGTATCAAAATTCAATTTTAAGAATGAAGAACAAAAACTGGGAAGGTCATGTTTACCCATACAGAGACAATATTTTTATTAAAAAAAAAATGGATAAGATTACTCACGATAATAAAAATGAAATGATAACTCTTGAAGTGCAGGATTTTATTACACCAGTTAAATTCAATAATATTATTGGTATTGGTAAAAATTTTAAAACTGATTCAAGTGATGCTGATTTACAAAACTTCAAACTAAACCCAGACTTTTTTACAATGAATACAAATGCAATATTAGAGAATCATAAAACTACATATCTACCGTACTTTTATGATAGTATTTTAATAGAACCAGAAATTGGTGTTGTTATAAAAAAAGAGTGTAAAAACATTGATAAAAAAAATATAAAAAATTATATTTTAGGATATATTATTTGTAATGATTTATCTGGAAGAGACTTAAAAGGATTAATTAAAGATAATACAGTGTTAAGAAAAAGTTCTGATGGTTTTTTGCCTGTTAGTTCAGCATTGGTACCATTCCATAAAACTTCTTTTAATTTAAATACATTCGTAAATGGTAAACTAATTCAGTCATTCAATACTGAAAATTTGATACTTAAGATTGATGATGCTATAAGTTTTCTAAGTAAACATATTACTTTAAATGAAAATGATTTGGTCTGTACTGGGTCAGCAATGCCAAAGCCAAAAGTTAAAAGTGGAGATAGAATCGAAATAAAAGTTGAAGGTATGGGAGATTTAGTTACTGATATTCTCTAATCACCAAAAATCAGTAAGGTATCAACATATCAGGTATAATCAAATTAAATGTAAAGTATTATGAATAAATTTTTTGACAATAAATATATCGATGACATTAATGTTAATTTTCAAGATAATTATTTTTCACCGATTTTAGAGTATTGTATGAAAAAATATTCACCTGAATATATTTGTGATATTGGCTGTGGTAATGGAAATTTCAGTGGATTTTTGAAAGAAAAATATAATTGTAATTTAATTGGAATTGATGGAAGTAAGTATGCTTTAGATAAAGCAAAGATTTTTAATTACGATGAATTAATTTTATCAGGTGATTTTTCCAGTGAAAAGTTGCAAATCAAGAAGAATTCATTAGATTTTGTTATTTGCAAAGATGTTTTAGAACATTTAATAAATCCAAAAAATTTAGTAAAAGAAATTTTTAAAATTTTAAAACCAGGTGGAATTTTATTATCTCATGTACCTAATCATTTTCCATTATGGGGTAGACTAAAATTTTTGGTAAATAACAACATCGACACTTTTAATTATTTCCCTGACTCAAATCGTCACAATTTTCCTCATGTTCGATTTTTTACATATGAAAACATGATTAAAATGTATTCTGAAGAAAATATACATATATTAGAAAATTTATCATTTCATTTTTACAAATTTCCTATACTAGATAGGTTTTTAACAGTTAAGATGAAGAGAGTTTTATGTAAAATTTCTACCGACAATTTTACAGAAGGTATAACAATGCTTTTAAGAAAGAATAAATAAAAAATGTTTGCAAATATTTTTAAAAATAAAACAGTTTTAGTGACTGGACATACAGGCTTTAAAGGTAGTTGGGCAAGTTTATGGTTAAACCAATTAGGTGCCAATGTTATTGGTATAAGTGATAAAGAAGTTAGCAATCCATCGCACTTTTGTGTATCAAATTTAAAAAATACTTTAAATCACATAATTTTAGATATAAGAGATTTAAAAGAACTCAAAAAAATAATTAGTGATATCTCTCCAGATTTTTTATTTCACTTTGCAGCACAATCTCTTGTTTCAATTTCATATGATCAGCCAGTTGAAACTTTTACAAAAAATGCAATAGGAACGTTAAATATACTAGATTCGCTTAGACAAATTGACAAAAAAATTATTTCAGTTTTTGTTACCAGCGACAAAGTCTATTATAATTCTGAATGGATTTGGGGATATAGAGAGAATGACAAATTAGGAGGTGATGATCCATATTCAGCTTCAAAAGCTATGGCTGAGTTAGTAATTAAATCATATTTAAAATCCTTTTTTAAAAATCCTGATATAAAAATTGGTATCGGAAGGGCTGGAAATGTTATTGGTGGTGGAGATTGGAGCGCTGACAGAATTGTACCTGATTGTATTAAAGCATGGTTTAGTAATAAGGGAAATGTTAAAATAAGAAACCCAAATTCAACTAGACCTTGGCAATTTGTTTTAGAACCAATTAGTGGATATTTTTCTATCGCTCAAAATTTACTTGAAAATAAAATTACAAGTGGTGAAGCTTTTAACTTCGGACCTAATTCATCTGATAGTTTTTCAGTTATTGAACTTTTAAATGAAATGAAGATTCACTGTGATAGTGCAATTTTTACAATAGATAAAAAATCAAATTTAAACTTAAAAGAAACAAGTTTGTTAAAACTAAATTGTGACAAGTCTATGTCACAACTTAAATGGAAAGCTGCTTTAAACTTTAATGAAACAATTCAAATGACCATGGATTGGTATAAGAATTATTATGATTGCAAAGAAAAGTCAATGTATGAATTTTCTAAAAACCAAATAGAAAAATATACTAATATTGCATTATCTAAAGAACTTAAATGGACTTATTAACAATTAAGTAATATTGATGAAAATTATAATTCATTTGGAAAATTTATATAGAGGTGGAATTGATACAGCTATAATAAAATTAATCAAAAATTGGCCTGATAAGAATGATTCTTTTTTGTTAATTTCAAACTTCGAACACCCAAGCAATATTTTTTTTAAACAGCATATCGGTAATAAAAATAAATTAATTACGTATAAAGTACCATTATTCAGTTTAATTCTTAGCAAATTGCCTAAAAATTTTAATATATTAGTTATTAAAATTTTGATTTTTTTATTTATTGTTCCAATACAATTTATATTAATGTTATTATTTTTAATGCAACTTAGAGCAGATGCTTTGTTAGTGGTTAATGGAGGTTATCCAGGTGGCGAAACATCCAGAATTACAAGTATTATATGGAAATTTTTAAGAAGAAAAAATAATTTTCACAATATACATAATCTTGCTGTAATCCCACAAAGAGGCATAGAAAAAATTTTTGAAAAAATTATTGATTTCTTCTTAATTCATTCAGTAGATAGATTTATATGTGTTTCAAAAGTATCAAAATCTTATCTTAAGAAAAGAGAAGCTTTTGAAAATTTAGACAAAATAATTTACATTCATAATGGTATAACTGAAATAGATAAAAATAATTTAAATTTAAAAAATAAATTAAATATCTCAAAAAATTCTAGATTATGTCTTGTATTGGCTAGTTATGAACCAAGAAAAGGTCATGAATTTTTAATAAACTCTTTTAATTTGGCTAGTAAAAAGATAAAAAATTTACATTTAGTTTTTATAGGACATTTAAGCTATACCCATATGTCATATTACAACAATTTAAAAAAAAAATTAAAAAAAAATATACATTTTATTCAATTTTTACCTAATGCTTCAGGTTTGATTGATCAATCGGACATTTTATTATTAGGATCACAAGAATATGAATCATTTGGTTTAGTTGCATTAGAAGCAATGATCCAAAAAACACCTATAGTCGCAACAAATATTGACGCTTTTTGCGAAGTTATTGGAAATAATAATTTGGGTATAATAAAAGATAAAACAAATATAGAAGATTACGCATCACAAATAATAAAATGTTTAACAAATCAAAAATTAAGACAATCGGTTATAGATTATGGTTTTAAAAGATCAAAGTTGTTTTCAGAGAAAGAAATGTCTAAAAATTATCATAATACTATAAAATCAAGGTCAAAAATCGGATATAATTAATAGATACTGATTATATTAAATATTTAACATAAATCGTTTATAGTGACTTTTTTTCAATTAAATATTCTTCTATAGCTAAATATTTTAATCCTGATTTCATGAAAACCTCAATTGCATCTTCAGGTTTTTCAACTAAAGGAAATCCATGTAAATTAAATGATGTATTTAAAATACCTCCAATATTTGTAATTTCATAAAAGTTTTTTAAAAGTTTATAATATTTTGGATTATCAATTTTATTTACTATTTGAGGTCTTATAGTGTGATCTCGTGGATGCAAGCCTGCCTGAACTTTTGTAAAGTTTCTCTTACATGAAAATGACATAATCATATATGGTGATTTAATTTTTTTTGTATTATCAAGGTAATTTTCAACTTCATCTTCAATTATAGAGCAAGCAAATGGCATCCAAAAATCACGTTTTTTGATCATATCATTGATAATCCTAATATTTTCATTATTACTAGGATTAGCTAGTATAGAACGGTTTCCTAATGCACGAGCACCAAACTCACTACGACCAGAGAATCTTGCTAATATTTCATTTTTTGCAAGAAGTTCAGCACATTTTTCCTCAATTTTTAATGGTTTACAAATTTTTAAACGTTTATTTTTTTTTATCTTATTAATAAAAAAATTTAAATTTTTCTTGTAATCGTTTCCATAAAAAATATCTTTTACTGGGTCAGGCAACTTTTCAGTCGTATCAAAATAACATTTCATTGCAGCACCAATAGAAATTGTTTCATCACCACAAGAAGGATAAACAAACATTTTTTTTACCATAGGAAGTTGAGATATTTTTAAATTTAACTTTACATTCATAAATGCGCCACCAGCCAGAGCAATATAATTTATATTAAACTTAGAGGTGTAGTTATTAATCCATTTTAAAATTATTTGTTCAAAAGCATATTGTATACCTCCACATATATTGTCGAACCTTTCAAATTTAATAATTTCATCAATTCTTTTTTTTAATACAGTCTCATTTCTATCCATTAATCTTTTAATATTGTTTTTCATTTTAAAATCATTATTTTCCCATTCAAAAAATGAGAGGAATTTATTCCCAATACATTTAGCTTTTTTAGGGTTTGAGTATGGAGCCATACCCATTATTTTATATTCATCTTCCCAAACATTAAATCCCAGACAGACTGTAATAATACCATATAAGTTTGCTATTGAGTTTTTTGCCGAGATAGTTGTTATTTTTGATACATTACCTTTTTTATCAATTAAATGGATAGACCCACACAAATCATCTCCTTGCCCGTCAAGTGTGAAAGTTAAAAATTCATGTTTCAGCCAGTATCCACTGCCAAAAGCCGCTGTAGAATAATGCGAAATGTGATGATTCACAAAACAAATTTTGTTAGAAAAATTTTTACCAAAAATATCTTTATAAAATTTTATTCTCTTAATTTTATTTTGATTAACTTTAAAAAATTTATTTAATTTTAATTTTTGAATAAAAACAGCTTTTAATAAGGAGATTCTTTGTCTTAAAGAAAAATTTCCTTCAAGAGCCAAATGCATTGAAGCCATATATTCATCTCTAGAAACATTTTTATTTGGCAGTACAAATTGATTTTCAGATGCCACTGCAACTAGGTCAACATCATCAATTGAAATCCCAGAATAAGATAAACAATTTTTAATTGCCATGACCGGGATTCCCCAAAAATTTTTTATTCTTTGAAGTCTTTCTTCTTGAATTGCAAATTGAACTTTTCCATTTACTAGAATACAAGCACTACTATTATGACCGTCATGAATACCTAAAATTATCAATTTCTTTCGGTTTCTTACTTAATTATAAATTTCTTTTCATATTTTAGTTATACATTTTTTAACAGTGAATACTTATATCAAATAATAACAAAAAATTAAAAACATTATTACATTTTTTTTTAACATAAAGAATGATAATTTTAAAATTAAGCAGTATAGTTTTTAAGTAGTTGACCATTGTTAAATTAAAACTTAGTTTGATATAGAATTTTTTTTAAAATTAAAAGTATTTAAAAATGGATATTTTATTATGATAGGGAAAAAAAAAATTTTAGCTATAACTTTGGCTAGAGGGGGATCAAAATCTGTTCCCAATAAAAATATTAAAAAAATTTTAGGGAAACCTCTAATTGCTTATACTATTGAAGAGGTTTTAAAGTCAAAATATATTGATGATTACATCATAAGCACGGATTCTAAAGAAATTGCTAAAGTTTCAGTCAAATATGGTGCTAAGGTCCCTTTTTATAGGCCAAAAAAAATTTCAACAGATAAATCAGCACCTCAAGACGCCCTATACCATGGTTTGATCAAGTATGAAAAAATTACAAAACTTAAATTTGATTATATCTTAGAAATTATGTGTACAAATCCTTTGAAAAATGTAATTGACATAGATAAATGTATTGAAAAATTACATAAAACCAAATCAGATACGGTTATTTCTGTTCAAAGACTATTTGATCATCATCCTATTAGAATAAAAAAAATTGAAAAAGATCTAATTAAAGATTTTATTTTACCAGAAAATGAGAGAACAAGAAGACAAGATTTAAAGCCTAAAGCTTATATTCGTAATGGTTCGATTTATGCAATTTCAAGACCAACTTTGCTGGAATATAAATCTAAAATAGGTAAGGTATCTCGTCCTTATATAATGCCTGAGGAAAGGTCAATTAATATAGATGAGAAAATTGATTTTATAGTTGCCGAAAATATAATAAAAAATAGAAGTAATTGAATTTATGTTAAATCAAGAACAAATTAATTTTTTTATAGAAAATGGATATTTAGTTGTCAATTCAGAAACATTATTCGCAGACAATTTTATTTCAGATTTAAAAAAAACGTGTAAAAAAACTTTTTTAAATTATGATAATACTGAATTGAATAATAAAATTCTGGAAGATAATTATTATACGAATAATCAAATATATTACGTAAAGAATACTTCAAAAAAAAATGATAATAAATTATTTGGAATCAGAGCTACTATAAACAATTGGAGCTTTAAAAATGGCTTGAGTAATTATATAGAAAATAAGAGTTTGTTATTTTCAGTGAAACAACTTTTAAATACGAATTCAATTTCTCTTCATACTTCGGCTTTAATTAAAGTTTATCCTGGTTGTGAAGGGGAGCCAATGAAATTACATGTAGACACTCCTGGTTTTGTTGATGATACAATTAAATTTGTAAATAAAAACAAATTTGTCCTTAATACATTGATATATCTTAATGATGTAGATAAAAATCTTGCGCCAATGAGAGTTTGCCCTAAATCACACAATGATTTTATTAAGATTAATAATTACATAAATAAAAAAAACTCATTTAATAAGTACAAAAATAATATGCAAGCTTCAGGTATAGGTGTTGATGAAGCTATGGTAAAAGAGCTTGGATATGAAATTAAACCAATAGTTGGGAAAGCTGGAACTATCATTTTCATGTCTGGAAACTTACTGCATTCAGCCACTCAAAATAAAACTGACAAATCAAGAATACATTTTAATTTTAATTTTTCTAGAAGAGATCACTTTGAAGTAAGAAAATTTAATTACAAAAGGATGATAAATGATAGTGTAAAAATTGATAATTTTATAAACCAGTTTCAAGATAAATCCATGTTACTTAGATCATATTCTAATTCTAGTTTTAATATAATTTTAAATTCTTATTTTAAATTTAAGTTTAAATTTAAAAATAAGTTTCTAAAACTTTTAGAAAAGTCTATGAATTAATTTAAATTTGAAAATTATTTGACAACCTCTTAGTATTTAAATGATAAAAGGTAATAGAAATAAAAATTTTTTAATTAAATTAAATAAATTTCTTAGTAAAGGGTATGAAATTGCTGATCAAAATTTTTATAACTCTTTTTCAGTTTCAAATAAGTTAAAAAAAGACTCAGCACTAATTATTACTAGAAGAATTTTCCCAGTTATAATCCAACTTTTTTTTATAAAAGTTTTAAAAGTATATTCTAATAAAAAGTTACAAAAAAGAGATGTTGAAATAAAAGGTTTAAATTTAAGTTTTAACACTATACAAGAGTTAGAAAACAAACTTGTTGATGAAAATTTTAATTTTACAATTGATCAATTTATACATGATCATATTTATAAAAAAAGATTGAATAAAAAGAAATTAGCCAGTTCCTCAAAAAAAGTTTTTGTACCCTTATACAAAAACAATCTTTATCAAATTAATGAAATGATACTTTCAAAAATTTTAATTAAATTAGAATATTATATATTTAAATATGTACCTTTTTTTTCAAGAATTCCAACACTTCATCTATCCCAAATGTCAGGAATATTTTTTAAAAAAGGCTGGTTTATATTTTTTTTAAAAAATCTAGATTATGACTTTATTTCTAATTATAAATCTTATGATATTAAAGAAAGGAATTTAATTTTAAAAAAATTACTTCCCAGTAAGTACTTTAAGGATTTTCAATCAGAATTTAATTTAGACATTAAAAACAAAACTATTTTGGAAAAATTATTTAATCAGTTCATGATAAATTTATTTCCTACAACCTTTTTAGAAAACTTTTATCTAAACTTTACAAAAGCAAACAAGATTTTAAAAGGTTCAAAAAGTAAAATTGTAATTTCAAGTGGTTGTTTTAGTACATCAAATATTTTTTTACTATGCGCAGCAAAAGAAAATGATTTTAAACTTGTTAATATACAACATGGTGGCCTAGAAGGGTATGTAAACCATATACCAATTTATAATGAAATAGAGTATGTGATCGCAGATACATATTTATCTTGGGGTTGGTCCAAAATTAGCACAAATAAAGGTCTAAACATTTTACCTATTTCAAGTCCTTGGTTATCAGAGAGGAAACTTCTCTTTAAAAGAAATAAAAAAGTTAACTTAAATGACAAAATTGATGTTTTATATATGCCACGTAAGGCTATAAATTTAAGAACAACACCTTATGGAAGAAATAACGTAATTGAAAGTGATTTGATTTATTCTAAAATTGATTTTTTAAATATAATCAATAGCCTTGAAAACAACAAATTTTCAAGCGTTTGTAAGTTTTATGATATCCACAGTTCAAAATTTTATAAAAAAGTTATTGAAAATGAAAAAAATAATTACAAGATAGTAAATTTTTCTTTGTCATTGGAAAAAGGTATTAGTAGGAATATGGTTAATAATCATAAATTAATTTTATGGGATTTACCTGGCACAGGTTTTTTAGAATGTATAGCATGCAATATTCCGACTATATGTTGTAATAATTCAAATGTTATGAAGATAAATAAATGTTCGCAAAGTTTTTTTGATGAACTTAAAAGTGTTGGGGTTTATTGTGAAAGTATAGATGATATGAATCTATTTATTAAAAATTTTTTAAAAAATCCTGAGGAATGGATAACAAATAAAAAAAGGAATCTCGTATTAAAAAAAATTTCATACATTTTTGCTAGGGTAGAAAAAGATTGGTCAAAGGAGTGGTTGAAAACAATTAAATCAATAGCCAAAAATAATAATGTTTAAACTTTTTAGATAAAGTGTAGTTGAAGATTTTTTTTATTGATATATTTTTAAAATGCAAACATTTGAAAAAAACCAAGATAAAAAATTTTTTAAATTAGTTAATGAAAATTATTCTAATTTAGGAAATATTGGTCAATTATTTAAATTTAAATCAAATGGTCATAACAGTAATATTTACCTCTTTGAAACAAATAACACAAAATTTTTATTAAAAGTATTAAGAAATCCAGATTCAATGTATGGTCATAATAATGGTTCATCAAGAATTAAACTAATAACTGAAATTATAAGAAACCTATCTGAAAATTATCCACTTGAAAAATTTGTATTTAATAAATTTGGAGATTTAACTGTAAACTTCCATACTGGAGTTTTAAGGGTCACAAAATTCATTCAAAATTCAGAAGGTGCTGAAGATGATTTTTTAAAAGCAATTAATTTATTAAATTTAATTCATAGTGAGTTTTATCAAAAACTAAACACTAAAGAAGCAAAAATTTTAAACAGTTTCTCCGTTCCTTATGAATTGGATTATACAATTGGTAAATATGATTTTATTAAAAAATTTTTATTAAACGAATTAAAACAAAAAAAAAGTATTGTTAAAAAAGACTATATAAAAATTATTTTGGATAATTATGAATTGCTATTTAGTTGGTCAAAAAAACTGAATATATTAAAAGAGCAGAAATTTTTTTATTTAAAAAGTTTTACCCATAATGACTTTCATCCATCAAACGTAATTATTGATTTTCAAAAAAAACTTCATTTGCTTGATTTTGATAATATACAGTATTCTAAAACATTTAGGTGTTTATACTTTTTTCTTATGAGATATTCTCTGAATAATAATAAATTATGTGAAAAGAAATTAGAGAATAATTATAAAATATTAAAATCTTATTATTCAACAACAATACCAAGCTTTAATGATAGTTTGATGTATATGTTATATGTAGAGATTGAAAAAATTTTAAAAATTTTGTGTAGAGTCTCAGAAAGAAAGGGGTTAAGCATTTTTGTTAGTAAAATTGTTTTATTTCATTTGCCAAATGTTAAGCACTTAATTAATTTAAACAGAGTGAATTTTTATTAAGGTAATATCCATATTAACTTTAGAACATATTTTTTAAAAAATTATAAACAGGATCTGAAATTGGTTTAAAAGTCATTAAAACTAAATTAGGTTTTAAGATAAAGTATTTAAAGAGTAGACAAATTCATTAAGAATTTTTGAGTATAATGATGTTTAATTTAATTAACACGGCCGATGAGAGAACCTGGTCTAAGAACCAAAAAAATTTATTTTTAGGAGAATGGTGTTTAAAACATTCCCGAAAACATATTTGGAAAAATTTAGATTTTGAAATGTGTGATGTTATATCAAAGAGTAAAAAGGAAAAAAATTCGTCAGTAAAAGAAGTATTTTATTTAACTAAAAAATTTTTACCACAAATAACAAAAGCATTAAATGATTACAATAAAACTAATTTCAGTGAAAGATATTGGGAAATTCTCATAGGTCATTGGCTTATTAGATTTGTAGCCACAATCTCAAATAGATATTACACTCTTAAAAGTGCCCTTGACAATTATGATATTTCAAGTACCACTTTCTTGAAATCGCCAAATTACAAAATAGCAACACTAGATACTTTATCATCTATATATTCAACTAATTGTGAAATTTGGAATAACATGATTTTTCTTAAATTATTTAACTATCTTTCTACAAAAGATATTAAAATAAATTTAGTAGATATTGATGATAAATACTTTTTATATAATCATCTTAATATTAAAAAAAAAACTATCAAACAAAATATAAATCATATTATTGTCAAATTAATCTCAAAAATAACTAAAGATAATGATGCAGTAATCCACAGTAGTTATTTATCATTAGTGGATGAAATAAAGCTTAATTTATTTTTTTATCAACTACCATTTCAATGTATGGAAAACGGATATAAGCTTAATTTTAATTATGAAAGAGAAGATATAAAATTATTTCCCAAAAATTCAAAAACTTGTCTTTTTCAATTTTTAAATTCAATAATTTTTTCAGCAATACCTAGTATTTATATAGAAAACTTTCTGAAACTTCAGGAAAAAATTTCAGAGCTTAATTGGCCTAAAAATCCAAAATTTATTTTCACTTCTAATTCATTTGACACAAACGAAATTTTTAAAGGATGGGTTGGCAGAAATATTAATAAATCAGTACCGTATTTTACTGGTCAACATGGTAATAATTATGGGCAACATGTATTTGAAGGAAGGTCTAATTGGCCGGAAAGATCAACTTCAGACGGTTTTTTAACATGGGGTTGGGATGATGGGTTTAAAACTAATTTAAAGGGATTTAATTTTAAAAAACAAATTCGAAGACCAAATATATATAAAAATGATGGAATAGTTTTAATAACCACTTGCGTGATGTTTAGGTATTTTCCTTGGGATGTTGTAAGTGAATATAAAGATAATCTAAAAGAACAGTATAATTTTTTAGAAAATTTATCAGAAGATATATTTGGCAAAGTTACAGTTAGGTTACACCATTCATCTTCAGTTAAAGATAATATTGATCAATTTGGAGAAAAAGAAAATTTAAAAGATCGTTTTCCAAACATAAAAATAGATGATGGAAAAACCAAATTACAATCGATAGTTAACAAAAATAAGCTTTTTGTTTTTTCATATGATGGTACAGGTATATTAGAGTTTTTAAATTCTAATATACCTTTCATTGCATTTTGGCCAGATCAAACAAATCATTTAATTGATGATGATGAAGTTTCAAATTTGTATAATGAATTTTATAAGGTAGGAATATTTTTCAAAAATGGTAATGATGCAGCAAAGTCGCTTAACAAAAGTTGGCATCTAATTGAAATTTGGTGGAATTCTAATGAGGTGGTGCTTGCAAAAGAGAAATTCAAACAACGTTTTTCAGTCTGTAAAATTAACCCTAAGCATAATGTTGGAAAAATTTTAAATAATTTAATTAAAAATGGTAAGTAAACTTATTTAGATTAATTTTAGAAAATTCTTAATATCTTTCAATTATTTCAACAAATTCATTATGTTCATTTTTTTTGAAAATACTGTAATTTACAAATGAATTAATTATTGAAACCAATTCTTCTTTACTTAATCCTAGAAATTTAGAAAATTTTTCTATGTTTTTTTTATCGATTTTTCCATCTATCTTTTTAACTATAGATAAAGCTTGAGCTCTACTCATTTCATTCATTCTTATTGCAATGTTTAATTGATCTGTAGCTCTTCCATAACCATATTTTAGAAATTTAATTCTTTCTCTAATATCAATAAATTCCATATCGCAATTTTCATCATGTGACCAACTACCTGCGGGAGGCATTTCAAGTGATTTCCAACCTAATTTTTTTACAAATGTTGTATGTTTTATGGGATCCCATTTCATAAAATAACCCAAAAAAACAGAGGATATATTTGATTTTTTTAAAATAGTGTCATCTGGATATTTTAATAATGTTAAATCAGATAATTCAATTTCTTCATCAACCATATCTTCTTCTCTTAATCCACGCATTCCTGAAAATTCTTGTCTCCACCTTCTATCCATAATCATCTTAGATCTGCTTTCAGCGGGACCACCATATTCAAATTGTGGGTTTTCGCCATATAAAATGATAGGTACTGAAAATTTAGATGCTATATTTATTGGTACTGTAAACATGCCAACATGATTTACCCAATATGGATCACCTATTATTTCAAGTCCTTTCTTTACTAATTTTTTTATAACTAATGGATTTATTGTTATATGAAAATGATCAACTCCAATTTCTTGTAATATTTTCAGATTATGTATACCTGTTTTTGTTTGATCAAATTGATCAAAAGTTACTGCTAAAACTTTTAAGTTTAGAATATTTTTTGCCACATAAACTTGCCAAGTGCTGTCTTTACCTCCACTTACTGGAACAACACAGTCATAATCAGACTTATTATTATCTAATTTTTTATTAATAAAGTTTGAAAGTTCTTTTTTTCTAGTTTCCCAATTTATATTTTTATCTGTTTCATTATCAGCTAAACCGTGTTTTATATTTGCAGAATTGCAAGAATCACAAATACCATTTTTATCAAAAAATAAATCAGGTTTTGTATTAGGGAATAAACATTTTTTACAATACTTAATCATTATTTAATTCTTACCAAAATTTTATTTTTTTCTAAATAATTTTTTAACGAAATTATACTTTCGCCAACCCAATAGAATAAACTTCCTGCTGCAATAGCTGAAGCTCCTGATTTAAATGCTCTTAGCGCATCATTAAGTGATCCACATCCACCAGAAAGAATTATTGGTTTTTTTGTCATGGATTTTACATAATTATATGTACTTAAATCATAACCAGACATTAAACCGTCTTTATCAACAGAATTTAATAAAATTTCTCCAACACCTAAATTGTCTATATTTTTAATAAAGTCTTCAAGTTTAAAACTTATTTTATCATTATTAATTCCATAAACACATTTTGCTGTTTTTTTATAGCCAATGTAATCAATACAACTTATTATTGCTTGGTCACCAAATTTATTAGCAATTTTCTCAACTATTTTAATGTTTTGATGAAATAATGATCTAATCATTAATTTATCTATTCCACAATCAAACAATTTTTGGGCTACTTCTAAGGAATTAATATTTCCAGCAACTGTTAAGGGCATATTAGAAATTCTTGCAATATCATCAATTAGTTGAAAATTGATTTTTTTATATTTACTTGCATCTAAATCTATTATACATAATTCATCGGCTAGTCTGTTCTTAAAAATTTGAACAGTAGATTTAATATCACCTACAACTCTAGGATTTTTAAATTGAGTAGTTTTAACTATCGATCCATTTTTAATTAATAAAATTGGAATAATTCTTTTTTTTAACATCTTATGTCCAGAAAATTTTTTAAAATTTTTATCCCAGGCAAATGGCTTTTTTCTGGATGAAATTGAATACCGAATATTTTATTTTTATTAACGACAGAAATTATTTTTTGATTATTAAATAAAGTTTCACTAAAATTTACATTTTCATCTACTACGCAATGATATGAATGTACAAAGTAAAAATTTTCCTCATCATCAATTTTATTTAGTAAATTTATTTTTTTATTTACCTTTAAATTATTCCATCCAATATGAAATATGTTTTTTTCTTTTTCAGTGTTTTTAAATGGAAGTACTGAACCTTTAATTAAATTTAAACCCTTTGTTTTACCACCTTCTAAACCATATGAAAAGAGAATTTGCATACCTATACATATTCCTAACAAGTATCCACCTTTAATCACATGATCATGAAGTGCAAGATCAAAAGATCTATTTTTAAGGTCATTCATTGCGATTTTAAAATTACTTGTACCGGGCAAAATAATTTTTTTAAAATTTTTAATATCTTTTGAATGATTTAATATTTCATAATTAATTTGTAAATTATCTAGAGAGTAACATAGTGACTTAATATTAGAGAAATTTAATTTTACAATACCTATTTTTTCCATATTTAAAGATATTTTTATAATAAATAATTGATTTAACTTTTTATCATTATCTTTATTTTGTAAAGCTATATTTGATTTTGTATCTAAAATTATTTTTTATAAATTTAAAATATGTAAAAAGCAAAATTCAGACAATTTTGTAAATATTATGATATTCTTAATATATTATGTTTTTCAAATTAAAAAATTATTATTATTTTATATTTTTGATTACTGGTTTTCTTTTATCAATTTATTCAAGTATGAATGTTTTAAATTTAAATTCTAGCTTTTGGCTCAATGATGAAGGAAGGTTTATGCTTTGGGCAATAGGGAATAAAGATTTTTTCGCTTACAATACATTAGATGGAGAAATAGGAGAGGGCAAAAATTTAAAAACCTTTTTGAGATATAAGTTATTTGTATCTGTTTTAAAATTTTATTTTATTATATTGAATGAACCTATATATATAGTAATCTTACATAAATTTTTAGTAGTTTTTATATTTGTATTTTGTTTTTCAAAATATATTGTAAATAATTACGGCATTATTATTTGTACTATAATCTATCTCCCATTATTATACTTAAATCTTTTTTTATTAAGAGAAACTTTACTATTTTTATCAGGATTGTCTTTATTAATACTTAATAACACTTTAGAAAATCCTAAAAATTATATAATTAAAAAGTTTAATAATTTTATAAAACTTATAAATAATTTTATATTTCGATTATTTATATTTTTTATGAGACCACAGAGTATTTTTGTATATTTAGATCCCAAAAATTCAATTAATTTATTTTTGATTTTATTTCTAAATTATTGGTTAATGCATTTTTTAAACAGTAATCCAGATTTTTTATTTCCTAGAAAATTAATTCTTATGAATCTAGTCATTTTATCATTGATAACTTCAATTTTTTATTTTTTAATATTTGTATTCATTAATATTAAACTCAAAATCAAAGTTGTTTCGTCAATAATTTATTTTTTGATTATATCAATGTATATATATAATGTTGAACACTTCAAAAATTTTTTACTAAGTTGGTATAACACTGAAATTTTTTCTATAAGTAAAGAAAACTTTATCACTACGTTCTTTTCATTGTATAGCCTGAATCCATTTACTAAAATTATTTTTTATATCTCAAATAGTTTAATTATTGAGTTGATATTGATTTTTTTTGCAGGAATAATTTCAATTTTTTTTCTAATTCAGATTTTACTTAGTTTATTTATAAAAGAATTTTATTTTAGATTTAACATTCAATTATTTGTTGGCATAACAATAATTTTTTTACTTTACGGTATTTTAAGTATTCAAATGGATTTCCGTGTATTTTTGTCAATCATAGCGCCATTTTTTTTATATTTTAATTTAAAAATTGTAACAAAAAAAGTTATTTCTTTTTTGTTGATGTTTTTGTCAATTCCCTTTTTATATAAAATTATTAATTTAAGTTCTTAATCATTTGAGTAAATAATATATTTATATTACAAATAAAGAAAATTAACTTTAATATTTAAATAAAATGAAAAATAATATTAAATGTCTTAATAATCCATCTAATCCGTATAAACGTGTTTTGTTTTTAGGGTATGATGTATCTCAGACCAGAATAATTAAAGAATTAATTTTAAAAAACTGTTATTTAGATCATACTGCAAAAAATATATATAATGTAGGGAAGTATGATTTAGTAATTTGTTATGGTTATAAGCATATTTTAAGTAAAGATTTAATTAAAAAAAGTAAGTGTTTTATTTTAAATCTTCATATTTCTTATTTGCCATATAATAAAGGAGCACATCCAAATTTTTGGGCATTTTATGATAAAACTCCTTTTGGAGTTACCATACATTTAATTGATGAAGGTATTGACACTGGTCCTATAATATTTCAAAAAAATGTAACATTTAATAAAAATGAAGTTACTTTTGAAGAAACTTACAAAAGGTTAAAACAAGAAATTGAAATACTTTTTATTGAAAATATATCTAATATACTCTTAAAAAAGTGGACGGCATTTCCTCAAAAAGGCTGTGGCACAAAACATTATGTTAGAGATTTACCAAAAAATTTTTCTGGATGGAAGAGTAATGTATATGATGAAATTAAAAAATTGAAGCATGCAGAGATTAATGACAATAAATAAAAATTTTTCTATTAATAAAAGAGAAATTTCAAAAAATAACCCACCTTACATTATTGCAGAAATTTCAGCTAACCATAATGGATCGTTAAAACGAGCGCTTCAAACAATTGATGCTGCTAAAGATTGCGGAGTAGATGCAGTAAAAATTCAAACTTATACTCCTGACACTATGACTATAAATGTAAAGAGCAATGATTTTCAAATTCACGATGGAATTTGGAAAGGACGTTCACTTTATGAGCTTTATGGTGAAGCATATACACCATTTGAATGGCATAAAGAATTATTCGAACATTCAAATAAAATTGGTATAACTATATTTTCTTCTCCATTTGATGAAACTGCTGTTGATTTATTAGAAACACTTGATGTACCAGCTTATAAAATAGCATCATTTGAAATTATTGATTTACCTCTTATAAAGTATGTGGCTAAAAAGAAAAAACCAATAATCATTTCAACTGGAATGGCTTCTATGAATGAAATTAAAGAAGCTATTAAAACTGCTAAAGAAAATGGATGTAAAAATATTGTTTTACTTCATTGTATAAGTAGTTATCCAACTCCTCTAAGTGATGCAAATATTTTTGCAATAAAAGAACTTAAAAAACACTTTGATGTGTTAATTGGTCTGTCAGACCATACATTAGGTGATATTTCAAGTATTGTTGCTACCAGCTTAGGAGCTGTAGTTATTGAAAAACATTTCACTTTATCTCGATTAGAAGGAGGTGTAGATAGTTCCTTTTCTCTAGAACCAAAAGAAATGAAAAATCTTGTTAACAATACCAAGTTAGCACATTCAACAATTCAATCTAAGTCATTAATAAGATCTTCTTTAGAAAATAAAAATATTATTTTTAGACGTTCTTTGTATTTTGTGAGTGATATTGAAGTAGGTCAAAAAATAAAAAAAACTCATGTAAGAAGAATTCGCCCCGGATTTGGTCTTGATCCTAAATATTATGAAGATGTAATTGGTTCTATCTGTATTAAAAATGCGAAAAAAGGTGATAGAGTGACATTAAATCATTTTAAAAAAAATAGATTTTAAAATTAAAAATGGAAATTGTAATTATATTATCACATTTGATGAGTAAAGAGGGTGTGTTAGACCATGAAACTTTGAAAAGGATTGATAAAGGGATACAAATTTGCATTCAAAGAAAATGTCCATTTCTAATTTCCTCAGGGTGGGCTTACAGGGATGATAGTTCGCTTGCTATTGGTCAAGTAGTTGCTAATTACATAAAAAAAAACTTTCATTTAGAAAATTGTAAAATAATCTTCGATACAAACTCAAGAGATACCGTTGGTGATGCATATTTTATAAGAAAAAAGATTTCAAACCTAAAGCTCTCAAAATTAATTATTATTACATCAGACTATCACGTATTTAGAACAAACAAAATATTTGAAAAGTTTTTTTCTTCATTACCTATTGAGATGATCGGAGTTAAAACAAATTTTTCTAAAACTAATAAAATAGTTGAAAATGAGAAGATTTCTTTATCTATGTTTAAAAAAACTTTTAATAAAATAGATTTTAGAAATGATTTTGAAGTTTACAAAGTTTTAAGAGAAAAGCATCCTTACTACAACGGAAAAGTTTTTTCTAAAATTTAAAAAATTTATAAAACTAAATATCATAAACAAATATAATTAGAATGATCATTTAGTTTTTAATTGATAAAAAATAATTTTAATTACCAATTTAAACATGAATAATTTTATTCGAATAAAATGTATATTTATCTACAAAGTTAATACTTTTTCAAGACTAGAGCTAACATATTCCATATCTTTAATTGTCATGTCTGGATATATGGGAATGCTTAAAGCTTCTCTGAAATAACTCTCTGCCTCTGGACAATGTCCAGATTTAAATCCTAGATCTTCATAAAAGGGTTGTCTGTAAACAGGTATATAGTGAATATTTACAAGAACTCCAAGTTTAGTAAGGTTATTATATATTTTTTTTTGAGTGATTTTTTTATGTTTTAAATTCAATCTTATTACATATAAGTGATATGTTGATTTGCAGCTAGAAATTTCATGTTGTCTTTTTAGGGGTAAATATTTTAACTTACTATCGTAGAATTTTGCAATTTTTCTTCTTTTATTAATGAATTGATCTAATTTATTCATTTGACTTAAACCTAAAGAAGCAGCTATGTCAGTAATTCTATAATTTAGACCTATACTAACTTGTTGATAATTCCAAATTTCTTTAGGATCTCTTTTTCTCATTTTTTGTTTTATTGAGTGAATACCATGACTTCGAAACTTTTTTAATTTCTCAGCAATTAATTTAGAATTTGTAAGTGCAATGCCACCTTCACCTGTTGTTATTATTTTTACAGGGTGAAAACTAAAGACACAAATATCACTATATTTACAAGATCCTACAGGCAAATTTTTATAACTTCCACCTATTGCGTGTGAACCATCCTCAATTATCTTAAACCCATATATTTTACTTAATTCATATATTTTTTTCATATCACAGGATTGTCCTGCAAAATGTACAGGGATTACAATTTTAGGAAGACAATTATTATTATTTGCAGTAATTAATTTTTTCTCTAAAGATTTTACACTCATATTGAGTGTATCTGGATCTATGTCGACAAAGTCTACAGTTGCGCCAACTAAAAGTGCACAATTTGAACTAGATACGAATGTATTGGCACTTGTCCAAAGAATATCACCTGGACCTAATCCTAGAGATAAGCATGATATATGTAAGGCCGAGGTAGCGCTATTCACAGCAAAACCATATTTAACACCACAATATTTTTTAATTTTATCTTCAAAAAGAGGTATTGTTGGTCCTTGGGTAATAAAATCGCTCTTAAGTGTTTTAACAACAGCTTTTATGTCATCATCATCAATGGAATGTCTTCCATAATTTATAAATTTAATTTTTTTGGACATTTTAAAATATTTAACTATTTATTCATAAATTAATTTTTTTATCAATTCAATCTTTTATAAATTACAATTTTAAGAAATTAATTATCAGCTAACTGAACTTATTTAATTTTTTTTTCTAATAAAAACCATGTGATGTCGTCTTGGGGGGCTAACTCGTCACGTTTATAAATAAAGCCATAATCTATTAGACCTAATTCAAATTCACTCATTAATTCACCAGCAAAGTCACGTTTGAATAATTTATCTTGATGCCCTCTATAAGTTACACTTACTGGAGTTGGATTGTAATATTCTGCAATTACAATATAACGACTACTACAATTAACAAGGTTTTCATAAACTTTGTTAAGATAATCAGGGTTGATATGTATCAAAACTCCAGCTGTAAAAGTCAAATCAGAGGGTTCATCAGAAATTTTATCAATTATTGATTTATTATAGATTTTAGCAATGTTTTTTCTAGATGCTTCTAAACAAGCATCTTTATTGATTTCGTAGCCTAAAAGAGAAAATTTAGGATTTAATTTTTTTAATGCCTCAAGATTTAATCCAACACTGCATCCAAATTCTTTTATTGATCTTAAATTATGTGTTGATTTTAAAATCTTTTCCCACATCACCATTTTCGAATATAATAATTTGTCTGAATTATTTCTTTTTATATATTCAGTGCCAAATTGACCTGCCCAAAACTCTTCTTGTCCAGTACTAAAATTCATAAATAGTTCTCAAAAAAATAACAAACTATAAAATTGAAAGTTGTATTAATCAAGAAAATTAATTTACTATAGGTAAACATTTATGTAAATTTCCAACTTTTATCAAATTTATCAAGTTTAAATAATTTTAATTTATTTTTTGCTATTTCAACATCCTCTGTTGTATCAATATCTATTACAAAATTTCTGTTAATTTTTAAAAGTTGAGCTTTAGAATTAACTAAAGTTTTACTTTGACGGATACTTTCAGATCTCCAAACATAAAATTGTCCAGCATCATAATACGCAGGTTTCAAATCTTGTGATCTTATATCATAATTATAAGGATAAAACATTTTTGCAAATCCAAATTTATCTAAATATATACCTCTTTGTATAGGTGACGGAAAATCAGTTGCTGACATTACTAGTTCATTTTCTTTATTAGATTTTAACATTTTAATAGCTTTTTTTAAGTCGTTCATTTTAAGAAATAACGCTGTTGGATAAACTATGACAACAAAATCTACTTTTTTAATATTGTTTTCATACCATTCTAGTGCGTGATTAATAACAGGTATCGTTCCAGTAAAATCATCAGACAAATTTTTAGGTCTTAGAAAGGGAACATTTAGCCCAATTTTTTCAACAAGCGTAATGATATTTTTGTCATCAGTTGAAATGAGTATGTTTTCTGGTTTAAACTCTTTTGATAATTCTTTAAGAGGCCAGTAAATCATAGGCTGACCTAAAATTGTTTTAATATTTTTTTTTGGTATTCTTTTACTTCCGCCACGAGCAGGTATAATGACTAGTAAGTTATCTTTTTGTTTCAACTTATAACACCTATTGATTGTAATAAATTTTTAAGAATAATTACTTCATAATTTATCTTAATTATTCTAAACTAGCATCAAATATTTTATTTTTAATTTAAATTTGGTCATATAATAGTTTATATTATGACCAAAGATTAAATAAGATTACTATCTATAATATTATAATAAAAAAAAAAAATTTAAAAAATCTATATCTATATTTAGATCAAATATTTGAAATTAATTTTAGGTATTAATAATTATTAACAACAGATACACTTAATTAAATAAAATTAGAGATTTTTTTGACTAACAAATTTTTACCAAAAATACTATGCCCCGATCCTGAAAGTTTTAGCTCTAAGGGAAAAGAATTGGCAAAAAAGCTTTCAGATTTTGATTTCATAAAATTGAGTCAAGTTGAATTTGAAAAGAGAGCTATTTTTTATGATGCACTATTAGTCAGGTTTAATTATAAGATAGACAAAGCTATAATAAATAAAAAATCAAGGGTTAAAGCTATACTTTCTCCAACTACTGGACTAGATCACATAAATTTAAATTTAGCTGAAAAATATAATGTTTCTGTTTTTCATCTAAAAAATCAAAATTATATACTTAATCAACTGAATGCAACTTCAGAACTAACTATTGCTCTGATGTTAACTTTATTAAGAAATATCTCAAATTCAATAGAATCTGTTAACACAAAAAATTGGAATGGAGGTCAATTTAGAGGATATGAACTTAATAAAAAAACACTTGGAATTATTGGTTTAGGAAGATTAGGAAGAAAAGTTGCTAAATATGCGGATGCATTTGGAATGAAAGTATTATTTTACGATCCCTATCAGTTTAATTTTTCAAAAAAATATCAAAAAATTACAAATTTGAATCAATTACTTAATTTGAGTGACATTGTTTCTATACATGTTCCTCTTAGAAAAGAAACAATAAATTTAATTGGAAAAACAGAATTTAATTTTTTAAAAAATTCATATCTTATTAATACATCTAGAGGAAAAATTGTAAACTCAAATGCATTACTTAATGCACTTGAAAATAAGACTTTAAAAGGAGCGGCATTAGACGTCATAGATAATGAACACGATTTTATTCTTAATAAAAAAAATAACTTAATTAATTATTCAAGATTAAATTCTAATTTAATAATTACACCTCATATCGGAGGTGCAACTTTTGAGAGTGTAGAAAAAACTGATTTATATATTTTGAACAAGTATTTTCGTTCAAAAAAAATTATTTAATTGGTTGACTATGTTAGTTTTTTAATAGATTTAATAACTTGGGGTAGATAAAACATGACAAAAATTATCGCAGAATTCTGTCAAAATCATAATGGTAATTTTGACAATGTAATTAAAATGATTGAATCTGCAGCTGATGCAGGTGCAACACATGCAAAAATCCAAACTATTTTTACAAATACTCTATCCTTCCGTCCACAGTTTGAAAATGGATTAATACAAAATAATGAGATTAAAGCTATTAAAAGACCGTATGCAGAAGAGTATGAAAGACTAAAAAAACTTGAAATAAGTTTCAGTGAAATGAAAAAATTTGTAAAAGTATGTAAAGAATTTAGCATTAAACCTTTAACAACATGTTTTGCAAGATGTGATGCAAAACTTATTAAAGAGGCGGGATTTAATTCTGTAAAAGTTGCAAGTTATGATTGTGCTTCTTTTTCTTTGCTAAGAGAATTAAGAAAATTGTTTGATGAAATAATTATATCCACAGGGGCAACTTTCGATAATGAAATAGAGAAGGCATCGGAAATTTTAAACGGGTCAAATTTTTCGTTTCTCCATTGTGTAACTATATACCCTACCCCTCTAGCAGAAATGCATTTAGCCAGAATGAATTATTTAAAAAAATTTACTAATCAAGTAGGTCTGTCTGATCACTCTTTAGTATCCAGAGATGGAACGTTAGCTTCAAAATTAGCAATAAATTTAGGGGCTAAACTTATTGAAAGACATTTTACAATATTACCAGTGGAAGAGACAAGAGATGGACCAGTTTCAATTAATCCTGACCAATTAAAAGAATTAGTAGTTTTTTCTAAATTATCAAAAGAAGAACAAAAAACAATAATTACAAAAGAATTTCCCAATTGGGAAGTTATGATTGGTCTTGATGACAGGATGCTAAGCAAGGATGAACTCTTAAATAGAGACTATTATAGAGGACGATTTGCCTCACCAAGAAAAAATTCAAATGATGGTAAAAATATGATTTTTAATTGGGAAGAAACAAACTTTTAATGAATTTAAATTTAAAAAATTTAGCTGTTTTAATTGATATTAATGAAAAAATTCAGGATGTTTACAAAAAAATGGGAAAAGCATCTAAAAAAGTTGTTTATCCTGGGATTGGTTTAATAACAAATAAAGATGAGGTTCTTCTTGGTATTGTTACAGATGGTGATTTGCGAAGAGCTTACGCTAGAAATGTAGATTTTAAACTTTCAATTGGTAATATTATGACAAAAAAACCAATTGCAGTTCATTACTTAACTCCAAAAGAACTCATTATTAATAATGTAAAGGAACAAGTTTTAAAAATTAAAAAAAGAAAAACTAATCTTGTTCGTCATATAGTTTTAGTTGATGATTTTAATAAAATCAAAAATATCTTAGATTTATTTGAAATACTTCTAACTCAAGGTGATACATTTGAAAATGTCAGTATTTTTGGTTTAGGATTTGTAGGATTAACACTTGCTGTAACTTTAGCTAACATTGGTCACAAGGTTCAGGGGATAGATAATAATATTGATCATTTAAATAATCTTAAAAAAAAGAAAGTTGATATGCATGAACCTAATTTAAAACAGATTTTTTCAAAATGTTTAGATCGAGGAAAACTTAAATTATCAAATAAAATAAATGATAGCTTTTCAAGTATTTATATAATTGCTGTGGGTACTCCCTTGAATGAAAAAAATATGCCCAATCTCAAATATGTAGAAAAGGTATCTAACCAAATTTCAAAATATTTAAAAATAGGTGACCAAGTTATGTTAAGGTCTACTATTCCAGTAGAAACAACAAGAAAGATAGTAATACCAATTTTAGAAACAAATAGTAAATTGAAAGTAGGAAAAGATTTTAATGTTTCATTTACACCTGAGCGTGTTATTGAAGGTGATGCTTTAAGAGAGTTAAGAGAGCTTCCTCAGATTGTTGGTGGACATAGTCAACAATGTACAAAAAAAGCAGCAGATTTTTGGGCTAATGTAACACCTTTAATTGTTAGGACACAATCTTTAGAGGCCAGTGAATTGGTAAAGTTAGCCAATAATTCATTTAGAGATTTATCATTTGCCTTTGCAAATGAATTAGCTTTTTTAGCTGAAAAGTTTAATGTTAATGCCTTTGATTTAATCAAAGCAGCAAATGAGGGCTATCCTAGAAACAAGATTCCATTACCAAGTCCAGGTGTAGGTGGTTATTGTTTGACTAAAGATCCAATTTTATTAGGTTCATCCATCAATGGTATTAGAACTGATATACTTTTAAATAAGGTTGGAAGAATTGTAAATGAAAGAGCAACAAAAAACATTATAACAGTTATAAAAAAATTTTCTGCAAGAATAAAAAAACCTCTTAATCAGGTTAATGTTTTTATTATTGGTATCGCATTTAAAGGCGAACCAGAAACAAATGACATAAGAGGATCTATTTCTATAGATTTATTCAATCTTTTAAAAAGAAAAGTAAAAAATATTTATGGTTGGGATGCAGTAGTAAATTCAGAAAATTTAATCAAAAATGGATTTCAAGTCACTAAAAATTTAGACGATGGAATTAAAAAATGCGATATAATTTTAATATTAAATAATAATCGTTTAAATATAAGGTCAAAGTTTTTTTATAAAAGTTATAAAGAGTATAAATTAATTTATGATGGT
>MDSV01128217.1_pt1 | contig 39753 bp, 48 predicted proteins | sample 810851 | NCBI WGS metagenome assembly MDSV01 (sample SAMN05326640, study PRJNA326480) | marine metagenome | isolation source: seawater | place: Atlantic Ocean: North East | collected 2012 | reverse complement strand
TGGTTTTTATCAATAGACATCTATAAACTATGTTTCAGTTTGTTTAGAAAGTGGTATAAAATATAACATATTCATGGAAGATATAGAAGATTTTAAGAAATCTATAGGAAAGAAATCGAGATTATTAGGTATCGACCCTGGTAAAAAAAGGGTTGGAATTGCTATATCAGATGAAAATAAACTAGTCTCTACACCCTTAAAAACAATCTTAAAAAAAAACAACACTAATGTGATTAATGATATTTTAGAAATAATAAATGAAAATAACATCAGGGGAGTGGTAGTTGGTAATCCTATAAATATGGATGGTACGATAGGTCCTTCTTCTCAATCAGCAAAAGATTTTGCCAAAAATCTATCAAATAATATTACAATACCCATCGTTATGTGGGACGAGAGATTATCAAGTCAAGCGGCGTTCAATTTATCAGGTGATTTAGACATCAATACATCACGAAAAGTTGAAAAATTAGACCAAAACGCTGCATCTTTCATCTTACAAGGTGCAATTGATTATATTAGGAGATAAATAACTTGCTAAGATAGCACAAAAGGCCTATAGAGTTAATTTTAATGGCTATTGTAAAAAAGTTTTCAGCTGTTAAAAAAGTCCAAGAACATCTCTTAGGAATCCAAAATCTATCTATTAAAGAAGCAAATCTAATCCTAGATGAAGCAAAGAATTTTATAAAGCTCAATAGAAGTGCGTCTAAAAAACTGGATTTATTAAGAGGAAAAACACAAATAAATTTATTTTTTGAACCCTCTACTCGAACTCAAAGTTCATTTGAGCTAGCCGGGAAAAGGCTGGGTGCAGATGTAATGACTATGAATGTAGGTAACTCATCTTTGAAAAAAGGTGAGACCATATTGGATACTGCGATGACACTTAATGCGATGCATCCAGATATTATAGTAGTAAGACATCAGGAATCTGGGGCACCAAATCTTTTGTCTCAAAAAGTTAATTGTGCTGTGATAAATGCTGGTGATGGTTTAAGAGAGCACCCTACCCAAGCACTTTTGGATGCTTTAACTATAATAAATAGAAAAGGTAAAATTGAAGGACTTAAAATTGCTATTTGCGGTGATATACTTCATTCAAGAGTGGCCAGATCAAATATTTATTTACTAAATATGTTAGGTGCAGAAGTTAATATTATAGCTCCAAAAACATTAACACCTGATTCTATTAATAAACTTGGGGTAAAAGGATTTACTAACATGGAGGATGGTTTAAAATCTTGTGATATCGTTATGATGCTAAGACTACAGAATGAAAGAATGAAAGGATCATTTTTACCATCAAAGAGAGAGTATTATGAATACTTTGGATTGACACCCGATAAATTAAAGCTTGCAAAAAAAGATGCATTGATAATGCATCCAGGACCTATGAATAGAGGTGTTGAAATAGATACTAAGTTAGCTGATGATATTAATGTAAGTTTGGTGAAAGAACAGGTGGAATTGGGTGTTGCTGTTAGAATGGCATGCCTAAAATTATATTGCAAACAATAATGAAAGAAAAATATTTTATAAATGCGAGAATAATAGATCCATCTCAAAATATTGACGAGGTTGGTGGATTAATTGTTGGTTCCGATGGTAAAATTAAATCTGTAGGGAAAAGTGTTAAAAAAATAAACATTCCTTCAAAAGCTGAAAAAATAGATTTAAAAGGAAAAATTTTAATACCTGGAATTGTTGATATGAAAGTTTTTATTGGAGAACCTGGTTATGAATATAAAGAAAATTTTAGAACTTTAAGCAGTGCAGCTTTGTCTGGTGGAGTAACTTCAGTGGTATCAATGCCCAATACAAGTCCAGTAATAGACAATGTATCTATGGTTGATTTTATTCTTAGAAGAGGAAGAGATAAGGCTGGTATTAATATTTACCCATCAGCTACACTAACTAGAAATATGGATGGAAAATTAATGACAGAATTTGGTTTGTTATCAAAAAAAGGAATAGTTGGATTCACAGATGCCACAAAGACTATTCAAAACTCTGAAATAATGTCTAGAATAATGAACTACGCCTCTGATCTTGATGTTTTAATAATGCAACATCCAGAAGATCAAGAACTTTCAAAAGGTAGATGTATTAGCGAAGGTGAAGTCTCTACAAGGCTAGGTTTACAGGGCATACATCATATTGCAGAAAAAATTATTATCGAAAGAGATTTGTCACTTTTGGAAGAGTATCCTTGTAGATATCATATATCCCAATTATCATCAGCAAAATCAGTTGATGTTATAAAAAAATATAAAAAAGCTGGACTTGTTTTTTCTGCTGGCGTTTCAATAAATAACCTATCTCTTAATGAAAACGATATAGGAGATTTCAAAACATTTTTAAAGATTTCCCCACCTTTGAGAAAAGAAGATGATAGAAAAGCATTAATACAAGGAGTTAAAGATGGCGCCATTGACGTAATAGTTTCTGATCACAAACCAGAGGATGAAGAAAGTAAAAGACTTCCATTTGCACAAGCAGCGGAAGGATCTATTGGGATTGAAACTCTACTTTCACTAGCTCTTGAACTTTATCATAATGGGTCTTTGCCTCTAAAAAAAATAATAGAAACCATTACTTATAATCCTGCAAAAATATTACAAATTGATAAAGGAACTTTGAAAAAAGGTTTCGATGCTGATTTATGTATTTTTGATCTTGAACAACCATGGAAGGTTGATGTTACAAAACTTAAATCTAAATCAAAAAATGCCGCAATAGAGAATAGAAAACTTCAAGGTAAAGTTTTAATGACTTTTCTTAAAGGGGAAAGAGTTTTTAATTAATTGTGACAATTGAAGTATTTATTGTATTTATTGTTTCATATATATTAGGCTCAATTCCATTCGGACTCATTTTAACTAAATTTTTTTTAAAAAAAGACATTAGAAAAATTGGATCTAGAAATATTGGAGCAACTAATGTATTAAGAACAGGTAATAAAATTGTTGCAAGCTTTACTTTGTTATTAGATATTTCAAAAAGTGCGATAGCAGTTTTTATTACAGAACTATATTTTCCAAATTTAATTTACTTATCAGGCTTGGGGGCACTTCTTGGGCACATATTTCCGGTTTGGTTAAGATTTAATGGGGGCAAAGGTGTAGCGACTTACTTGGGCATCATACTAATTTTGTCATTTAAGCTTGGAATGTTTTTTTGTTTATCATGGTTACTGATTGCTTTTATAACTAAATACTCTTCACTATCTTCTATAGTTTCAACAGTAATAATTTTTTTAATTTCTTTATTAGAAAATAATTTTGAATTAAATTCATATTTATTTATTGCTTTTGTAATTATTTTATATACTCATAAACTCAATATAATTAGATTAAAAAATAAAACTGAAGACAAAATTAAACTTTAAAATCAACACTTATTATACTTTAATTTGACAAATAGGTTTATTTTTGACAGTAAGATTAATTATAATGAATCTTGTCATAGTAGAAAGTCCAGCAAAAGCTAAAACTATAAATAAATATTTAGGTAAAAATTATAAGGTTTTAGCAAGTTATGGCCATGTCAGAGATCTTCCTTCCAAAAATGGTTCGGTTGATCCTTCAAATAATTTTAAAATGGAATGGGAACTCGATACATTTTCAAAAAAATATGTAAAAGAAATCACAGATGCGGCAGCTGAATCCGATAAAATAATATTAGCAACTGATCCTGATAGAGAAGGAGAGGCAATTGCCTGGCATGTTCGTGAAATACTTGAAAGCAAAAAACTTTTAAAAGGTAAAAAAGTTGAAAGAGTTGTCTTTAATGAAATTACAAAAAAAGCTGTTACAAATGGAATTAATAATCCAAGAGAAATAGAGTCTCTACTTGTTGATGCTTATATGGCAAGACGAGCATTAGATTATCTTGTTGGATTTAATATATCACCGATTTTGTGGACTAAACTTCCAGGATCAAAATCTGCAGGTCGAGTACAATCTGTTGCACTCAGATTAATTACTGAACGAGAACATGAAATTGAGCTTTTTAAACCAGAGGAATTCTGGACTATTTCCAGCAACTTTCAATACGATGATAAACTTATAAAATCAAAATTATCTATATTTAATAACAAAAAAATAGAAAAGTTTTCTTTTAAGAAAAAAATAGAATCAGATAAAGCTTTAAACGAAATTAAAAAACAATCGTATAAAATAACCGATGTTTCTTCAAAAGTTTATAGAAGAAATCCCTTAGCGCCATTTACAACATCAACATTACAGCAAACATCGTCCGGAAAGTTTGGTTTTGGAGCTTCTAGAACAATGCAGATTGCACAAAAACTTTATCAAGGAATAGATTTTGAAGGCGACACTGTTGGTTTAATCACATATATGAGAACAGATGGAATTCAAATTTCAAAAGAAGCAATTTCAGATTTTAGAAATTTTATAAGTAAAGAACATGGTAAAGAATATCTTCCAGAAAGTCCAAATAGTTATTCTGGAAAAAAAGCAAAAAATGCACAAGAGGCGCATGAAGCGATCAGGCCGACAGATGTTAATAGAAAGCCTTCGGATATGAAAAAATATTTGAGCACCGATCAATCTAAGCTTTATGAATTAATATGGAATAGAGCTGTATCATCACAAATGAATCCAGCTGAATTTGATAGAAAAAGCATAAACATTGAATCTGACAATAAAAAAATTAATTTTAGAGCAAATGGATCTACAATAAAATTTGAGGGATATTTAAAAGTGTACAAGTTTGAAGACAAAGATGAAGATCTTAAAAATATTTTACCTGAGGTTAAAGTTGGTGACAAAGTCTCCATAAAAGAACTAATAGATGATCAGCATTTTACTGATCCACCTCCAAGATATTCTGAGGCAAGTCTAGTTAAAAAAATGGAAGAATTAGGGATTGGGCGGCCATCTACTTATGCAAGTATAATATCAGTTTTATCAACTCGAAATTATGTTGAATTATTAAATAAAAGATTTCACCCTACAGACCGAGGTAAATTGTTATCAGCATTTCTTGAAAAATTATTTACGAAATATGTTGATTATAATTTTACTGCAGATTTAGAAAATCAATTAGATGAAATCACTAGCGGTAAAATCGATTGGATTAAAGTTTTGGATGGTTTTTGGAAAGATTTTGACTCAAATGTTGGTCAAGTCAAAGAAAAAAGGACTAGAGAAGTTTTAGACCTATTGAACGAAAGTTTGGGTGATCTGGTTTTTGAAAGAGATGATAATGATGCCATTGATAGAAAATGTAAACTTTGTAATACTGGTCAGCTAAGTCTTAAGAATAGTTTCAGAGGTGGTGCTTTTATAGGATGTTCAAATTATCCTGAATGTAAATTTACTAGACCATTATCTAAATCAAAAGCGTCACAACAAATCAATTTAGCCGAACCAAAATTGATTGGAAAAAATGATTTAGGTAAAGAGATCTTTCTTAAAAACGGTAGATTTGGACCCTATTTACAATTTGAGATTGAACCAACTGAGATAAATAAAAATAAAACAAAAAAAACTAAAAAGAAAAAAGAAAATGAAAATCTAAAAAATGTTTCAATTCCTAAAGGTTTACCAATAGAAAATGTGGACTTGGAAAAAGCTAAATATCTATGTTCGTTACCAAAGATAATTGGTAAACATCCTGAATTAAATGAAGAAATAACTATTAATATTGGAAGATTTGGACCTTATTTAAAATGTTCTAAAAAATCTGCAAGAATTGAAAGCGTTGATGAATTATTTACAATTGGTTTAAACCGAGCAATAACTTTAATTTCAGAAGCTAAGCCCGGAAGAATGTCTTCTTCTGAAATAAAAAATCTTGGCGAACATCCTGAAGATAAAAAACCTGTAAGAATTATGAAAGGACAATATGGTCCCTATATTAAGTATAAATCTCTTAACGCTACAATACCTGAAGATAAAGACCCAACTGAAATAACAATGGAAGAAGCACTTATTCTTATTGAAAAGAGAAAAGAATACGATAAAAGTAAAAAAAGAAAAAAGAAATGAATCCTGAAGAAAATTTAGTTAAACAAAATATAGATTTGCCAAAAGCACCGGACCCTGTTGGCTCTTATGTTGCTTGTAAAATTATTGGAAATTTAATTTTTATATCTGGGCAAGTATCTTTTGACTTAAATGGTATCTTAACAAAAGGAAAAGTTGGAAAAGAACTTACTTTAGAGCAAGGACAAGATGCCGCTAAACTTTGTGCCCTTAATGTTTTAGCTCAACTTAAAAAAAAATGTGGTAATTTAGATAAAGTAAAAGGTTGTGTTAAATTAACTGGATATGTTAATTCTACTGAAAATTTTATTGACCAACCCAAAGTTATTAATGCTGCTTCAGATTTAATTTCAAATGTATTTGGAGATGCTGGAAAGCATACACGTGCTGCTGTAAGTGTAAACTCTTTGCCATTAGGTGCTGCTGTTGAGGTTGATGCAATATTTGAATTATAATTTTTATCTTCCCACAGAGTAATATTTAATATTTCTTTTTTTTAATTCATGTGGATTATAAAGATTTCTCATATCATAAATTTTAAAATTATTTTTTTTAACTATTTTCCTAAAATCTATTGACTTATATTCATCCCATTCAGTATTAATAATAATTAAGTCCGCTCCAGTGCAAGCTTTGTTTATTGAGCTTATAAAATTGAGATTCTTTTTCTTTTCGAATTCCCTTTTTGGCCCGGATGGATCGTGATAGTTAACTTTTGCGCCTTTCTTTAATAAATATGGTATTAAAACAAGACTTGAAGACTCCCTCATATCATCTGTGTTAGCTTTAAATGTTACTCCTAAAACAGTGATTTTTTTATTTTTAATTTTATTATTCATGATTTTGGCAACTCTTTTTGTTAATAAAATCTTTCTATTTTGATTTGATTTTATTACTGATTTAACAATTGAAAGATTGGCTTTGAATTTATCAGCAATTGAAACTAGGCCTTTAGTGTCTTTTGGGAAGCAAGATCCTCCATAAGCTGGTCCAGCTCTCAAAAATCTACTTCCAATTCTTGCATCGGATCCCATTCCAACAGAAATATCTTCAATATTAATTCCTGCTGTTTCACATAAATTGGCAATTTCATTTATAAATGTAATCTTTGTTGCTAAAAATGCATTTGAAGCATATTTGATTAACTCAGCACCTTTTCTTGAAGTACAAAAAAATTTTGCCCCCTTTTTAATAAGTGGTTCATATAAAAGTTCCATTTTCTTAAGGATTTTTTTATTATCGGATCCAATAATAATTCTGTCGGGGTATTTAAAGTCTCTTATAGCCTCTCCTTCCCTCAAAAATTCTGGATTAGATACTACATCAAATAAATTTTTCCGAACTTTTTTACTAATGATTTTCTCTACCTGATCACCTGTTGTGACAGGTACTGTAGATTTAGTAACAATAATTTTGTAGCTTTTAATATATTTTGATATTGATTTTGCAACACTGTAAACTTGTGAGAGATCAACTAGATTGGATCCTTTTTCTGTTGGTGTACCGACACAAATGAAAATTATTTGAGAATCTTTTATTGCTTTCTCAAGATTGTCAGTAAAATATAGTCTTTTTGCTCTAAAATTATTTTTTATTAAATCATCCAATCCATGCTCATAAATTGGTGAAATAGCGCTTTTTAATTTTTTTATTTTAGTTTTGTCTTTATCTACACAGTAAACTTTGTTTCCTAAATCTGCAAAGCAAGTTCCGCTGACTAAACCAACATAACCAGTTCCTATCATACATATTTTCATATAAATTTTTTATAAATATTTTGAAATTGTAAGTCCGGATTTAACAAATCCATCGAGTGTACCACAATCAATATATTTTCCTTGAAATATATTTCCATAAAATTTTTCATTTCTCTGAACCAAGGTCTTTATTGCATCTGTAATGTGGATCTCTCCACCCTTTCCTCTGCTCTGATTTTTTAAAACAGAAAGTATTTTCTTAGGTAATATATATCGGCCAATTATGGCATAATTTGATGGAGCTTCACTTAATTTTGGTTTTTCAATGACTTGGTTAATTAAAAAAGAATTTTTAGTTTTATTTTTAAATCCTAGAATTCCCCATCTTGATAATGTTTTTCGTTCAACTTTTCTAGTTGCTATAACAGATCCTTTAGTTTTTTTATGTAAAGAAATCATCTCTTTAGAGCAATTTTTTTTTACAATTAAATCATCTGCTAAAAGCATTAGAAAATGAGTTCCTTTTAAATATTTTTGACATTGCAAAACTGCATGACCCGTTCCTTCAGGTTTATTTTGATAAACAAATTTTATCATTTTTTGAAATTTTTTAATTCTTTTAAATACTTCTTTTAAACGCTTATCGTTTTTTTTCTTTTTTATTATTTTTTTATAGAAGTTATCATTAAAAAAATACTTTTTTATACTCGGCCTATTTTTAGGTACAACTAAAATAAATTCTTTTATACCAGCTTGAACGCATTCATCCATTATATATTCTAAATTTGGTTTGCCATTTATTGGTAACAATTCTTTCGGAATTACACTTGACAGAGGCAGTAATCTTGTACCTAATCCAGCTAATGGTATGATTGCTTGTGTAACCATAAAAACCTTTTACTAGCTTAATAAATATTTTACAAATGAAATTATTTACAAATAAAAAAAAGTTGCAAACAGAAATAAAGAAAATCAACAATATCAATTACGTACCAACAATGGGCGCTTTACATAAGGGCCATGAAAGTATTATTAAAAAATCAGTCATAAAATCGGGTAAAACCCTTGTTAGCATCTTTGTGAACCCAAAACAGTTTAATAATAAAAAAGATTTAAATAGCTATCCAAAAGACTCTAAAAATGACTTAAAAATATTAAAAAGACTTAAAATTGATTATTTATACAAACCATCATATGCCGATATATATAATTTCAAAACAAAAAATAAAATTCACCTAGATAAATTTTCAAAGAAATTATGTGGAAAATTCAGGAAGGGTCATTTTAAAGGAGTAATTGATGTTGTGAATAGATTTATTGAAATAATTAAACCTAAAAAAATTTTGCTTGGCAATAAAGACTTTCAACAACTTTATTTAATTAAAAAACATATTCAAAAAAATAAAATTAATTCAAAGGTATGTCATTGTAAAACAATTAGAGACAAGAATTTTGTAGCATATTCTTCAAGGTTAAAAAAATTAAATTATAATGATAAAAGTAAACTTATAAAAATAATCAAATTTTTAAAATGTTATAAAAAAGATTTAATTAAAAAAAAACAAATATATAATTTAACTAAAATAGAAAACAAACTTCTGTCTATGGGTGCAAAAAAAGTTGAATATATTAAACTTATTAATTTAAAAACCCTAAAAAAACCAAAAAATAATAAATTCAATTTATTTTATGCGCTTTATATTGGAAATGTCAGAATAATAGATAATTTTTAATTAAGAAAAAAGAAAGATCCAATTCCAAGAAAAGATAAAAATCCAATTACATCTGTTATTGTTGTGACAAAAACACTAGAAGCTAAAGCGGGATCAATATTAAATTTTTTTAAAGAAACTGGTACCAAAATTCCAAACAAACCAGCTACAATCATATTTAAAATCATTGCAACTGCTATTAAAATTGAAAGATCTAATTCTTTAAACCAAAATTGAACAATAATGCCAGAGATTATTGCAAAAATTATTCCATTTAATATTCCAATAACAAATTCTTTAGTTACTACTTTATAAAAATTTCCTGAAGAAATTTCTTGTTTAGCAATTGCTCTTATAGTTACAGCTAATGTTTGCATTCCGGCATTTCCGCCCATCGAAGCTACTATTGGCATTAAAACTGCTAAAGCAACAACTTTTTCAATATCCTCTTGAAAAAAACCAATTACTATTGATGCTATAATTGCTGTAAATAAATTTAGAAGCAACCAGCTAAATCTTCTTTTAGTTTTTTTCAATACACCATCGGTAATTTCTTCATCACCAACACCAGCCAACCTTAAAACATCTTCTTCAGCTTCTTCTTGTACTACGGTAACTACATCATCTGCCGTTATCATCCCAATTAATTTATTATCTTTATTAACGACACCTGCTGATACTAAGTTATAATTTTCAAAAGTAAGACCGACTTCTTCCTTATCCATGTTTACAGATATTAAAACTGGTATTTCACGCATAATAGAATTCATTTTAGAATCTCTGGGTGTTCTCAAAACTCTTGAGGATGGAACAGTACCAATAGGCTTAAAATCTTCATCAACAATAAAGATTTCTAGAAACTCTTCAGGTAGTTCTTTGTTTTCTCTTAAGTAATCAATTGTTTGTCCAACAGTCCAATCACTAGGTACAGCGGTAAATTCTCTTTGCATAATTCTTGCTGCTGAGTCTTCAGGATAACTCAAACCTTCTTCTAAAAGAAATCGATCTTGAGGAGATAAATTATTTAAAACTTTTTTCTTTTTATTTTCCTCTATTTTTTCCAAAATCTGAAGAGCATTATCAGATTCCAATTTGCGTAAAATTTTTGCTATAGACTCTGGTTTTAAAAGTAGAAGAACTTCTGACTGTAAAGATTCATTGAGCTCAATAAATATTTCTGGCTCAAGTGTAAAAGCTTCAATTTCAATTAATTTATTTCGTGTGTCTGTATTAAGATTTTCTATTAAGTCTGCTACATCAGCAGCGTGCAAATCTTCTAATGTTTGATTTATAAAACTAATATCATTACTTAAAATTTTTTCACTAAAAAGATTGATAAAATCTTTATTAAAATCAACATTTACTTTTTGCTTTCCTATAGATTTTACTAAACTCATATATTACCTAACTATTTTAATTTTTTGAGACTTTTAGTTTATCTAATGGTAAAATTCAATTTAAAATGGACATAGAATTTAAAATTAGTAAAAACCGCGTAAATTACAAAAAAGCGCTTTCATTTTTGGAAAAAAGAGTGAATTTAGTAAAGTCAGGTGGCAAGGAATTAGTCTGGTTTTTAGAGCACCCATTAACTTATACGGCTGGAATAAGATCTAAAGAAGAAGAAATATTAGATAAATCAATAAAAGTTATAAGAACTAATCGTGGAGGCAAAATCACTCTTCACAACCCGGGCCAGCAGATTGTTTATTTTGTTTTAAATTTAAATAAAAGGAATAAAGATATAAGAAATCTAATAAGACAAATAGAAAATATCATAATTAATTTTTTAAATATATATGGGGTTAATTCTAAAGCTGATAAAAAAAATATTGGAATTTGGATTAAAGATAAGAAAATTGCAGCAATTGGTGTTAGAGTATCAAGATGGATTGCGTATCATGGTTTCGCAATAAATATAAAAAATAACCTTAATGATTATAGTAAAATTATTCCATGTGGATTAAACGATAAAAATATAACTTCACTAAAAAATGAGAATAAAAAAATATTTAATATTAAAGAAAATTTAAAAAAAATTGTAAAAAAACATTTGTCAAAGATTTAAAATTTTACTTTTAATATTTTATTAAAATCATCGCTATATTTAGCTTCAAAATTATATTTAACATTGTTTATCATGAATTTAATTTTGTATGCATGTAACATTATATTTTTAAATTTATGTTTCTTTTCTAGATTTTTGTAAGAATACTTGTTATCTCCAACTATAGGATAACCAATATTGTATAATTGTTTTCTTAATTGATGTTTCCTTCCTGTAATTGGTTTTAATTCTAAAAAAGAATTTTTATCATTACTTCTTATCACTTTAAGATACGAAATAGCTTTCTGAATAATTTTTTTACTATTCTCATAAAATGTTAATTCATCCTTTAGAATATTAATATTTTTATTTACTCTACCATGTGTAATAGCTAAATAAGTTTTGTGAATTTTTCTGATTCTAAAAAGAGATGTGAACAATTGTGCATACTCTCTATTTTTTGCAATTATCATAACACCTGATGTTTCTTTATCAAGCCTATGAACTATATAAGGCTTTGTGTCCAAAAAATATTTGGTCTCTCTTAAAATATCGATTATATTTTTATAAGATTTTGTTCCTGATTGGACTGGAATGCCACTTGGTTTATTTATAACTATAAAATTTTCATTATTCTCAATAATAAAGTTATCGTAATCTTTTGTTTCTCTTTTTGATGGTTTGTATATATTTGGTCTGTTATTTTTTGCAGGTTGTAAATTATCTATATCATAGATCTCTATTTTATCATCAAGCTTAACTCTATATGAAGTTTTTATTTTTTTTTGATTTATTTTGATTTTTTTTTTTCTAATGAGTTTTTCAATTAATGATTGGGGATATTTACCAACATTGTGTTTGAACCATCTATCAAAACGACAATTATTATAGTCTTTGCTGACTGTAAATATTTTTGGCATTTAAATTTAATTAATATTATTTTGCGGCTACTTTAGGGGCGGCTTGTTTATCTTTAGTTGTTGTTGCCACTTTTTTTGGTTTATCAACTTTTTTAGCGTTTAAATCTCTGTCGACTAGTTCTATTACGGCCATAGGAGCGTCGTCTCCTGTTCGAAAACCTGCTTTTAAAACTCTTGAGTAGCCACCTTTCCTGCTAGCATACCTTTTAGATAAAATATCAAAAACTTTCTTGACTGATTTTTGATCCTGTAATTTTGAAAATAGATATTTCTTTTTACTTAATTTTGCATCTTTTCCTAATGTAATAACTTTATCTATTTTTGGTTTTAGCTCCTTCGCTTTTGGCAAAGTTGTAATTATTTGTTCATACTTTATTAATGAATTAAGCATATTTTTAAATAATGCTTTTCTGTGCTCTGAATTCTTATTGAGTTTTCTGTAACCTATTTTATGTCTCATTAAATTAATACGTATTTTCTTCTAATTTTTTTGATAATTCAGCAATATTATCTGGTGGCCAATTAGGAATTTCCATACCTAAATAAAGGGACATCGAACTTAAAACTTCTTTTATCTCATTTAATGATTTTCTACCAAAGTTTGGGGTTCTTAACATTTCGGGTTCAGTCTTTTGCACCAAATCACCAATGTAAATTATATTATCATTTTTTAAACAATTCATAGATCTTACTGAAAGCTCTAATTCCTCAACTCTTTTTAATAAATTTTTATTAAATTCAGGTTCTGTTGAAGCTACTGGTTTTGGTGCTTCTTTTGGATCTTCAAAATTGATAAACATTGATAGTTGGTCTTGAAAGATTCTTGCTGCAAATGCTATTGCATCTTCTGCGGCTACTGTTCCATTGGTTTCAACTTGCATTAATAATTTGTCATAATCTAGAGCTGCACCGGCTCTAGTGCTTTCAATTTTAAAAGATACTTTTTTTACAGGACTAAATAAAGAATCTATAGCTATCATTCCTAAAGGTGTATCTTCTGATTTATTTTGTTGTGCTAATACATATCCTCTGCCGTTACTTACTACTAATTCCATATGAAATTTTGTTTTTTCGTCCAAATTACAAATAATTTGTTCAGGATTTAATATTTCTATATCAGCAATTTGAGTTATATCCTTGGCTTTTACTTCCTTTGGTCCATCAGCATCTAAAATTAATTTCTTAGGAGCATCAGAATTTAATTTTAATGCTAAATTTTTAACATTTAAAACAATATCTGTTACATCTTCTCTTACACCTTTTATTGAAGAAAACTCATGTAATACTCCATCTATTTGAATTGCAGTGACTGCGGCACCTTGAATTGATGATAGCAAAATTCTTCGTAAAGAATTTCCAATAGTTTGACCAAAACCTTTTTCTAATGGCTCAGCAACAATTGTTGCTAAAGATTTATCTTCACTACTTTGTATATCTAATTTTTTTGGTTTTGTTAAAGATTTCCAATTCTTATCAATGATTGTAACATTTTCCATTAAACTCTCCTTTTTTTTGGTGGCCTTGTGCCATTATGTGGCATTGGTGTTGTGTCTTTGATTGAGAGAATTTTAAATCCTCTAGACTGTAATGCTCTTAAAGCTGTTTCTCTTCCAGAGCCTGGGCCTTTGACCTGGACCGATAATGTTCTTAATCCCATATCATAGGCTTTACTGCCCGCATCGTCTGCTGCTACCTGAGCTGCATAAGGTGTCGATTTTCTTGATCCTTTAAAACCTTTTGATCCAGCTGATGACCACGAAATAACATTGCCATTTTCATCTGCTATTGAAATAATAGTATTATTAAAAGTTGAATTCACAAAAGCTATTCCTGAAGATATATTTTTTTTTTCTTTCTTTTTTTTCTTAAACTTTGTTTTTTGTACTTTTGTATCTAAATTATTATCAATTTTCTTTTCGGCTTGTTTTTCAGTTTTTTTGTTCATTTATTTCTTCATGGGAGTAAGCTTTTTACCAGCTATCGCTATGGCTTTTCCTTTTCTGGTTCTTGCATTACAATGTGTTCTTTGACCCCTTACTGGTAATTTTTTTTTATGTCGAGACCCTCTGTAAGAAGCTAAATCTACCAGTCTTTTAATGTTCATTGAAACTTCTCTTCTGAGATCACCCTCAACTTTGTAATTTTGATCTATATACTCTCTTATTTTTAATACCTCATCTTCACTAAGGTTATTCACTCTTTTATCAAGAGGAATATTTAATTTTCCACATATTAGTTTTGAATTATGATCACCTATGCCGTGTATGTATGTTAAAGCAACATGAACAATTTTGTCTTGCGGAATATTTACGCCTGCAATTCTAGCCATAGAAAGATTTTTTAATTTGTATTTATATGTTCATATTCCTTAAAGTCAACCCTTGATAGCGTCAATTAACCCGCTAATTTCACTATTAATTTCAGATATTTCTGCCTCACCGTTTATAACTTTGAGTAAATTGGATTGGATATAATAATCCATAACTGGTTTAGATGATTTTTCATAAGTTTTGAATCTTTTAATAGCTATTTCATCATTATCATCAGTCCTTTTTTCCTGAACTTGTCTTTCTGAAATTCTTTTTTTAATTGTTTCTAAACTCACGGATAATTTTATAACAATATCAATTTTTTGTTTATACTTATTAAGCAAATTATCTAAATTCTTTGCTTGAATTATAGTTCTTGGGTAACCATCAAAAATAATTTGGTTTTTATAACTATCATTAGAAACAAATTTTTCTATCAAATTGCCAACAATCTCATCAGAAACCAGTTCTCCTGAATTTATAATAGATGAAATTTTAGATCCTAATTTTGTTTTATTTTTAATTTCATTACGCAAAAGATCGCCTGTTGATAATTGATATAAATTAAATTTTTTTACAATAAATTTAGATTGAGTTCCTTTTCCAGCACCTGGAGGTCCGAAAATTACAATATTCATAATTACTTACTAAATTTTGCTTTTTTAATTAATGACTCATATTGCGAACTCATTAACCTTGTCTGAACTTGTGTTACAGTATCCATTGCAACAACAACTACAATTAACACAGACGTTCCACCTAAATAAAATGGTATTGGATATTTTGCTATTAAAAACTCAGGCATCAAGCATACAAGTGTAAGGTAACAAGCACCAATAGTTGTTAACTTTGTTAAAATATCTTCGATATAGTCTGCTGTTCTTTCTCCAGGTCTAATACCGGGAACATACCCACCATATTTTCTTAAATTTTCAGCTGTTTCTTTTGGGTTGAAAACAATGGAAGTATAAAAAAAACAAAAGAAAATTATACCCGACGCATATAACAGCATGTACAAAGGCTTTCCTTGTGAAAATAAGGATGAGATATTTAAAAATAAATCTGACTGCGCTAATCCAAAATTAGAAAAAGTTATTGGTAATAGAAGTAATGCTGAAGCAAAAATTGCTGGTATTACTCCAGCGGTATTAATTTTTAATGGTAAATGAGATGACTGACCTCCATAAACTTTGTTTCCCATTTGTCTTTTTGGATAATTAATTAAAATTTTTCTCATTGCTCTTTCCATAAAAACTATAAACATGACTGTAACAATAATTAATATAAAAATTCCAATTATCATTGTTGCTGATAAAGCTCCTGTTCTTCCAAGTTCAAATGTTGATGCTAATGCACGAGGAATTTCAGCGACTATTCCTGAAAAAATTATTAGTGATATACCGTTACCAATTCCCCTTGATGTTATTTGTTCACCAAGCCACATTAAAAATGTAGTTCCAGCAACCAAGGAAATCATTGTCATTATTTTAAAATTTAATCCAGGATTTAAAACTAAATTACCAGCATTTTCTAAACCAGCAGAAACACCATAACCTTGGAGACAAGCAATAAACACTGTGCCATATCTGGTAATTTGTGTGATTTTTTTTCTTCCAATTTCTCCTTGGTCTTTTAAATTTTTAAAATAATCTGACACTCCTGTAAGAAGTTGAACAATGATTGATGCAGATATATATGGCATTATACCTAATGCAAAAATTGCCATTCTTTGTACAGCTCCACCTGAAAAAACATTAAACATACCCAACAAACCTTTTTGACTCGTCGACATCATTTCTGAGAGTGCTACAGGATCAATGCCAGCAAGGGGCACATATGTACCTAATCTGTAGACTGACAAAATAAAAATTGTGAAAAAAATTCTGTTTCTTAGATCTGAAGTTTGATTAATGTCATCGTTGGCCATTTTATAAAGCTTTTTCTTTTAATATACTTATAACGCCGCCTGCTTTTTCTATTTTTGATTTAGCTGATTTGGATATGAAATCTGCTTTTATATTTAATTTTTCTTTTATCTCTCCTTTACCAAGAATTTTTAATTTACTGTATTTTTTTCCTATTATTTTTTTTTGGGTTAAATTTTTAATATTAATCTCTTCTTGAGCATTAATTTTTTTTCTTTTTATAAAATTTTCAATATCTGAAATATTAATTATAGCTATATTCTTTTTTTTTAATGATTTAAAACCTCTTTTTGGAAGTCTTCTATAGAGAGGCATTTGACCTCCTTCAAAGCTTTTAATTGCAACACCAGATCTTGATTTTTGCCCCTTTACTCCTCTACCAGAAGTTTTTCCTTTGCCAGAACCTATTCCTCTCCCAACTCTTATTTTTGAATAATTTGTTTTTACTAATGTGTTCAGTTTCATTTTTAGTTTTCTCTTTGTTTGATAATCTCTGATATTTTTTTACCTCTTAATGCTGATATATATTTAGGAGAACTTTGATTTTTTAAACCTTGTAAAAGAGCTTTTAACACATTGTGAGGATTTGCTGAACCTAAAGATTTGGCAACAATATCTTGGATTCCGAGCACTTCGCACACAGATCTCATGGCACCTCCCGCTATTATTCCTGTGCCGGTTGGTGCGGATCTCATTAATATTTTACCTGATCCACTTTTAGAATAAATATCGTGATGAAGTGTTCTACCGTCCTTTAATGGTATTTTAAACATATTGCGCTTTGCTAATTCAGTAGCTTTTTTGATGGCATCAGGAACTTGTTTAGATTTACCTTTTCCGATGCCTATAGATCCTTTTTGGTTTCCAACAACAACTAAAGCGGCAAAACCAAATCTTCTACCGCCTTTAACTACTTTCGTAATTCGATTTATTGCCACTAATTTTTCTACAAATTCATTATCTCTCATTAAAAACTCAATCCATTTTTTCTCAAAGAATCAGCTAGGGCTTTTATTCTTCCATGATATTTGTACCCACCTCTATCAAAATATACCTTGCTGATTTTTTTTTCAGCAGCTCTTTTGGCTAAAATTTCACCTATAACTACTGACATTTTAGTTTTATTTAATTTGTTACTTCTCATCTCTTTTTCAGTAGATGAAGCAGATACGATGGTCTTATTTAGACTATCATCTATAATTTGTGCTGAAATATTTTTTAAAGACTTGGAAACTGAAATTCTAAATCTATCAATATTAACTTTTTTCAATTTAGATCTATTTCTTTGAACTCTTTTATTTTTTAAATTTTGACGGTTCATAATTATTTCTTTTTTCCTTCTTTTCTAATAACGTATTGGTTTTTTTCCTTTATGCCTTTTGCTTTATAAGGTTCTACTGGTTTCAAAGCTTTAATCTCTGATGCAGTTTTTGAGACTAATTCCTTGTTAGATCCAGATATTTTTATTTTAGTTTGTTTTTCAATTTTTATAGCAATTCCTTTTGGTACTTTGTATTTAATTTCATGGCTAAAACCTAGGTTTAAAATTATTTCTTCTCCTTTAAGGTTGGCTCTAAAACCTACACCATTTAATTCTAGATCTTTTTCATGTCCTTTTGTGACTCCATGAACAGCATTATTTATTAGGCTTCTGTAAGTTCCCCATAAAATAGAAGTATTTTTTGTTTTTTTATTTGGTACAATTTGGAATTCATTTTTATCATTGGTTTTAGAAGAAAATAATTTCTCATTTAAACTTATTTTTTGTGATCCCTTAGGTCCCGATACCAATAAACCTCCGCTTTCAACTTTTATATTTGAGTCTTGTGGTAATATTATTATTTTTTTTCCTAATTTTGACATTAAAATACCCTACAAATTACCTCTCCACCTAAATTATTTTTAATTGCTTCGCTATCAGACATTACACCTTTGCTTGTTGATAGTATTGCTAACCCTAAACCGCTGTGAACTCTTGGGATACTGTCTGCCCTTGAATATACTCTTCTTCCTGGTTTAGATATTCTTTTAATCTCTCTAATAACTGGCTGACCCTCATAATATTTGAGATCTACTTTAATTAGCTTTTTAGTTTCGTTTTCATTTTCAATATTAAAATTAATGATGTATCCCTCTTTTTTTAAGACTTCTAAAATTTTCAATCTAAAATTTGAGAAAGGTATATCAATTTTATTTAATGATCTCATTTGACCATTTCTTATTCTTGTCAACATATCTCCAATTGGATCAACTAAAGTCATAATTCTTCCTTACCAACTTGACTTCGTCATGCCAGGTATTTTACCTGAGGAAGCCATCCGTCTTAGTGCTATTCTTGATATTCTTAATTTTCTATAAACTCCATGTGGTCTTCCAGTGATCTCACATCTATTTCTAATTCTAATTTTAGATGAATTTTTTGGAAGTTTTGATAATTTAAGTTGTGCTGCAAATCTTTCATTCAAAGGTAGTTTTTTATTTTTTACTATAGCCTTTAATTTTTTTCTTTTATTTGCATAACGATTGGACATTTTTATCCTTTTTAAATTTCTCTCAATTGCACTTGTCTTTGCCATCTTAATTGTTCTCCTTGTTTTCTTCTTTTATGATTGTTTTTTTTATTTTTTTCTTTTTTTTAGTCGTATCTTCTATGATAGGAAAATTAAATTCTTTTAAAAGATGAATGGTACTTTCCTTATTTTGACTAGTCGTTGTAATTGTTACATCTAAACCTCTTATAGTTTCAACTTTATCAAAGTTAATTTCTGGAAAAATTATATGTTCCTTTATGCCAAAACTAAAATTTCCAAACTTATCGCAACTAGAATCTTTTAATCCTTTAAAGTCCTTTATCCTTGGCAATGCAATATTAACAAGTCTATCAATAAACTCGTACATTCTGTCATTTCTTAAAGTTACTTTAAGACCTGCATTAGATCCTTTTCTTGATTTAAAATTAGAAATAGATTTTTTAAATTTTGTTACAACGGGATACTGACCTGATATCGCAGCAACATCTTTAATACATGTTTCTAATTTTTTCTTCTCTAAAGCATCAGCGCCTAACCCCATATTCAAAATTATTTTGTCAATTTTAGGTACGGAGTGAGTATTTTTGAGGCTCAGTTTGGACATTAAATTTTTAATTATTTCGTTTTTATATTTTTCTCTTAATCTCGGCATTATTTTTTAACCTTAGTTTTTGAATCTGTATTTTTTCTTAGATTTGACATATGAATAAAACCCTCTTTGTTTATTATTCCACCTTTATTTTCCTTTGTTGCTTTTTTATGTTTTTTTAACATATTAATTTCTTTAACTTTGGCTAGATTTCTTCTTCTATCAATTTCAATTATCTCGCCATTCTTACCCTTGTCTTTTCCTACCATAACTTTAACTTTCTCACCTTTTTTTAAAATCATTTTTAAATAACCTCCGGTGCCAATGAAATTATTTTTGTTTGTCCTTTAAGTCTTAATTCTCTTGTTACCGGTCCAAAAATTCTGGTCCCGATTGGTTCGCCCTTTTCATCTGTCAAAACTACAGAATTACTATCAAATTGAACTTTTGATCCATCTTTTCTGAAAATTTCTTTTTTTGTTCTTACAACAACCGCTTTATGAACAGATCCTTTTTTTACTTTCCCTCTTGGAAGAGCATCTTTAACACTAACAACGATAAGATCACCAATACCAGCGTATCTTCTTTTAGATCCGCCGAGAACTTTTATACACTCAACGCGTTTTGCGCCAGTGTTATCAGCAACTAATAGTTCTGTTTGCACTTGTATCATTTTTCAATAACCTGCCATGTTTTTAATTTAGATATTGGTTTGCTTTCAATAATTTTTACAAAATCTCCCTCTTTAAATTTGTTATTTTCATCATGCGCGTGATACTTTTTTTTTCTTGATATTACTTTTCCGTAAAAAGGGTGTTGAAATTTTCTATTAACTTCAACAACAATTGTTTTATTCCCCTTGCTACTAACAACTTTGCCTTTTAAAATTCTTTTAGTCATTTTTTGCCTCTTAATATATTATTATAAAGTCTTGCTATATTTTTTTTAATTAATGAATACTCAGAAACATTTTGTAATTGTCCATTAATTTTTTTAAAACGCATATTAAAAAGATCCTTTTTAAGCTTTTCAACTTCTCTAATTGATTGATCTTTCGTTAATTTTTTTACTTCTTTTTTTTTCATTTTTTATCTTTTTACAAATTTAGTTTTAATTGGTAGTTTTGCAGAAGCTTTGTATAAAGCTTCTTTTGCAACTTCTTCTGAAACACCATCGACTTCAAACAATATTCTTCCAGGTTTTACTCTGCATGCCCAGTATTCTGGTGATCCTTTCCCTTTACCCATTCTTACCTCTGTTGGTTTTTTTGAAACAGGTATGTTAGGAAAAATTCTTGACCATACTTTACCAGTTCTTTGCATGTGTCTTGTTAATGCAACCCTAGCTGCCTCGATTTGTTTTCCAATAATTCTTTCTGGTTGAATAGCTTTTAGTCCATATGTGCCATAGTTTAACCTGGCAACCCTTGTGGCTTTACCGTGTATTCTTCCTTTGTGAGCTTTTCTATATTTACTTCTTGTTGGTTGTAGCATTTTTCACCCTTTCAATTTTTTCTTTTTCAACATCTTTTAAAAAAATTTCTCCTTTGTAAATCCAAACTTTTACACCAATCATGCCATAAGTTGTAAGGGCTTCTGACTCAGCATAATCTACATTAGCTCTTAAAGTGTGCAAAGGAATACTTCCTTCTCTCAACCATTCTGTTCTTGCAATATCATTTCCTGCAAGTCTTCCGCTAACCATTACCTTTATTCCTTTGGCGCCTAACCTCATTGTTGCTTGCATGGCTCTTTTCATGGCTCTTCTATAAGCAACTCTTTTTTCTAATTGTTGTGAAATATTTTCAGATACCAAATAAGCATTTAATTCGGGTTTTTTTATTTCTTTTATATTTACTGAAACCTCATCTTTTGTAATTTTAGATATTTTATTTTTTATTTTTTCTATATCAGAGCCTTTTTTGCCTATAACAAAGCCTGGTCTTGATGTGTGAATAGAGACTACACATTTCTTTGAAGATCTCTCAATTACGACTTCTGAAACACCCGCATTTTTAATATTCTTTTTAATAAATTGCCTAATCTTATAATCTTCGATTAAATATTTGCCATAATCTCCTTTTTTTGCAAACCAAAGAGAATCCCACGATCTATTTACCCCAAGTCTAAAACCTACTGGATGTACTTTTTGACCCATTATTTTTTTACTCCTTCTTTCTCAGATTTATTTTGTTTTTCCTCTAAAATTATTGTTATTCTACTAAATGGTTTTTTTATAGCTGCGGCTCTTCCTTTTGCTCGTGGTCTAAATCTTTTCATAACAATTGATTTTCCAACATAAGCCTCTTTTATATAGAGATTATCAATGTCATATTGATAATTATTTTCTGCATTAGCTATTGCTGACTTAACAGTTTTTTTAATGTCTAATGCAACTTTTTTTCTTGTAAATTCCAAATCTCTGATTGCAACATCAGCTTTTTTTCCTTTTATAAAATTTAAAACTAAATTAGCTTTTCTAGCACCGGTTCTTACGTTTTTGTTAATAGCTTTTACTAAATTATTTTTTTGCATCATCTTTTCCTTTAGCAGCAGGTGCTGCTGCGGTTGTTGAAGTTTTTGGACTTGAAGGAGACGAAGATGATCCACCTGGAGCTGTTTTAGTACCACCACTAGGTGCAGATCCATCAGAAGCTGCTTTTTTATCAGCAGGTGTATGTCCCGAAAATTTTCTCGTAGGTGAAAATTCACCTAATTTATGTCCTACCATTTCTTCTGAAACCGTGATCGGTATAAAAGTTCTTCCATTGTGTATTAAAAAACTATGACCAACAAACTCAGGAATAATTGTAGAATTTCTTGACCAAGTTTTAATTGGTAATTTTTTTCCCTTATCCTTAATTTTGTCCACTTTTTTTAATAAACTAGGATGAACAAATGGTCCTTTCCATATACCTCTCGTCATCTTTTGTTCCTTTTCTTCCTTCTAGAAATTATAAATTTATCACTTCTTTTTGGTTTTCTAGTTTTTAGTCCTTTAGCAGACTGACCCCACGGCGACACCGGGTGTCTTCCTCCGGCTGATTTACCTTCGCCACCACCATGTGGATGGTCAACTGGGTTTTTCGCTACTCCACGAACCATTGGTCTTTTCCCTTTCCATCTGTTTCTTCCGGCTTTACCAATTTGAATATTTTTTTGATCTGCGTTTGAAACTGTACCAATTGTCGCTTTACAAGATGCTCTTACTTTTCTTGTTTCACCAGATGATAATTTGATTATTGCATAATCATTATCAAATCCTGAAATTGTTACAGATGCACCAGCTGATCTAGCAAGTTTTCCACCGTTTCCATCTATTAATTCAACATTGTGAACTTGAGTACCTGGTGGAACATCATTTAAAGGCATCGCATTTCCAATTTTAATTTCTTTTTTAATTCCTGAAGTGATAGTTTCACCAATCTTTAATCCCTCGGGACAAATAATATAATTTTGCGTATTGTCCTCATATTTAATTAATGCAATATAAGAAGTTCTATTTGGGTCATACTCTATTCTAATAACTTTACCCAAGGTATCAATTTTATTCCTATAAAAATCAATTATTCTATATCTTTTTTTATGACCTGCTCCTTTTGATCTTGATGTTATTCTTCCTAAATTATTTCTTCCCCCTGATGAAACTTTCCCTTTCGTTAATGATTTAACGGGCGGACCTTTCCAAATGTTTTTTCTGTCAACAAGAACAGTTGATCTGGTAGATTTAGTATACGGTTTGTATGTTTTTAAACTCATTTTTTAAACTCCTATAGCCAAATCAATTGTTTGGCCTTTTTTTAAAGTTACAATTGCTTTTTTAAATCCACTTTTTTTTCCTTGCTTACCTCTTACAATTTTAGTTTTCGACTTGTTTTTGATTGTATTTATTTTAATAACGTTGACTTTAAAAATTTTCTCAATGTTTTTTTTAATAGAATGTTTTGATGCACCTTCATGAACTTTAAACACAACTTTGTTTAGTTCAGATAATCCTGTGGCTTTTTCCGTTATTACAGGGGATTTAATAGAGTCTAAATAATTAATTTTTTTCATTTGTCAGCCTTTGTTCGATATTTTTAATTGAACTTTTTGTAAACAATACATTTTTAAACCTAATTAAGTCGTAAACATTTGTTCCCTTGTCATTTATTAGTTTTACATCAGGTATATTTCTAACTGATTTATAAATATTTTTCTCAGTTTCTTGATCTGATACAATTAAAACGTTTTGTAATTTATTTTTAGTTAAAAAATTGTTAAAAATTTTGGTTTTTGCTATTTTTTTTTTAACATCATCAAATATATAAAGTTCTTTGTTATTATTTTTTTTAGAGATTGTTTGTGCTAGTGCCAGTTTTCTAATTTTTTTATTTATACTTTTGGTCTTATAATTATCTCCTTTAGGTCCATGTGCAACACCACCACCAACAAAAATTGGTGCTTTTCTACTTGAGTGACGAGCGCCTCCAGTACCTTTCTGTGCATAAATTTTTCTAGTAGATCCAGTTATCTCATTTCGTTGCTTCGTTTTCGCAACTCTTTTTTTTGATCTATTTAATTGCCAATCAACAACATACTTTAAAAGTTTATTATTAACTTTTAAACCAATTAATTTTTCAGACAAATTAAGATTTTCAGATTTTCCAGTATTATCAATATTCAAAATTTTTATGCTCATAATTATTTCTTCTTTGGTTGTTCCGTTTTAGCTGTTTTTTTTTCTATTGGCTTTTTGTTAACTTGTTTATTTTCTTTATTATCACTTGGATTTATATTTTGTGCATACTTTTCAGCAGAAGTTTTTCTATTAAAAGATTTTATAGATTTTCTTAGGTATACAACTGAGTTTTTTGACCCTGGGATTGATCCTTTTAAATATAATAAATTATTTTCCAGATCTGATTTAATTATTTCTAAATTTAAAATCGTCCTATATTTAGCTCCCATGTGACCAGCCATTTTTTTTCCCTTAAAAACTTTTCCTGGATCTTGGTTTTGACCTGTAGAACCATGTGACCTATGTGATACTGAAACACCATGTGAAGCTCTTAATCCACCAAAATTATATTTTTTCATAACTCCTGCAAAACCTTTTCCTATTGTTTGTGATCTAACATCTACAAACTTAATATCTTTTAAAGTTTCTAATCCTATTTCGTTTCCAGTTTTATATTCGTCTACTTTTTCTAATCTATATTCTTTGATAATTTTTTTTGGTTCGGTATTTTTTTTTGCAAAAAATCCCTTCATTTGATTGGTGAGTTTGGAACTTTTTAAATTTATAAAACCTAATTTTATAGCTGAATAACCATTTTTTTCTTTTGTATAAATGTCAATTACTCTCCCTTTCTCGATACGTAAAACAGTTACAGGCACTGAAACGCCAGAGTCGAAAAATTCTCTGGTCATACCTATTTTTTTTCCTATTAAACCTAAGCTCATAATTATATTTTTATTTCTATGTTTACCCCGGAAGCTAAGTCTAATTTCATTAATGCTTCTACTGTTTGCGGAGTTGGTTCAACAATATCTATAAGTCTTTTGTGTGTTCTTGTTTCGAATTGTTCTCTACTTTTTTTATCAATATGAGGGGATCTTAGCACAGTGAACTTTTCTATTTTTGTTGGTAAAGGTATTGGTCCTTTAACCTGAGCACCAGTTCGCTTTGCAGTATTTACGATTTCTTGGGTTGAAATATCCAAGATTTTATTATCGTAAGCTTTTAAATGTATTCTAATATTTTGTTTATCCATTTTTTTATGCCATTTTTTTTGTTACTTCATCTTGAACATTTTGAGGAACTTTTGAGTAATGATCAAAAAACATTGAATACTGAGCTCTACCTTGTGACATTGATCTTAAATTATTTATATAACCAAACATGTTAGCCAACGGGACCATCGCACTTATGACAGTCGCATTTCCTCTTTTATCGGTAGTTGAAACTTGGCCTCGTCTACTATTCAAATCCCCGATGACATCTCCCATATAATCTTCTGGCGTTATAACCTCAACTCTCATTACAGGTTCTAAAAGTTTAAGACCAGCTTTAGTGCAAGCCTCTTTAAAACAATATCTAGATGCTATTTCGAATGCTAGGACACTTGAGTCAACATCGTGGTGCAATCCGTCAACAATTGTAACCTTATAATCAATCAATGGGAATCCAGCTAAAATACCATTATCAGCAACACTCTCTACGCCCTTTTCTACACCAGGGATAAATTCTTTTGGTATTGAACCACCTTTAATTTTATTTTCAACTTCTCTTCCTTTGCCTGGTTCAAGTGGTTCAACATTTAGTTCAACTTTTGCAAATTGTCCAGCTCCTCCACTTTGTTTTTTATGTATATAAACATTTGATACTGGCTTTTGGATTGTCTCTCTATAAGCAACCTGTGGAGCTCCTATATTGGCTTCAACTTTAAATTCTCTTTTCATTCTATCAACGATAATATCTAAATGAAGCTCGCCCATCCCTTTGATTATAGTTTGTCCAGACTCTTCGTCTGATGTAACTCTAAAAGATGGATCTTCTTTTGCCAGTCTACCCAAAGCCTCTCCCATTTTTTCTTGGTCACCTTTAGTTTTAGGCTCGACAGCAATTTCAATTACTGGATCTGGAAATTCCATTGGTTCTAAAACAACAGGTTTATCTTCTTCTGATAACGTATGACCAGTAATCGTGTATTTCAGCCCGGCCAATGCAACTATATCGCCAGTATTTGCTTCTTTCACATCCTCTCTGCTATTAGCATGCATCAACAACATTCTACCAACTCTTTCTTCTTTATCTCTGGATGTGTTGTAAACACCAGTTCCTGATTTTAAAGTACCTGAATAAATTCTTATAAATGTTAAAGAACCTACGAAAGGATCATTTGCAACTTTGAAAGCTAAAGCTGAGAATGGCTCTTTATCATCAAATTTTCTCTCAACTTCATCTTTTGAATTTGGTTTTGTTCCTTTGATTGAATTTATGTCCTTTGGGCTAGGTAAAAAATCAACAACAGCATCAAGTAATGGCTGAACACCTTTGTTTTTAAAAGCTGAGCCAGTTAAAACTGGTACAAAATCGAATTTTAAACAACCTTTACGTACACAAGAAATTATATCTTTTTCGGATATCTCTTTACCATTTAAGTAATCATCCATTAATTTTTCATCTTGTTCTACTGCTGTTTCAATTAGTTCTTTTCTATATTTTTCTGCCTGATCCTTTAAGTCTGATGGTATATCTTTGTATTCGAATTCAGCTCCAAGTTTTTCATCTTTCCACAAAACTGCTTTCATTTTCACTAGATCTACAACACCTTTTAATGATGCTTCCATACCTACAGGTATTTGCATCACTAGTGGTTTGGCTCCGAGCCTATCTTTGATCATTTCAACGCAATTAAAAAAATCAGCCCCAGTTCTGTCTAGTTTATTTACAAAACAAATCCGTGGAACTTTATATTTATCTGCTTGTCTCCAAACAGTTTCTGATTGAGGCTCAACTCCAGCAACACCATCAAAAACTGCCACAGCACCATCTAATACTTTAAGAGATCGCTCTACTTCAATTGTAAAATCTACGTGTCCGGGTGTGTCAATAATATTTATTCTGTTATCTTTCCAAAAACAGGTTGTTGCTGCAGACGTAATAGTAATTCCTCTTTCTTGTTCTTGTTCCATCCAATCCATTGTAGCTGCACCATCATGTACTTCACCAATTTTATGGCTTTTACCTGTGTAATATAAAATTCTTTCTGTCGTTGTAGTTTTTCCAGCATCAATGTGGGCCATGATACCAATATTTCTATAATTTTCTAAATTATGAGTTCTGGGCATTTTATTACCATCTAAAATGTGCAAATGCCTTATTAGACTCTGCCATTTTATGTGTGTCCTCTCTTTTTTTTACTGCCGAACCTTTATTTTGTGATGCATCCATTATTTCATAAAATAATTTTTCAGCCATAGTTTTATTTTTTCTTTTTCTTGAAGCGTCTAAAAGCCACCTAAGAGCTAATGCCTGTGATCTATTTGATTTAACTTCAACTGGAACCTGGTAGGTAGCTCCTCCGACTCTTCGTGATCTTACTTCAAGATTGGGTCTTACATTTCCAATAGCCGAATTAAAAACTTTAAGTGGATCCTGATTTTTAGTTTTCATTTTTTCAAGAGCTGAATATAATATTTTTTCAGCTGTTGATCTCTTTCCATCATACATTATTGAATTAATGAATTTAGAAATAACTTCAGATTTGTATTTAGGATCAGGATAATTTTTTCTTTTAGGTGCTTTTCTTTTTCTAGACATAATTTTAATTATTTAGGTTTTTTTGCACCGTATAATGAACGTCTTTTTCTTCTTGTGCTTACACCTTGTGCATCAAGATTTCCACGAAGTATGTGATATCTTACGCCAGGCAAATCTTTTACTCTTCCGCCTCTTATTAAAACTACTGAGTGTTCTTGTAAATTATGTCCTTCACCAGGAATATAGGCTGTTACTTCAAATCCATTTGATAACCTTACTCTAGCAACTTTCCTTAATGCAGAGTTTGGTTTCTTGGGTGTCGTCGTATAAACCTTTATACACACGCCTCTTTTGATTGGCTGCTTCTCTAAAGCAGGAACCTTATTTCTAGACAAAGGTTTTACTCGAGGTTTTCTTAATAGTTGACTTATAGTTGGCATAATTTTTTAAATATTTTAATTAAGATAGAAAAGCAGGTAGGACAAACTCTACAAATTTCAGTTATGGTTTAAGGTCACAAAAACCTTACTTTATAACTATCAAAATTGCGCTAAACTAACATTGAAGTGTTAAAAGTCAATGATTAAAGGTACTAAAAAGACTAATAGTAGCAGTATTTTTTGCTTAGGTTTTGGTTTCTTCTTGCTTGATTTCTAATTCTCTTTTTTCAAGCTGTTCTAATCTAATTTTATCTTGTTCCTGAGCAACTTTATTTAGTTTATTTTTAGTAAAACCTGTACCTGCTGGAATTAATCTTCCTACTATCACATTTTCTTTTAATCCTTCTAAGCTATCTGTTTTACCTTTGATAGCTGCATCTGTTAATACACGTGTTGTTTCTTGAAAAGAAGCTGCTGAAATAAAAGAATTTGTTTGCAATGACGCTTTTGTAATACCTAAAAGAATTCTTTCCCCTGATGCTGGTTTTTTATTTGCTTTTTTTAATTCATCATTAATTTCTTCAAGTTTAATTTTATCGATCATTTCACCTCCAAGCAACTTAGAATCACCGGTATCTTTTATTTCAATTTTTTTTAACATTTGTCTAACTATTGTTTCAATGTGCTTATCATTTATTACCACACCTTGCATTCTGTATACTTCTTGAACTTCACTAACAAAATATTCTGTAAGTGCTTCAACACCTAAAATTCTTAAAATATCGTGAGGTGCTGGTGCCCCATCAAGTAAATATTCACCTTTTTTGATTTTTTCTCCTTGATTAAAATTAGTATGTTTTCCTTTAGGTATTAAATAATTCGATGAATTTCCGTCAGATGTAACAATGGAGATTTTTTGTTTGCCTCTTATCTCCTTACCAAATTGAATTGTTCCATCATTTTCAGCTATAATAGCGCTATCTTTTGGTCTTCTTGCTTCAAAAAGTTCAGCAACTCTTGGAAGACCTCCTGTAATATCTTTTGTTTTAGAAGTTTCTTTTGGCAACCTAGCCAACACATCTCCTGCAGATATTTTTTGGCCATCTTTTATTGATAATATAGAGTCGGGAACAAGATAATATCTAGCTTCGTTTCCGTCTGCTTTTTTAATAACCTCACCATCATTGTTTCTTAAAGTAATTCTTGGTTTTAATTCAGAATTTTTTGCTTGTGATCTCCAATCCAAAACTGATTTAGCTGATATACCTGTTGCATCGTCAAGCGTCTCTGCTAAAGATACACCTTCAACTAGATCCATATAATTTGCAACTCCACCTGTTTCTGCAATAACTGGCAAAGTGTAAGGATCCCACTCACATATTTTTTTACCTTTTCCAACCTTGTCTCCGTGTTGAAAATATATTTTTGCCCCATAAGGGATTTTGTATAATGCAAGTTGTCTACCATTTTCATCTTCTAGTGATAATTGTGTGTTCCTACCCATAACAATTGTATTATTTTTTGAATCTTTGATTAAATTTTTATTATTTATTTTGAGTATTCCTTGATTTACAGAAATTACTGATGACTCCTCTTTAATTTGAGCTGTACCTCCTACGTGGAAAGTTCTCATTGTTAGCTGGGTTCCAGGTTCACCTATCGATTGAGCTGCTATCATTCCGATAGCTTCACCTATACTAACAATTTTTCCTCTAGCAAGGTCTCTTCCGTAACAAATTTGGCAGACACCTCTCTTCGCCTCACATGTGATAACAGAATAAACATTTATTATTTTGACACCTGCTAAGTCAATTAATTCACAATCTAATTCATCTATTAATTTTTTCTTCTTTATAATTACTTCACCTGTAATTGGATGTTTAACATCGTGTGATGGAGCTCGACCTAATACTCTCTCTGAAAGACTAACTAAAATATTACCTCCTTCAATAATTTCAGTTAGTTTAATTGATGCTTTTGAATTACAGTCTTTTATTGTAACTTGGAGATCTTGAGCAACGTCACACAATCGTCTTGTAAGATATCCAGAATTTGCTGTTTTTAATGCTGTATCAGCTAATCCTTTTCTCGCTCCGTGAGTTGAATTGAAATATTCCAAAACAGTTAGCCCTTCTTTAAAATTTGAAACAATTGGCTGTTCTATAATTTCACCAGAAGGTTTTGCAATTAATCCTCTCATTCCGGCTAATTGTTTCATTTGAGCTGGAGATCCCCTAGCGCCTGAGTCTGCCATCATATAAACTGAATTAGTTTCAATTCTTCCGTCTGGATATGTTTTTTCTGCAGATGAAATTTCCTTCATCATCTCATTTGCTATTGAGTCTGTACATTTAGACCATATATCCACTACTTTGTTATATTTTTCACCTCTTGTTATTAAACCGTCTTGATATTGTTTTTCATACTCCTCTATTTGCTTTTTGGTTTGATTTACAAGTTTTTCTTTGGTTTTAGGAATTATTAAATCATTTTTTCCAAAAGATATTCCCGCTTTAAAAGCATGTTTAAAGCCAAGCTCTTTTATACTATCACAAAAAATAACAGTCTGTTTTTGTCCACAATATCTATAAACAGTATCTATTATTTCCGATACTGATTTTTTGTTGAGTAATTTATTGATTAATGAAAATTTAATTTTATGATGTTTGGGCAAAGTCTCTGCCAACAAAAATCTACCAGCCGTGCTATGATATTTCTCAATAATTTTCTTTCCATCTTTATCGACAGTAGAAAATTGGGATATAATTTTAGAATGAATACTAATAAGTTTTTTTTCCAAAGCATTACTAATTTCATCAACATTTAGAAAAATACCTTGGGGCTTATCTTTTTCAGTGTCCTTAGATTGAGATAAATAATATATTCCTAAAACAATATCTTGGCTTGGAACTATAATTGGCTTACCATTTGATGGGCTTAGTATATTGTTTGTGGACATCATTAATACTCTTGCCTCAAGTTGAGCTTCTAAACTTAGAGGTATATGAACTGCCATTTGGTCACCATCGAAATCTGCGTTAAAAGCAGCACAAACTAAAGGATGTAATTCAATTGCATTACCCTCGATTAGTTTTGCCTCAAAAGCTTGAACTCCTAATCTATGTAAGGTTGGTGCTCTGTTTAATAAAATAGGATGTTCTCGAATAATATATTCTAATGAATCCCAAACCTCACTTCTTTGTTTTTCAACCATTCTTTTTGCTTGTTTTATAGTTGTTGCTAGTCCAAGTTTAGCAAGTCTTGCGTATAAAAAAGGTTTGAAAAGTTCTAAAGCCATTTTTTTTGGCAATCCACATTGATGCAACTTTAATTCTGGCCCAACAACAATTACTGATCGACCTGAATAATCAACTCTTTTTCCTAATAAATTTTGTCTGAATCTACCTTGTTTGCCCTTTAACATTTCTGCTAAAGATTTTAAGGGTCTTTTTCCAGTTCCAGTAATTACTCTACCTCTTCTACCATTGTCAAATAATGCATCGACAGATTCCTGCAACATTCTTTTTTCATTTCTAACTATAATTTCTGGAGCTTTTAGATCTAATAAACGTTTTAATCTATTGTTTCTATTTATTACTCTTCTGTAAAGGTCGTTAAGATCTGAAGTCGCAAACCTTCCTCCATCTAATGGAACCAAAGGTCTTAATTCAGGTGGTATTACAGGTACAGTTGTTAAAATCATCCATTCAGGTTTGTTTCCAGATACTATAAATGAATCTAATAGTTTTAGTCTTTTAAGAGTTCTTTCTTCAGTAACTTTTGATTTTGTTTCTTTAAGTGTAATGCCTAATTTTTCTATCTCTTTTTTTAAATCTATATTTATTAGTATTTCTCTTACAGCTTCCGCTCCAATTCCTGCAGTAAATCCGTCTTCTCCATATTTTTCTTGTGCTTTACTAAATTCATCTTCTGTTAAAAGTTGTCCTTTTTTTAATTCTGTTAATCCTGGCTCTATAACAATAAAACTCTCAAAATATAAAACTTTTTCAACTTCTTTTAATTTCATATCTATAGCCAGGGAAATTCTGCTAGGTAAGGATTTTAAAAACCATATATGTGCAACAGGACATGCAAGAGTAATATGGCCCATTCTTTCTCTTCTCACATTGGACTTTGTTACTTCTACACCACATTTTTCACAAATGATTCCCCTAAACTTCATTCGTTTATATTTTCCGCATAAACATTCGTAATCTCTAACAGGGCCAAATATTCTTGCGCAAAAAAGACCATCTTTTTCAGGTCTGAAAGTTCTATAATTAATTGTTTCAGGTTTTTTTATTTCTCCAAAAGACCATGATTTTATTTTATCCGGACTTGCCAACGTAATTTTTATGTGGCTAAAGTTTTTTTCTGGTAAATTTTGCTTTGTATCTTTAAATAATTGCTTTCTCATTTTTAATTTAATTCTATGTTTAATCCTAATGCTCTAATTTCTTTGACTAAAACATTAAATGACTCTGGTATACCAGATTCAAAATTTTCATCTCCTTTAACAATTGTCTCATAAACCTTTGTTCTTCCTGCTACATCATCTGATTTAACAGTTAAAATTTCTTGAAGAGTATATGACGCACCATAAGCTTCTAATGCCCAAACTTCCATTTCACCAAATCTTTGACCTCCTAATTGTGCTTTACCTCCTAGAGGTTGCTGAGTAACTAAACTATAAGGACCTGTAGACCTTGCATGAATCTTATCTTCAACAAGATGGTGTAATTTTAACATGTAAATTATTCCAACTGTTATTGGTCTATCAAATTTTTCACCGGTTCTTCCATCCCATAAATTTGTTTGTCCTGTATTAGGTAAATTTGCTAATTCCAACATTTTAGTTATATCTTCTGTTGAAGCACCATCAAAAACTGGTGTGGCTATAGGAACTCCATTTGAAAGGTTTCCGCAAAGTTCTTTTAGTTCTTTTTTTTCAAATTTTTTAATCACATCGTTATATATTTCTTTTCCGTAAATTCCTTCTAAAGTGTTTGTGAGATCTGAATCGTTTTTTTTATTAAAATATTCGTCTGAAATTTTTCTTATTTTTTCACCTAATTCAGAACATGACCAACCCAAATGTGTTTCTAATATCTGACCTACATTCATACGACTTGGAACTCCAAGGGGATTTAATACTATATCTACGGGTTTTCCATTTTCCATGTAAGGCATATCTTCTACTGGTACAATTTTACTTATTACACCTTTATTTCCATGTCTTCCCGCCATTTTATCGCCAGGCATTAGTCTTCTTTTTACAGCAACAAAAACTTTAACAACTTTCATTACAGTTGGTAGTAAGTCGTCACCTTGCTTTATTTTCAATACTTTATCTTCGAACCTTAATTGAATATCTTTTTGAGCACTATTATATTGTTCCTTTAATTGTAAAACTTTATTATCTGTATCTTTGTTTTTTAATTCTAATTTCCAATACTCTTTAATGTTCAACGCATCTAACACTTCTTTATTCAATTCTTCACCAGCTTTTAAATTTTTGTATGGTTTCATTAGCTCTTGCTTTTTTAAAATGTCATTTAAACGTAATTTGATATTTCTTTCTAATATTTCTTCCTCAACTTGCTTGTCTTCTTGAACTGACTCAATTTCAGATCTTTCAATAGCGATTGTTCTTTCATCTTTTTCTACACCATGTCTATTAAATACCCTCACATCAACAACTACACCACCACTTCCAGGTGGTAATTTAAGTGAGCTATCTCTTACATCGGTAGCTTTTTCACCAAATATAGATCTTAATAATTTTTCTTCAGGGCTAGATGCTGTTTCTCCTTTGGGCGTTACCTTTCCAACTAAAATATCGCTCGGGTTTACTTCGGCGCCAATGTAAACTACTCCAGACTCATCTAAATTTCTTAAACTTTCTTCACTGACATTTGGAATATCTCTGGTAATTTCCTCTGTTCCCAATTTTGTATCTCTGGCCATTAATTCGTGCTCTTCAATATGAATTGATGTAAAAACATCGTCAGTTACACATCTTTCTGAAATAAGTATAGAATCTTCAAAATTATATCCTTGCCATGGCATAAATGCGACTGTAACATTTTTGCCTAACGCAAGTTCACCAAGTTTAGTTGCGGGACCATCTGCTATAATATCTCCTTTTTTAATAACATCACCAACTTTAACAAGTGGTTTTTGATTTATACAAGTATTTTGATTTGATCTTTGAAATTTTAATAGATTGTATATGTCAACACCAGATTTTGAAAAGTTTTTCTCTTCAGTAGCTTTTACTACAATTCTTTTTCCATCAATTTTATCTACAACACCATTTCTATTTGCAACAATTGTAACACCGGAATCTAACGCGACATCCCCCTCAATACCTGTTCCTACAAGTGGAGACTCTGGTTTTAATAATGGAACGGCTTGACGCATCATATTTGATCCCATTAGAGCTCTATTAGCATCATCATTTTCTAAAAATGGTATTAAAGATGCTGCAACTGAAACTAATTGTTTAGGTGAAACATCTATATAATCTATATTTTCTCTTCTTGATAAAATAAAATTTAAACCTTTTCTGCAAGAAACAAGTTCTTCAACAAAATTGCCTACATCGTTAATTGGTGAATTAGCCTGTGCTATAGTGTATTTTTCTTCTTCAATTGCAGATAAATATTCAATTTTTTCTATTATCTTTCCATTTGTAACTTTCTTATAAGGACTCTCAATAAAACCATAACGGTTAACTTTAGAATATGTGGCTAAACTATTTATTAATCCGATATTTGGTCCCTCAGGTGTTTCTATAGGGCAAATTCTGCCGTAATGTGTTGGATGAACATCTCTGACCTCAAAGCCAGCTCTTTCTCTTGTTAATCCACCTGGTCCGAGTGCAGATACTCTTCTTTTGTGAGTTATTTCAGATAAAGGGTTTGTTTGATCCATAAACTGAGATAACTGCGATGTACCAAAAAAATCTTTAAATGAAGTAGTTATAGGTTTTGCATTTATTAAATCTTGAGGCATCGACGATTCTATTTCAAGAAGTGTGGACATTTTTTCTTTTATGGTTCTTTCCATTCTAATTAGGCCAATTCTAAACTGATTTTCAACCAATTCTCCAACTGATCTTACTCTTCTATTACCTAAATGATCTATGTCATCAACTTCACCCTTACCGTCTCTGAGATCAAGCATGAATTTTATTATTGAAATAACATCACTTGGGGTGAGCACTCTAGTTGTTTCAGGAGTTTTAAGATCTAACCTAGCATTTAGTTTTACTCTACCAACATCAGATAAATCATATCTCTCTTTGCTAAAATATAAATTTTTAAAAACCTCCTCTGCAATATCACTGCTTGGAGGTTCTCCTGGTCTTAAAACTTTATAAATATCATTTAAAGCTTCTTCTTTATTATTATTTTTATCAAGTTTAATTGTTTCAAAAATATACGGACCTCTCATTATAGAATCTACATTTGCTAATTCAATTTTATATTTTTCAGATGATAAAATTTTTTCTAATATTTCATTAGTTATATCAAAACCAGATTTTAAAATTATTTCTCCACTTTTATCTTTAATGTCTTCCTTAGTGTACTTTCCAATTAATTCATCTGTCGAAACCTGAATTTCCTTCAAGCCTTTGTTTTGTAAATTTTTTGCTAAAACTATATTTAACTTCTCACCTTTTTTTAATATTCTCTTTTTATTTTTTTTATCTATTAAATCAAATTGAAGTTTTATAGGCCTTTTATATTTTTCTGGATCAAATGTAGTTGACCATGAATTTGCTGCTTTGTCATAACTATAATTTTCGTATGAATAAAATGTCTTTAAAATTTCTTCTCTAGAATTACCAAGCGCATAAAGAAGTGTTGTAATAGGAATTTTCTTTTTTCTATCGATTCTAAAATACAATATATCTTTAGGATCGAATTCAAAATCTAACCAAGAACCTCTGCCCGGTATAATTCTGCAGTTGAAAAGTAATTTACCACTTGCATGCGTTTTTCCTTTGTCGTGATCAAAAAAAACACCCGGACTTCTGTGCATTTGATTTACGACAACTCTTTCCACGCCATTAACAACAAACGTTCCGCTAGGAGTCATTAGGGGAAGATCGCCTATAAAAACTTCTTGTTCTTTGGCAGATAAAATTTGTTTTGTATTTTCCGTATTATCAATATCAAAAACAACAAGTCTTAAGGTAGCTTTAAGTGCAGCTGAATATGTTAAACTTCTTTGTCTACATTCAGTAACATCAAACTTAGGTTTACTTAATCTATATGATATAAATTCTAATGATGCTTTTTCAGACGCATCATTAATTGGAAATACGCTTTCAAATACTTTTGTTAAACCTTTGCTGTAGATTGAGTTATTTTTTTGATCAGATTTTGTTATGAATTGATTAAAAGAGTTTTTCTGAACTTCAATCAAATTTGGTATTGATAAAGTCTCTTTTAATCTTCCGAAGCTTTTTCTAATACTTTTCTTTTGGGTAAAAGATAATTCCATTCAACAAATAATATTTTGGTACTACGAAAACTGTACCGGTGTTATTTTAATTCTACTTTAGCTCCAGCAGCTTCTAATTTTTTCTTTGCCTCTTCAGCGTCTTTTTTAGGTACTGCTTTTTTGATTTCTTTAGGTGCTGCTTCAACTAGATCTTTAGCTTCCTTTAAACCTAAGCCAGTTATGGCTCTCACTTCTTTAATAACATTAATTTTTTTATCGCCAGCTGCACTTAAAAAAATTGTAAAATCACTTTTTTCTTCTGCAGCTGCTGCTCCACCTGCTGCTGGTGCTGCTGCAACCGGTACTGCTGCTGATACACCCCATTTTTCTTCTAATTGTTTAGATAATTCTGCCGCCTCAACAACAGTTAATTTTGAAAGTTCGTCTATAATTTTGTTTAGGTCAGCCATATATTTCTAAGATTTATTTAACTTTTTTTACTTTTCTCGTGCGCCAAAATAGCAATTTTTGAGCCAGGCGCAAGTAAAATACTTAAAAACTTTTGTGCGGGAGTAGATAAAATACCTACTATTTTTGCCCTTGCCTCATCTAATGTGGGTAGTGTGGCGATTTTAGCCACATCTGCAGCCTCTAGAACCTTGCCATCCATATATCCAGCTACCAACTTTAATTTTGCTCCACTCTTGGCATATTTTGCTAAAATTTTAGCTGACATTATAGGGTCGGAGGATATCGCTGCGGCTGTTGGTCCTGTAAAAAATTTTTCCAATTCTTTGTACTTGGTATCTTTTAAAGCGATTTTTGTAATTCGGTTTTTAGTAACTTTAAAAAAAATTCCGCTTTTCCTCATCTCATCTCTTATTTTATCAAGTTCATTAACATTGAGACCTTGATAGTGTGCAATCATAACTGCTTCGTTTGATGTAAAAACTTTTTTCATCTCATCAACGTAATCTTTTTTTTGCTGTTTGCTCATCATTATTGCACCTCTTTAAAATTTATTTTTAGTCCAGGACTCATTGATGAAGACAAATGAAGTTTTTTTATATTTTCAGAATTAAATACTGTTGATTTGTCTTTTTTGAGGTTCTGAATAACAGAATTAAGATTTTCTAATATTTTATTTGTTGGAAATGTTTTTCTACCAATTGAGACACCAACGTTTCCATCTTTATCATTTTTAATCTCAACAATTTTATTTTTTATTTTTGAAACAGTGTTAACCAAATCATCGGAAACTGTACCAAGTTTAGGATTTGGCATTAACCCCTTTGGACCAAGTATCTTACCTAGTTTCCCTAATTTAGCCATCATTGAAGGTGTGCATACAAGTTTATCAAAGTTAATTTCCCCAGCAGATATTTTTTGAATTAAATCATCAGACCCGCAAACCTCCGCACCACTTTTTTTAGCCTCATTAAGTTTATTTTCATCACAAAGAACTGCTACCTTAAATTTTTTTCCACTACCATTTGGTAATTCAATAATTGTACGAAGATTTGAGTCAGCTCCTTTAATTTTTTTAAGATTAATTTTAAAAGAAAGATCTATAGACTCAACAAATTTAGTATTGGACATTTTTTTTATTAAATCAATTTTATTTTGTAAAGTTTCAGCTTTCTCTTTTTTTTTAAATTCTATTAACTTTTTAAATCTTTTAGATTTATTTTTCATTATTTTTTGACCTCAATACCCATAGATCTTGCTGATCCACATATAATTTTAGTTGCTTCCTCTAAATTGTGCGCGTTTAAATCTTTCATTTTTTCTTTAGCGATTGTTTCAGCTTGTTTTAATGTTATAGAACCGACTATTACTCTTCCCGGTTCTTGAGAGCCACTTTTTAATTTAGCTGCCTCCCTAATAAAGTGAGAAGCTGGAGGAGATTTAATTATAAAATCAAACTTTTTATCTTTATAAACTGTAATAACCACCGGAACTGGTTTGCCCATAAATGATTTAGTTTTTTCATTAAAGGATTTACAAAACTCCATTATATTAATACCCCTTTGTCCTAATGCAGGTCCAACTGGTGGAGCTGGGTTTGCTTGGCCACCCTTAATTTGAAGTTTTACATATCCAGCAATTTCTTTAGGCATTAACTTTTCTCCACTTGGTTATATTCTAAATCTACAGGGGTTGGTCTTCCAAAAATTGACACGGAAACTTTAAGTCTTGATTTGTCCTCATCAATTTCTTCCACTAAACCACTGAATGAAGCAAAGGGTCCATCACATACTCTAACTTTTTCACCTATCTCAAAACTAATACCAGCTGAAGGGTTTGTCTCTGTTTCTGTTATTTGATTCATAATCTTTTTAACTTCATTTTCTGAAACAGGAACTGGTTTACCTTCTGGGCCTAAAAATCCACTAACCTTCTGTATATTTTTTATTTTATGGTAAATTTGTTTGCTTAAATCAAGTTTAACAAGAATATATCCTGGAAAATATTTCTTCTGCTTTTGGGTTCTTTTTCCTTTTTTAACTTCTGTAACTTTGTGCGTAGGAACCAAAACCTCTCCTAAACTTGTTTCAAGTGACGCTTTTGACATAACATCCTTGATTGAATCAGCTACTTTTTTTTCAAATCCGGAGTATGCTTGCACAATGTACCAATTCATAAAATTAAAAGTTTATTGTTAAAATTAAATCTAAAAAAAACTTTAAAATTTGATCAAGTAATAAAAAAAATACAGCTGCTAAACTTGCAAGAACAAAAACCATCAAAGAACCTGTCACAGTATCTTTTTTAGTTGGCCATGTTACCCTAAAAGCCTCCTGTTTTACTTCTTGAAAAAATTTTAAAGGATTTCTCATAATTTTATTTTTGGCAGGAGCGGAGGGAATCGAACCCCCAACCTCCGGTTTTGGAGACCGGCGCTCTACCAATTGAGCTACGCTCCTA
>MDSV01171486.1_pt1 | contig 39780 bp, 42 predicted proteins | sample 810851 | NCBI WGS metagenome assembly MDSV01 (sample SAMN05326640, study PRJNA326480) | marine metagenome | isolation source: seawater | place: Atlantic Ocean: North East | collected 2012 | reverse complement strand
TATTCCAGCTATCATTAGAACTGAAATAGGATAGTAAATCATCGGCTTATCATAGACTGGCAATAGTTGTTTTGAAGTTGCAGATGTTAATGGATACAACCTTGTCCCAGCTCCTCCTGAAAGAACTATACCTTTATACTCTGTCATTCTTACTTTAAACCTAACCTTTCCCCTTTATATGTTTCTTTTAGAATATGATCATACCATTTATCATTTTTAATATACCAGTGCACAGTCTTCTCAATACCAGTTGTGAACGTTTCTTGAGGAAACCAATTTAACTCTTTATTTACTTTTGACGTGTCCATCGCGTACCTTCTATCATGACCTGGTCTATCTTGAACATGAGTAATTAACTCTGAGTATTTTCTTAATTTTTTGTTTGGTACTAATATATCAAGTATTTCACATATCAAATTAACAATCTCTAAGTTTGATTTCTCCTCATTTCCACCTATATTATAGGTTTCACCATTTCTTCCTTTTAACAATATTTTAGCTATTGCTCGAGAATGATCATCTACAAATAACCAATCTCTAATTTGTAACCCATCACCATAAATTGGTATCGGTTGATTGTTTAGTGCTTTAATAATTGTTAATGGAATCAACTTTTCAGGAAATTGCCATGGGCCATAATTGTTTGAGCAATTGGAGATTACAGCAGGTATACCATAAGTGTTTACCCAGGCTCTTACCAGGTGATCTCCACTAGCTTTAGATGCCGCGTAAGGAGATCTAGGATCATAACGACTTGTTTCGATAAATTTATCATCATCATTTTTGAGCGAGCCAAAAACTTCGTCAGTTGAAATATGATGAAATCTAAATATTGATTTTAAATCTGAATCAATTGCATCATAATATTCTTTTGTGATTTGCAAGAGATTATATGTCCCAATTATATTTGTTTGAATAAAATTTTCTGCGTTATCTATTGATCTATCAACATGTGACTCCGCCGCTAGGTGTAATATTTTATTGGGCTTGAATTGGAAAATGCACTTCTTCAAATCTTCAAAATTGCAAATATCTACTTTTTTAAACGAATATAGTTTAGACCTAGAAATATCTTTTAAAGCTTCTAGATTTGAAGCATAAGTTAACTTATCAATATTTAAAACCTGAAAACTGTATTTGCTTATTAAGAGTTTAATTAAATTAGATCCAATAAATCCAGCTCCACCAGTAACTAAAATTTTCATAGTATATAAAATTTTCTTTTATTTAGTTGATAAAATTATATTTGAGTCTTATAAATCATTTTTATAATTTAGTTAATTTTTTGACCAATAAATACTGAGATCTCATTGTCTATATCAATATATTGAGAAATGCGTCTTAGATCAATTTTCGGGAAAAAATCTTTAATTTTGTTGATTGTTCTTGTTCTCCATATATTTTCAACGTTCTTTTTTCCTGTAATTTCAACTAAAAATAATTTTCCTGTGTCGTTTAATAGATTTGATAGAATCTCAGCTAGTTGAAAAACTTTTTGGTCCGGAATCCCATTTATTACATTGCATACAAAAATTAAATCAAATGTATCTTTAATTTGATTTAATTTCTCATCAACGACAAAATAATTTACATTTTTTTCTTTTTTGCATAAGTCAATTAGATACTTACTTGTATCTACTCCCACAACATTACAATCAAATATTTCTGCAAGATCTTTAGAGAATCTTCCAATTCCACATCCGAAATCTAATATTGTTTTTATAGGTTGATTTATTTGGGATTTTAAAATTGGATATAAAATTTCTTTTTGTTTTTTAGTGACATATTCGAACTGATTATGAGGATGTCTGTGATCAATAACAGCATTTCTACCATGTTGAAAATATAACTCCTCATAGTCAAAGGTGCTGCTAACCTCTGTTTTCTTTTTTTTCAAAAACTTGTTAAATATTTTATTGAGAAACTTACTTGGTTTTAATAGTAAATATAAAAACCTTAAAATCCTTACTATTTTAATTTTAAATAATTTTTCTTGATTTCTAATTTCTATTTTAGGTATCTCATCAATCATAATCTATTTTGAAAATTCTAAAATCTTTGAACATACTTGATCTACAAGTACATCTGATAATCCAAAATAAAGTGGTATACTGAGTGCTTCTCGATAATATTTTTCCATTACTGGAAAATTTGATAATTTTAAGCCTTTTGAAGAGTAGTAAGGATGTAATGGAATTGGTATGTAATGAACCTGAGTTCCAATGCCTTGTTCAAATAGCTTATTCATGAGTCTACCACGGGAAAGTCCTAATTCTTCAAAATTTATACGAATCACATAAAGGTGATGAGATGAAAAATTTCTATATTTTTTCTGAGTAATTTTAAATGTTTTTTTGTCCCTAAAAAATGAATCATACAAAGAAATTATCTCTCTTTTTCTTTTAATGAAATTTTCGAGTTTTGAAAGCTGAGAAATAGCTAAGGCACATTGAATATCCGTTATCCTATAATTATATCCGAGGTTTTGCATTTCATAATACCATGGATTCAGCTTCCCATCTTCTACAGCTTCAGATGTATTAATAATTGTATCATCACCTATACTAATACCGGGAAGATCAAAATTTCCCTTGCAGATACCATGACTTCTTAATTGCTTAAGAGCTCGATAAAGTTCTTTATCATTTGTCGTTATTACTCCTCCTTCTCCAGCTGTCACTCCTTTTACAGGATGGAGGGAAAAAACTGTCATCTCTGAATAGATGCATGACCCAATAGGGTTTCCATCTTCATAGAATCCACCTAAGGCATGAGAGGCATCTTCAATAATTACTGCATTATTTTTTTTTGCTAAGTTATGTATCTCATCCATGTTAGATGCTACACCAGAAAAATGTACAGGAATTATCACTTTATTTTTTTTACATTGAGAAACCTTTATCTTTAGATCTTCTAAACAGATATTTAGTGATTCTTCCTCTATATCACAAAAAATGGTCTGAGCTCCACAATATTCAGCGCAATTCGATGTTGCAACGAATGTATTTACAGAAGTAAAGGATGTATAAGAAGAATCTACTTTTAAAGCAATACAGGCAAGATGTAATGCAGCAGATGCACTTGAAACTGCTATAGCATATTTAGCATTAACTTTCTGTGCAATTAATTTTTCAAATTCATCAACTTTTGGTCCTTGAGTTAATAATCCAACCCTTAAAACTTCTGTAACAGCATCTATGTCATCTTGATCAATAAAATGGCGCCCATACGGTATAAAATTATTTTTGTTCTTGGTCATGAATATTTAATTTAAATTCCTAGTTACTTCTTCATAGGTTCCGGCATCAACAATATTTCCATCATTTAATTTATATATTTTATTACACATATTTAGAGTTGATATTCTATGAGCAATTAATATAATCGTTTTAATTCCTTTTAAACTATTTATTTGACTCATAATTTCTTTTTCTGTCTCAGTATCTAGAGCGCTTGTTGCCTCGTCAAAAATTAAGATTTCTCTTTCAAAATAAAAGGATCTTGCAAGGGCTATCCTTTGTCTCTGTCCTCCAGAAAGTCTTATTCCTTTCTCACCTATAATTGTATTAATGCCATTTGGTAGTTGATTAACTAGATCTTCTAATTGAGCCATTTTAATAGATTCATTTAATTTTATTTTATCAATACTTGCATCGTTAAGTGAAAGAGTTATATTTTCTTGAAGTGATTGATCTATTATAAAAATTTCTTGAGGCAAATAAGCAATTTGGGATTGCCATAATCTCAAATTACTATTTAGATCAATTTCGTTATACTTAATTGATCCAGAAGAAGGAGTCAGAAATCCTAAGATAACATCAATTAATGTTGTTTTACCAGAGCCAGACGGGCCCATAACTCCTACAATGTCACCTTTATTAATTTCCAAGCTTATATTTTTAATCGTCTGTTTCTTTGCATCAGTATGAGAAAAGAAAACATCTTCTAGTTTTAGGTTTTTAAAGATTATTTTTTCTTCGATTTTTTGAGAGTCTTCCTCGTAATTAAATTTATTTAGATCATGTATATCTCTATACAATAAGTCTAATCCGTTAATACTGGCTCGAATTTGAGAAATACCACTCATAATCTGATTTGCAGATGGCGCCAATCTTACTGCGGCTAGTCCAAATAAAGCTAAAGTTGGAATTAAATCTTTTAGAGAATATACAGAAAATATAAAATAGAATACCGTAGTAATAATAAAAAATACTAGGACTGTTTCGACGAAATACCTAATAGATCCAATAACAAGATTTGACTTAATATAGTATTTTGAAAATCCTTGAAGATTCTTTTTTACCTCTGAATAAAAATAATCCTCTTGTCCTAATATTTTGATTTCTTTGAATCCCCCTAGGCCTTCTGAAACAGCTTTTACTTGCTTGGTTCCAAAGTAGTTTCTTAGTCTTCCATAATTTTCAAGCTTTTTTTTGAAAAAGAAATCATATAAAAAAATAGTTGCAATCACCAAAGATAGTAAAATGAGCAATATAGAAATATTGCTTATAGCTAATAAGATAAATATAGCTATTCCAAGAGTAATCTCGACTGATATTCTTAATATTCCTTGGCAAACAATTCCAAAATATGAAGCAAGAGAATTAATACTGTATATGTATTCTGAACTATTTCTTTGTGTGAAAATTGAATATGGCATTTTTTGAAATGAACTCATTAAATTTGTTCCAATTCTGACGCTTTGATAAGCAGAGAAAGAAAGGATAAAATAATTAATTATTATTGATCCAATGCCCTTAATTAAGAATATTCCAAAAATCCCGAGTCCCGCATAGATAATTAAGCGATCTATAGAGATAGATGAACTTTCAAGATTAAAGTACATAGCAATTTGAGAAGAATAAAATTCCTCAGGGTTTGTAATTAGTCCGATATATGGAATGATTAAACCAAGTCCTATTACGTCAAACAAAGAAAGCACAATAAATAAAAAAAATAAGAGAGGTATTTTTTTAATTTGATCACCCAAAAGATAAATTACTTTTGTTAAAAAATTTTCATTTTTTACTTCTTTTTTCAACTTATTAAACTCTGAATCCTCTCTCTTAAAGATTGATGCATTGGCTTATTATGCTTGAATGCATTTAAGTAATTAATTTCTTTACTATTATTTAAAGCAAAAATAGATCTTTTCTGAGAAAGTAGCAAACTTAATTTTTTAGAGAATTGATGATAATTTGGTTTGTGCAAATACCAATCACAATCTTTTTTAGTAATTTCATAATTTTCATCTCCATAAGGATTGATATATAAAATTTTCAAACCAGAACCAATTAATTCTAATGCAAGAAATGAACTTAAAGCTACAGTTACATTTGAGGAACAGGAAGCATTATAACTACTAAATCCATCTTCACTTTGATGACAAAAAAACACATTACTCTGAAAATATCTTTTATAAAACATTTCCTCAGATTTTTTTGATGACCGTAAAGCAACTGAAATTGAAAGATTATTTTCTTTTATAAATTTTGACAAAAATAAGCAATTTCTTTTAAAAGAGATTTTATGATTTCTCCATGAAGTTGTTTTATAAATTGAATGATTATCTGGTAACCATTCAGATAATATACAAATATCATATTTATATTTCCTAGAAATGATTTCATTATATTTTTTTTCAAAGAATATTCCCCCTTTTAGGGAACCGCAGAAATAATATTGTCCAATATCATTTTGCCCATATGTAGAAAATAAGTCCCTTGTTTTAGAACTAATGCAAAAATACTCATCTATATGATATTTATGTGAAGGATGAATTAATTCTTCATTAAAAGCATATGATGCTCTATTCCCATTTTGAATACCTAAAAATCTTATATTTCTGCATTTTTTACTAACAATATGAAAAATTGGAGAGTTATCAATATATGTCAAAACTACTTTGGGATTCAATCTTAAAATATTTATTGCAATAGCATTACTTAAAAAATATAGCTTTATTATCTTAAGAAACTTTATAATTGTTACTTCTCTTAAAATATAAAAATTATTTAAAAGAATTTTTGGAAGGTCTAGTATAGATAGCAAAATATATTTTAACTTAACGTCCTTTTTAGGATCATAAACACAATAATTTATATCTTGTAGGACATGACTCTTGATATAATTTTGATGAGTAGGTTCAAAAATAATTACATCAATTTCTTTATTGTAGCTCATAGATTATCTAGTAAGTATTTTTGTGTTATCTTTCGATCTTTCCATGTGATATCAAGAACTCTTTTAAAGAGGATTGATTTAAATTAAAAATAATATCTACAGAGGATAATGCTTGTTCAAAAATATCTGATCTATATGGTAATTTTTTAATTGAATAATTTTGAAATAAAAAGTCAATATTTTCTTTATTTGCTAATTTTATATCTGAATACTCCTTTCCTTTTGAACCAAATATAAATTGTTTTGCTTCTAACTTTTTACATAAGTTTATAATTAATTCAGTTTTTGTTCCATGAATTTGTAATTCACTCATGTTTATTATTTCTGTATTAATTTCAAAAACTTTCAATAAATAATTAAGAATTGTATTATTTAAACTAAGTATTGTATCCCATTCATTACTGTAAACTTCTTCAAAAAAAGAAAAATGATTTTTGAAAAAGGGTGCTTTCTTATAATTTAAATAAATAGAGTTCAAATGTTTTTTTTTCCAATTTGACTCACTTGCAATTGCTATATCCATTATAGTATTGGTTAAATGATTTTTAATTTTAATTGGAACAGTTAATAGAAAGGGTCCATTTTGTCCCATTATGTAGTTTCTATTAATAAAACTATTTTTTTCGAACTGTACTTGATCAAGTAAAACAAATTTTTCACTTACAGCAATTTTGTGAAGGTATCCAAGCCAGGGCATAAATGCAGGCTGGTGAGCACTTATGATCATTTTAATTTTGTTATATGTCTCACGAGTCTAAATGCTTCAGCATATTTTACACCTATATTTATACCCCACCTTTGAGCAATAATTTCTAAACTTTTTATGGATCTTGGGTGAGGGTAGTCTTTACACTCTGTTGTATATGCTTTAAGTGCTTTTTGCTTAGCAAGCAAATCATTTTTTCCTATTTCAATAAAAAAATTTGGAAGAAAAGCTTTATCACTGTCATTTGTTTGCCACTCAGTAGATGAAGGTGTCTCGAAACTGAATAAAGAGATAGGTACTTTGCCTGGGACTGGTCTGGTAGCAGTTATTACAGCCTGATGCGTTCTTCTATGATCAATATTTAAATCCATAGAGTGATGAGTAAAAATGATATCAGGTTTAAATTTTTTTATTATATTCTCAATTGATAATACAATATCTAAAAGATCAACAGAATCAAATCTATTATCAGAAAAATCTAGTGTAACTACTTTCTTAAAACCAATAATTGATGTAGCTTTAATGATATTTTTTTCTTGCAATATTAAGTTCTGATCATTTTTATCACTTATACGAGAAACAATACCTTTTGAAAGTATTAAAGCATTTGCTATAGCTTTTTTGTTGGATATTAAACTATGAATTGTACCTCCAACACCCAACATTTCATCATCAGGATGTGCAGCTACTACTAATATTTTTTTATTATAAAAAAAGTTTGATTTCATAAAACTACTTTATATCATCTAAATAACATGCCGTATAAGCTTTTTTATCTGTAGTTAATTTTTGATTCAGTATCTGATCAATATTATCAAAATTAAGACCTTCACCTGGTCTTATGAATATAAGATCTTCTCTTTTAATTATATGATTTTTTGGTAGATCTTTTTTATAGTGGAAACTTCTTCTTACCTGCATTTTGCTTGATTGTTCTTTTTTACTTCTTTGCCAGCTTGTCTCGTTAAAATTTTTTTCTAATGTATTTGACCATTCTACTAAAGTCTTTAATTCCTTAGGCTCCATTGAGAAATGATGCTCAGCTGAATCTTTATCATTACGATTTAGAGTAAAGTGCTTTTCAATTATTTCTGCGCCAAGAGTTATTGCGATCAATGCCAATTCATATCCCAAAGAATGATCAGAAAATCCTACTTTAAATTTGTCAAAATTATCTTTAAGAACACATATATTATTTAGTGTTGCATCATCTGGGTTCAAAGGATAGTCACTGACACAATGAAGGATTGATAAATCATTATTTTTAAGAATAGAAACAACATTTTCAATTTCATTTAAATCACTCATACCAGTTGAAATGATTATTGATTTATTAGTTTTTGCCAATGCCTGTACTAGATCGATATTATTTAAGTCCATTGATGCCAATTTATATCCTTTAATACCATTAAGTTTTTCTAAATAATCAACTATATCTGGAGTGACAGGCGTAGTTATAAAATCTATACCTAATTCATTAGCGTAGTCTATGGCAGCCTGGTGATCCTCTAAGGGCAAGGCAATGCTATCAAGAAACTTATACCAATATTCATGTCCTTTACTGTCCCAATCAGGATAAAGACTTGATTTGACCTTAGGTGAAATAATATCTTTACCTGTGAAAGATTGAATTTTTACAGCACTTGCACCTGACTCAGCTGCTGATTTAAAGAGCTCAAAACATTTTTTTAAATTTCCATTATGATTGTTACCGATTTCAGCAATAATATATGTCATTATTAGTATTTAAAATATTTCTCAAATCCACTAAAGGCAAATTTTCTATGTTCTATTTCTAATTCAGTTAATCCAAAAAAATTGCACATTTTAATTAAATCTTTTCTTGATCTATATTTACCTGTCCATTTTTCATGATTAGGTAAAATATCTAAACTATTTATTTCATCAATCATACCCAAAAATAAATATTTGATCGAATTTTCACCTATTAAGTCAATCTCAAGCGGCTTTAGTTTATAGGGGATTTGCACTTTTAAACTTTTTATAACACTACCATTATCAGGTTTGGAATTCATAAAATGGCAAACACCTCCATAAAACTTAGCCTTTTCATAACATGCCCAATGATGTGGGTCAGGCCCTGGATAATTTAGTGGACCACAATGAAAATTAATGGCAAGTTTATACTTTAATAATAAATCTATCGGTATAATTTTACCGTTGGAATAGCTAATAATCAAATCTCCACCCGACAGATTCTCCACTGAATCAAATAATTTTATATTATCAATTCGATCAAAAATACTGTTATTAATATTATTGCTTATTAGATGTACTTCGTTCATGTTTTAAAATATCTTCTTAATATTAATAATATTTAAGTATTTTATTAAGACTAGATAAAAATAATAATTATAAGAGTAACGCACTAAGTAATTTTTTTCTTGAAGATAAATTAATTGATTTCTTTGAAATAGAAATAAATTTTTTAATGAAGTCTTTTTTTTGTATCTTATTTAAACTTATTTTAAATTTTTCAGCATTAAGTTCCTTTAAATTACCAATTCCTATTGCAACTTTGCTTCTAATTAGCCCCTTATAAACATTTAAATGATTATCAGCACTATAAGTAAGTAATAAAGGCAAATTAGCTGTGTAGCATTCTAGTGAAATATTGCTGGCTGTACAAATCCCAAATCTTGATTTTTTTACTAATTTAGCAATATCATTTGATCCAATATTTTCAAATATTTTTAATTTCTTATAGTTTTTATTACTTTTAAACTCTCTAAGAAAAATATTTTTCCTTGAAGTAACAAAATATATTTTATCTATATTTGTTATTTTAAGTAACAATCTAACTAGTTTTACTTTTAAAGAATAATTTGCAGTTCCAGAACCAAGACATACAAATATATTATTTTTAAGTATTGATCTATCTACTATTTTATCTTGATAAAAACATTTTTGAATAATTTTGTATTCAAGGCCTAAATATAATTTTGAACTAGTTAAATTTTTATAATTGTTTTTAGAAACTAAAGGTGCATGATTAATTATTGCATGAGAACAGTAATTTCTATCAAATACATCATCTATGGTTATTACTTTTTTATTTCTTTTATAAAAGAATTTTTCATAGTTATAATTAAAATTATATCCATCTATAATAATTAATTTAAAATCTTCCAATTTAGTAAAAATATATTCACATTCCCTTTTTTGACTCATTTTGGGAAGTGAAATGACCTTAGTGCAAATTTTATTAAAATCATTTTTTATATATTTAGGGATATTTTTTGAAAAAAAATAAATGTTATAATAATCTCTAAGTAATTCACATAAAGCAAAGCATCTTTTTAAATGACCATGTCCAATTTTAAAGCCACCATCCGCTCTAATTATGCAATTTGTTTTTTTATTATTTTTTAATGTCACTTAAATACATAATTTAAAAAAATTTAACCACTATACTATCGCTTTAGTTAATTATATTAAGCATTACAATCTGCATTATAAGAAAATATTTTTTGAGTATCTAATACTATTTAGATTGTTTTTTTTATATTTAAAGATGTATAATAAGAATATATCCTATCAAGACAACAAACAAATAATGAAAAGAAAAATTCTTTTAACGGGATCAACCGGTTTTCTTGGCAAGTATGTTTTAGATACTTTGTCTAAAGATTTTACCGTAATAACCACTCATCGTAAAAAAAATTCAATGAACAATAATAAACAAAATAAAATTTATTTTGATTTAGAAAATCAAAATTCATACCGGCAATTAGATAATCTTTCCAATATAGACTATATAATACATCTAGCTGCGAAAATTGGTTGGTCGGGTGAAAAACTGGACGATCTATATCAAAGCAATGTCTTAGCTACAGAAGCAATTTTAAATTTAGCAAAGAGAAATAATTCTAAAATGATTTTTTCATCTGCTGCACTCGTGCACGGTGCAAATAAAAGAATAATTTCTGATAGCAGTAAAATAAAAATTGACTCTCCGTACATGGAAAGTAAATATTTAGCTGAAAAATTAATTTTATTTTCCGGCATAAGAAATTGTATATTAAGAATTGCAGGTATATATGGTTTCAATGGGCCAAATCACCTGGCCTTAAATAAAACCATCTCTGATGCAATTAATAAAAAAAAATTAACCTACGGTAAAAATTTGAGAGGAAAACGAAATTATGCTTATGTTAAAGATGTTGCAAAAAATATCAAATTTGTTGTTACGAAAAATATTTGTGGAACGCACTTAGTGGCGGGTAAGGATGAAATAACAATAAAAAATATGATTTTAAAAATATACAATTTGTTTCATCCTGAATACAAAGTAAAGTTTAAGGGCACATCAATTAAAATAGACCAACTAATAAATCATTCGGATAAGCTTTTGGTGCCTATGAGTTTTGATCAAAGTTTAATCGATATTAAAAAATCTATTTATTAATGAAAATAGCTATATTATCAGATATTCATGCAAACAATATTGCGTTAAATGCAGTTTTAAAGATAATAAAATCCCAGAACGTACATAAAATAATAATTGCAGGTGATTTTATAGGTTATTATTTTTGGCCGAGAGAAACTTTAGATTTACTAAATTTAAATGAAGTAATTGCAATCAAAGGCAATCATGAAGAAATGCTTTTTGATGTTATTAGTGGTAATAAAAATGCTGAGGATGTTTCTAAAAAATATGGCTCAGGTATATTAGAGGCAATTAACTGTCTTGATAATCAACAAATTGAATGGTTGAATAATCTACCCATTTCTAATTCAATAGAAATCAATAATAAAAAAATATTATTATTTCATGGGTCACCCTGGGATCCTAATTTATATATTTATCCTGACGCAAACAAATCAATAATAGAAAGATGCTTTAGTGAGAATGGAGATATAATAATTTTAGGGCATACTCACTATCAAATGCTTTTTAGAAAAAAAGATAAGATTCTCATTAACCCAGGTTCTGTTGGTCAACCAAGAGATGGAAGAATAGGTGCACAGTGGTCTCTATTAGATTTAGATACACTTGAAGTTAAATTCTTTTGTACAAGTTATGACAATTCAATTATCAAGGAAGAAGTTTTGAAAAGACACAAGAATATGAAAATATTATCTAAATCATTATATGAAATTTAAAAAAAATAAAAAAAAAATCTTAATAACAGCAGCTGGTGGATATATAGGTAAAAATATATGCACAATAATTAGAAAAAATTTTCCAGAATTTCATATTGTAGGAACTGACTCAAAAAAATTTACATTTTCTAGAGAAATGCTTAACGAATTCTATCGCATAAAATCAGCATCAGATAAAAAATATATTGATGATTTAAATAAAGTAATCAAACATTATGAGATAGATTTAGTAATTCCAAATAATGAAGATGAATTAAATGCTATAATAAAAAACTATAGTAAAATAAATTTAAATATTTTTATTTTCCCCGGATATGATGTAGTTGAATTAGGATACGATAAATTGAAAACTATGAAAAAATTATCAGAATTGAGTATTGATATACCATGGACTTTAGAAACAAATAAATCTTTACCCAAATCTCTTCCATGCATTGTAAAAAAAAGAACTGGGGTTGGTGCAAGAAATGTAGAGATTTTAAGAAGTTTAAGTGATGCAAAAAAATACTCTCGAAAACAAAGTTATATTTTTCAAGAGCTGTTAAAGCCTAAAAATCAAGAAATAACATGTGCTATTTACCGTTCAAAGAACGGCAAAACTAGGATTCTAAGTCTAAAAAGAAAACTTAAGAATGGTGTGACTACTTATGCTAAGGTTATAAAAAATAATGCAATTGAAAAATTGTGTAAAAAGATTGCTGTAGAATTTAATTTACGAGGTAGTATGAATATCCAAATGATACTAACAAAAAAAGGTCCAAGGATCTTTGAAATAAATCCAAGGTTTTCTTCAACTATCTTGATGAGAGATTTAATGGGTTTTCGTGATTTAATATGGTCAATAAAAGATATTATGGGTGAGCCTATATATAGTCCCAAAATTGAAAAAGATTTAATAGCATACAAAATTAAAAATAGAATAGTTTTAAGAAGATAGATATCTGATTAAATGATTTTATTTTCCATATATTTAACTTCTGTTAGTGCTCTAATTTGTATATTAAGAACAGGGTTCCATAAAGATGTTTTATTTTTTAGATTTTCTTCCATTATGAAAAGGACTCGCCTTAATATTTCTATTTTAGCTCCTAGAAATAAAATTCGATAACTTGCTGATTCTCCTTCTGAAACACTAGCAAGTGATTTTATGAAATTTTGCATAAGTTTTATATTTTGATAATTAAATTTATTTTTCACACAAAATTGTCTTAAAAGTTTAAACATAGCAAATCCATATGCTATCGGCCATTTTGTTGGCAAAATTGAGTCTACATCAATTAAATTTACTTTGTTTTTATATATTAAAATATTATGAGGATGCAGGTCTCTATGAAACATCTCAAAATTGATATTATCAAAAATGCTAATTTTTTGTGAAACTTCATTAGCAGTAGATATAATTGTGTTGTAATTTTTTTTGATGAATAGTATTTCTATATTGCTAAAATTACTTGTATTAGATAAAACATCCATAAATCTTCTGATTAACTGAGAAGAATTTTCTGGAAATATTTTATTAACTTTAAAATTATTGCATTTAATTAATCTGGTTTCATTTAAACATGAAGCTATAGCAGAAGCAGTTTGTATAAGTTGACTTTTAGTCCCATTAAAATATTTACCTTTGATGAAATCTAAAGCAATTCCATACTTATCTTTTTCTAATTGAAAAAAATAACCTTTATTAGTATTAATAATATTAGGACAAGGTAGTTTTTTTTCTAATACCTTCTTATAGATAATAATTTGATTTTCTAATTCTTTTTTATTTAATTGATTAAATGTTTTTAAAACAACTGTTTTTTTACTTCCACTAATCAAAATATTACTTGAATTTATCTCAAAATTGCCTGGAGATTTTATTGACTTTATATCACCCAAGTAATTGATTAATGAAGATGGAACTTTTGATAAAATCTCCAACTTTATTGATTTATCCTTTATTACATACCAAGCAGGATTGTTTATCGAAAACTTATCTTTAATAAAAAGTTGCATAAAAGATTATTAAAAAATACTTTTTGTCAATCCACCATCAACCATTAAAGTTACGCCAGTAATATATCTTCCTTCTTCTGAAACTAGAAATGACACAGAATTTGCAAATTCTTCGGGTGATGCAAATCTTCCAATTGGGATTTGTGCTTCACTATCTTTAAGAAGTTGCTTATATGTTTTTTTAGAGTTTTTAGAAGATGATTTTATTAGATTTGTTAGCCTATTAGTTAATACGCCTCCCGGACATAATGTATTTACAGTTATTCCTTTTGAAGCCAGTTCAGTTGATATTGATTTTGCAAATGCTGAGACGCCAGCTCTCATTGTTGCAGATAAAACCATATTTGGAGTGGGTTCCTTAGCAAGTGAAGATGTAATATTTACAATTCTGCCCCATTTATTTTTTTTCATTTGAGGTACAACTAGTCGTGTCAATCTAATTGTACTCAGTAGATTTTGATTGAAATACTCATACCACATATCATCATCAAAATCTAAAAAAGATCCAGGAGGAGGGCCACCAGCATTATTAATTAATACATCGCAACCTCCTAGCTTTGCTTTAGATTCAGTTATAATACGCTTTGCTAACGTGGGATCTTTTACATCTCCACTCATATATTCGACTTTTATAGAAAATTTTCTTTTGAGTTGTTCTTTTAAATCTATTAATTTTTTTTCACTACGTGAAACAAGCATTATATTTGCACTGCTTTTCGCTAAGTTTACTGCAATTGCTTTACCAATGCCTTCACTAGCACCAGTTATGATAACTGATTTATTCCTGATTGATTTGTACACAATATTTTAACAATAAATCATCAATTGAAATATATCCATCTTTATTCGAAAAATTAACAGCACTTTCTAGCATTTTAGTAACTGAAGGAGCATATCTATACGTCATAGGTATTATATATTTTTCAATCTCATTTAAATACATTCTTCTTATTTTATTATTACGGTTTGTGCATAAGAGATAAATATTATCTAGTTTATCAAAAATTTTCACTATTGAAACAATTTCATCTGTATTATTTATTTTGTTATAGTATTCATCTTTGTAATTTTTTTCCCACTGTATTTTCCTATCAACAGTTAAAAAATTAATTGCATCTGATATTTTTTTCCCAAAAGTATCTTGAATTTCTTTAATAGTAATATCGGTTACTTCAATAACATTATGTAGCAATCCAAGGACAAGCAGATCGCGTGAAATATTTTCTTTTTTTTCTAAAATTGTATTTGCAACTCTTATAGGATGGATAAGATACTGATTTTTACTTAGCCCATGGTGAGAATATTCCAAATTTTCTGAGAATTTTAGCGCAGCTAGAATTTTCTCCTCATCTTCCTTACTAAAATTCTTATCTATAAAGTTAGATAAATTTCTTTTATATTCAGAGTAATAATTACTGTCATAATTTGCCTCAATTCTAATTTTTTGTTGCAATTCATATTCAGATAAATCCATATTCAAACTATTTTTTTCAAGAAAAAAATTGAGTATATTGGTTGCGGGGGTAGGATTTGAACCTACGACCTTCAGGTTATGAGCCTGACGAGCTACCAGACTGCTCCACCCCGCGACACTTTAAAGCCTCAAATTCTAGGCACCTTAATTTCCTTCAAGCACTTACGACACCATCAAGCCTCTTATAAGGAATTTTAATCCACAATTGAGGATAAAATTGATCTAGCAAACGCTCACAATGTTTGCTTCAAGTTAATCATAGCGATTATATTGAAGTTAGAAGAAACTTATCCTTCATTATCCCATATGTCAATTATATGCTAATTCCGATCAACATACATTAAATCCATTGTTATAAAAATTGATTAAAGTTTGAAATCTATGGTTTTTTTAAAAATAATAGAGCTTACTGCATCATATTACTTAATATTATCAAGCCATAAATCAATATAATATATGTTATAAATTGCTGAAAAAAATTATTAGAAATATATTTAAAGTAAGGCTTTCCAAAAAAAATATACGAAATTATTGACATTAACATGAAGAGAAAAATGTCCACTCTAAAAACATTCTCAACCAACAATAGTAAGGAAATGTATTGTAAAATACCCATAAAGAGATAGCCATAAGCAATACTGTTTCTTATTCTTTTTTTATCTTGAAATATTGAGGATGAAAATAAAGTTAAAAGCCCACCTCCCATATTCGTAAGTCCGTGAACTAATCCTATAAATAGTAAAAATCCTTTTTTAAACTTATTAATTTTTTCATTTAAATAAGAAATATTTTTCTTAAATCTCATTATTCCTGATATAATTAGCATTACCCCAATAAAAAGTTTAAAGTTTATAATATTTTCAAAATAAATTACTAATAGCAGTCCTACTAATACACTGGGCAAACAATATAAAAGAAAATCTATATTAAAATTTTTATAATCCTCTTTACTTTCAATTGTTTGGAGAAAACTAATTATAATTGATGAGGGCAATAATATTGATAATGCGTCAAAAAAATTAAACCCCATTATTAATAAGGTAGGAGTGCCAAGCACGAGAAGGCCAACCCCAAGAACAGATTGCATAAATGAGAGAACTAAAATTATTATAATTAATATATAATAATCCATAAAGAATTAACTTCTTATCATTCTATAATTAACTTGAAATATTAATGTTAAAGTCTTTCTTTTCTAATAACGAAATACTGTTAGCTCTCGATCCTTTTCTCTGAGCATATATATATATTAATATTGCATTTTTATTTTTTTTGAAAATTTGATTCCTATTATTAAGTATGGCCTTATATACGTATTCATTTTTTTCTTGTTCCCCAAACTTATCAATTAAAATTGTTTCCGCATTTGATCGAAATGAGCAAAGGGTTGATGTCTTTTTATCATCAGTAAAAATAATTAAATCAGAAGTGTTTTGAATTTTTGATATTTTCTCAACAGCTATACCTTTTTTCGAAAATATAACAATTGGTACTCCCTCAGGGAGATTTCTAATAATATTCCAGAATGTATCTTCTTTACCTGCAAATGAACTTTTTTCATTTTCATTATTTCTTAAAAAAATATTTAGCCATTTTAAAGATGAATACCAATTTGACGAAGTTGCGGTTTCATCACTCAACATAATTTTATCTGCTTGCAGGCTAAGGCTAAAAGCTAAACCAACAATATCACTTTTATTTGGAGATTGCCTAGTAAGCATGGAGTCTAAGTTTTCAGTTGCCATAATAAGAGATTTTCCGTTCTTTTTCGTAGCTTTTGATATATCAACTATTGCCTTATATAACCTATTATTCCCAATTTCTGCTCCGAGATCACCTCTGTCAATCATGACTACATCAGTGGACTCACAAATCTCATTAACATTTTTTAGGCCTAAATAATTTTCAATCTTTGCTACAATAACAATATTTTTATACTTTCTTTTTATCTTGTTTAGTATTGAACTGCTTTGAATGAAACTTAATCCTAAGGCATCGTAATTTACGTCTTTATATTTATTTATAAAATTTGAATATATTTGAAGTTGTTTTTTTTCATCATAGATTGAGTAGGGAATATTAAGTCCTTTATTCGGCAATAAATTAAAATTATTTCTAGACCTACCAACTACAAAATTTTTCCCATATTTAACTAAATTAAATTCAAACTGACCATCACTTATTGTAAAATATTTTGTATTCTTATTAATATGTGGTAATGGATTTGAAATATAAATTACTTTTAACTTATTATTAAAGCTTTTCTTATATGCAAAAATTATTTTTTCTCCTTTTTTAATATTTATCTCTGACGTATTCGCTGTTCTTGGTTTAATTCCTGGTACATCAAGTAAGACGGTAGACAATGGATTATTATCTTTAATTCTTTTTGATATTTTTTTGTGCCAATTTAGAGAATTATGTGATCCGTTAATCCTTAAAGTTGAAGTAATTTTAGTTATTTTTTTTATATCGTTAATACTATCACTTGCTGGACCAATTGTTGCTAATATTTTACTCATCAATAATTTATAAAATAGTTGTCTTCTAATGTAAATAAATATTCCTGCATTTCCTTTCTTGCATATTTGAAGAACGATTTATTTTTAATATGTTTTCTAAAATCTGTACCGCTAATATTTTCAAGATTTTTGTAAGAGTCTTTATTTGTTTTAATAATTATTTTTTTCTTTTTTTTATCGTAAAAACTTCCTTGATGAGTAATAATTTTTAAATCAATTTTTTTTCTATACTTTTTAAGAAGATTAAAAGCTGCATTAGGATGATATATATTTTCTGCACCAGCGTGATCTCTACCTACAATAAAATGAGAAAAACCCAGAGATTTCCTTAGTAAGGAGTGGTGAATTGCTTCTCGTGGACCGGCATAGTGCATGTTAGCACAAATTGGAATGTATGATATTCTTCTATCATAAAAATTATCGCTTAAAAATTCATAAGTATGCTTTAATATACTGTTTTTGAAATCTCCTTCTTTCTTTGGACCGATTACCGGATTTATTATGACATGCTCACATTTTTCTAATAATTTATCTATTATCTTTTCATGACCTAAATGAGGTATGTTCCGTGTTTGAAATGCACCAATGGTCTTAAATTTTTTTTTTATATTTGTAATTTTTTTTACTAACAAATTATTATATTTCTTTATAATAGAGACATGCGATAAATATTTTTTTTTTGGTTTTGCTCCAACGCAAAATTTGTTACCAAACTTAAAGAAATTTTTAACTCCAATATAGTCGACTTTTTTAGTATTAAATAATTCGTTAGCTACTTTATAAGCATCTAAAGTAAAAAAATTGTAGGCATCAGTATAATCAAAACAATTAACGCCAACAGGTAATACTAATGGCATTCCTAATGACGGGTCTTCTAAAAATTTTTTAAATTGTGCTTTATTCAGAAAATTTTTTTGATTTGAAATTAACCCATCTTTGATATTCGCATAATCAATTAGATATCTTTGTTCATCTATTAGGGAATCAATCTTTTTAGAGTAGTCCAAAATTTTGTGTCCTTACTATTTTTTATTGTCTTTGACTTCAAATTCTTACTATATTGAAAGTTAACACCAACAACATTTGTCTTATTTCTATAGGTCTCATGACTTTTAATCAATTGGTTATATTCTGTTTCAATTTTTATGAGTTGAATTCCAATACTTTTAGCCTCTTTCATTATTTTCTCATTCATCCATACTGTTGAAATGAGTGGATATATCTGTGAGTTGATTGCAATCTTTCCAATTCCAAGTACTCTCTGAATTTGAATATTTCTTGAACTTTTAGAATAATCTAAATCATAAGATATATTTTTTCTTACTTCATCGCCATCAATAATAAGTGAATTTCTAATTTTCTTATGCAAGAGGTTAGAAGCATAAGATTTACCAGAACCTGATAATCCATAAAACCATATTCCCTTTTTTTTATTCATATAAACTTAATATCAAAATTAATTTTTTAACTGAAAAGATTGCATATATTTATTGAAGCTTTTAATGCAGTTTATAAGACAAATATAATATATTAATATGTTAAAATGCCTATTAACCTAATTCTTGTTACTAAATTTAGTGATCATAATTGCACCAGATAAGTCATTATGGTTAAAAAATTGCAGGGCGTCCTCAAACCATTTTAAGAATTCTGGAACACGGTGATTATCAAGTTTAGCATCTTTCAAAGCATTAACTAATCTCTTTTTATAATCTAGTATAGTTTTATGACCACCTCCCCAATCATGGGCTATGGTTGAGTTGTTAACTTTAATTTGATTTTTTTTTCCAAATTTTTCAAAATCAGTTGGTGAAAAAAAATGTACATCAGATAGCGACATAGGTACATTAAGAAGTAACTGTAAAGTCATCCATACATAACCTCTGGGATTCATAAATGAAGGCGAAGCGCTTATTATCATGCCCTCTTTTTTTAGATTATTTTTTATAAGTTTTTTTAATAAGCTGAAGGGTTCATCAATATGTTCTAATACCCCCGCCATTACAATTGCATCATATTTCTTTTTCACATCCTTACCATCTAGTAATTCAAATTGAATATTTGGTATTTTGATTCTTTTCTTACTAATTTTTATAGCTTCTGGACTATAGTCTATTGCATGAACATTTCTAGCTCCGGCAAAAGATAACATTGCAGCCAAGTCTCCTTCTCCACAGCCAAAGTCAAGTACATCTAGATTGCTCCATGATGGGATCTGGTCCATAATTGCCTTAAGTATGACAAATGAGTTAAATGTAAAATACTTCTGGTAGGCTCCTAGCTTATAAATATCTTCATATTTTTTTTTTAGAATTTTATTATTTAATTTATTTTTTTTCATAAGTTTGTTTACCATGCTGTTCTTCCACCATCAATTGGAATTACGGCGCCATTTAAATAACTTGATGCATCGCTTAGAAGCCATACTAATGCTCCTTGGTATTCATTTGGCAATGCCATTCTACCCATTGGAATTAAATTTGATATATTTTTAATTAATTTCTTTGGTTGTTTATCTTTTACTCCTCCAGGACACATAACGTTACATCTTAAATTGTTATTGCACCAATATGTAGATGTATACTTTGTCAGTCCGATAATTCCAAATTTTGAAACTGAATATGTAACAGGTTTAACCGTTCTAATATTTTTCTTTTTAGGATAAATTCTCTGATCTGGAGCTATTATACCTAAGTCCGAGGCAATATTAATAATGGAACCCCCAGAACTTGTTTTTGAAATCAACCCTCCATAATGCTTTGTGCATAGAAATGCACCTGTTAGGCTTACTGACAAATCATAATTCCACTTATTAATATTAAAATTTTCGAGTCTATCGTCTTGATTATTTTCAGTTTTATCCATTGTTGGGTTTGATGCAGCATTGTTAACTAACCCATCCAGTCTTCCATATACTTTTTTGATTAATTTTGCATTTTCTCTTACAAGTTTTTCGTCGGTAATATCAATACAATAACTCTTTACCTTGTTTGGATATTTTTTTTGCAGTTTATTCTCAAGTTTTGTCAATTTTTGTTGGTTTATATCTATCAATATAAGGCTTCCTTCAAATCTTAGGACTGCTTCAGCATGATGTCTGCCCAATAATCCAGCAGCACCAGTAACAAGTATAATCTTATTCTTTAATGAGAATATGCTTCCAAGTTTTTTATTCATTATACCGAAAATTTTTTTTCTTTTTTCTTATTTATGGTATTTATACTTTTCATTTCAATTTCTGCTTTTGGAATATCATCATAATAATCAATTTCAAAAACATCGTGATCAATAATATAACTTAAAACTTTTTTTCCAACCATTGAATTCTTTTTGATTACAGTATTTGGCTTAACGATATCTACGTACCCATTTTGCCAAAAAACTTTTGGTAATTGTTGTCTTGGCATTGAATGAGACTCTTTATTATTTTTTAACTTTAGCAATGGTATCATGGAGTTATTCTTTATGAACCACATTTTATATGGTGTCTGAGAAGCTAACGAAACCGATCTTAATGAGTCATATTTCATATTTTTAACCATCTTTGATATTGCTTTGTCAATTATACTTACTAGTCTCGCAGGTCCCGTTGGACGGAGGTGAACAAGAAGATAAGGGGAAGATTTCTCTTTTACTTGAAAGTATTCAATTACATGTTTGAAAACTTCTAAATCAGTGGATTTATCTCCAGAAATTTTTTTTGGTCGCATAAACGGTACTTCAGCACCATATCTCAATGATACTTTTTTTATCATTTCGTCATCAGTTGAAACGATAACTCTATTTATAAACTTCGACTCTTTTGCTTGCTTTATTGTCCAATATATTAAAGGCTTTCCTAAGATGGGATATAAATTTTTTTTTGGAATACTTTTAGAACCTCCCCTTGCAGGAATTACAGCTACTATTTCTTTCATGATCATGAATAATTAATTTTTTTTATTTTTTTATCTTTTAAACTTTTTTTTATAGTAAGAGCTATGTCTAGACTTTTAAGCCCTTCTTTAATATCTACCAGTGGTTTTTCCTTATTTTTAATCGCTTTTAAAAAATGCTTTAATTGTTCAATAAATTGTTCATTTCTATCAAAATTTTTCCATTGAAATTTCCTTACTTTGTTTGTGTCTTTAATTATTGATAATGTTAGGTTTTTAAGATCTGCTTCTATTCTTCCTTCAGAACCATAAACATAGCAAGTTCTTCTAGGATCTTTCTGCAAATAATCCATATAAATAGAAATCGGTATATCTATTTTCTTTAATCTTGATTCAATTAAAATACTTGCACAGTCCTCAACATTAATTTCTAGTCCACTATATTTACCTCCTAAAGCAAAAGCCCGCTTAGGAACCCCAAAGATCCATTGTAAGTAATCGATCTCATGAATTTGTGTGAGAATTACTCCTCCACCTAAGTTTTTTTTTGAAGCATATGAATTTTTATAATTCTCATATTTATGGAAGCCTGGCATATATTCAGCAACTTCAGCACGAACTCCTAAAATTTTACCTATTTCTTTTTTTTCAACTATTTCCTTTAGTTTATTAATAACAGGATTAAATCTTAGTTGAAATCCAACATAAACAAGTTTTTTTCTTTTTTCTGACTCTTTTACCAATTCTTTTATTCCATCGATTGTATTAGATAATGGTTTTTCTATAAACACGTGAGAACCACTTTTAACAGCCAAAATTGCTGGCTTAATATGCATACTTGAGGGATTACAAATAAAAGTAATGCTTGGTTTGATTTCTAAAGCTTTATTTAAACTATTAAAAACCTTTATATTATATTTTTTCGCTATATTAGATGATTTTTCTTGTGAGAGAGTATTTGTAATTTCTTTATTATCATTCTTGACTCTCCAAGCATATATTTCCAATTTATTTTTGGATAATGATAAAAGATTTCTTAAGTGTCTTTGTCCAATGCCTCCCAAACCTATGAATAGAACTTTCACTAATTTATTTTATTCCTACAGCAAGTAACATTACTTCATTAGAAAATCTAATAAGTTTATTCAACGAATCTGGCCATTTTGAGTCATAAAAAGGCCTATAGCGTAATGGCAGCAAAGATATAAATTTTGGTAAAATAGTAAGATATGGATATTTCCAGATAAACGGTAGTTGATAGAAATGATAAACTTCTATTGATTTAAAGCCCGCCATCTTCATAGCATCCTTCAAAGAAGTTTGCGTAAATGGCGAAACGTGAGTGAAATCAATATAAAATGGACCCCAGGCATTGTGAACCCAACTAGGGGTCATTATAATGCAAACACCATTATCTTTTAACATTCTATGGCTTTCGCTTAATAAATTAATAGGGCTTCTTAAGTGTTCAATAACTGATTTAGCGAAAATACAATTAAATTTTTTATCTGGATAATTTAATTTTTCTTTTTCTAAATTGCCAATTTTGAAATCAAATTCACCACAGTCCTCTTCTGATTGAGGTGAAATATCTGTTCCACTTACCTCAAAATTATTTGCATGAAATGCCCTTAGCATTTCTCCTCTTCCACATCCAATATCCAGTAAATGTGTATTACTTTTATAAAATGTTTTTTTCAAGTATTTTGCAAGTAAAAAAGGATAGTCGTTATTATTAGAAGATTTTAGATCATACTTTACTTCTAAATAGGATGACTGAAATATATTTTCTTCTTTTTCTAAGTCTTCATTATTCATTGTCTGTTTCTAACTTTTTAAGATATGGCATAATCCAATTTAGTTGTTTTTTAAATATACTTAAACCTTCTTCATCTCGATAGGCCTGCATTATAAAAGGTCCATTATATGATATTTTTGACAGCGCCGAAAAAAACTCTTTAAAATTAGCATTGCCTTTACCTAAAATAGTTGGTCCGCCCTCTAGAATTCTATCTTTAATATGTATATCAGATATTCGATCACCATATAAGCTTATTTCTTCAGTACAAGAGTAACCTGACGAAGCACTATTACCAATATCATAATTAACTTTAACTCTTTCAGAGCTAAATTTATTTAAAAGACTTAAGAATGCATATGGAGGTAAATCTGTTTCTAATGAAAGATTTATATTTAATTTTTCAAGCATGGGTATAAATTCATTAATTTGGCTCACAAAATGACTAAGATCATTCAGTTCTTTTAAACTGGCCTGGTCAACACATGGAATAACTATTTCACTTACATTTAGCAGCGAGGAGTTTTGTAATAATTTTGTTAATATTTTTTTACTTAAATCAACTTCTTTTTTATCATTAGAATGTAATGGATGAAGCATGAAATAATCTGCACAAATTGTTTTAACTTGAATATTTGTTTTATCTATTAGTGATTTTATTTTATTTATACCCTTAGAGTTTAATAAGGGATTCATATCAACTTCGGAATAGTCCAGAATAAATTCTATACAGTCTAAACCAATATCTTTTGCAATATGGAACTCCTCTTCCCAATAATTTACTGGATGAGCTTGATACCTACCTTTATATTTAGGGAGAAGACGCCCTTGCATAACACCAATTAAATTTCTTTTATTGATTTTATAACTCACAGTTTTCTGACAAATTTATTAGTGTAGTTTAATTTATTTATTTACTTTTCAATCCAGTCAATGTGTGAGCGCAATTTTTTTGCTACCTCTAATTCTTGATCAGAAAATTCCTTTATTCCATTGCCAAGTGCTTTTTCAGCTTTTCTAATAGATTGCACTAGGCTCATAATGCCACTTGGCTCTAACGAAGCAGCCTGATCAGATCCATACATAGTTCTATCAAGTGTTATATGTCTTTCTATAGAAGAAATCCCTAGTCCAACCGCTGCGATTGATATTGCGACGCCATTTTCATGACCACTGTATCCTACGTTACATTTATATCTTTCTTTCAAAGTTGTTATACAACGTAGATTAATATCCTCAGGACTGGAAGGATAAGTAGAATTAGTATGCATCAATTCAAATGGGCATTGAGAATCCGTAAATATTTTGACTGCATTATCAATATCAGAGTAATGACACATTCCTGTTGAAATGAAGGTATGTTTTTTTTCATTAGCAACAGCCTCTAATAATTCGGGAAACACAATCATTGCTGAAGCTATTTTATTGAATTTACACGAGAATTGATTAAGGAATTTCTGACTTTCAAGATCCCATGCTGAAGCAAACCATTCTATATTATTTTTGTTACAATATTTGTCAATTTCAACATAGTCATCATAGCCAAATTCTAAACCTTGCTTCTGTTCCCTTTGAGTAATTCCCCAGGGGCTTTCTCTTGGAGAGTCCAAAATCTCTTTGGTGTAAACTAGATCAATATCTCTTTTTTGAAACTTAACGGCGTTAAATCCTGCTTTACATGCTAAATCAATTAATTGCTTAGTTATTTTTAAATCACCATTGTGATTAATTCCGATTTCTGCAATTAAGAAAATACTCATTATCTATATATTTTTAATCTTTACTATTAACATAAAATTTCAAATATCAAAATGATATCTAGGTCAAACTTATATCACCCGACAATAATAAATTATCTTCAATATTTTCCATTAATGCATGACCTGCTGTTATATGTGCTTCCTGTATATGAGCTGTATTGTTATCAGGAACTAAAAAATACTGATCACATAATTTAATTGCATCTCCTCCTTTGGAACCAAGAAATCCATATACTTTTAAATTTTTTCTTCTCGCCTCTTGCATCGCGAGTATAATATTTTTCGATTTTCCAGAAGTTGATATTACTAATAAAATATCACCACTATTACCTAAAGATTGAACTGATCTCTCAAAAATTTTTTCAAATCCGAAATCATTACTACATGCAGTAAGGGTTGATGTGTCCATTGCAATAGCGATAGCAGGGAGTCCTTGCCGATTATGGTCAGGTTTTAATCTTATGAGTAACTCTGCTGCTAAATGTTGAGCGTCAGCTGCTGAGCCGCCATTACCACAAATCAAGAGCTTATTGCCTCTTTTCATTGCATTAGAAATATTTCTACCCATTATTGAAATTGAACCTAATAAATCTTCTTTCAGTATTTTTTGCTTTACTTTAATTGACTCTTCAAAAGAATTTTTAATTTTATCGTTCATTTTATTTATTAATAAATATAATCGTTAATTGAAAATTGGCATTAGAGTAAATTATACAATTGTGCTAATAATACATAAAACTTATTTTATTGATAGTTTTATACTAAACGAATATTTATAATTTATGAAAAATGAAGACATTTCAATACTGAAATTTGATAATTTTATATTCGACTTTGATGGAGTTTTAACTGATAACATGGTTTACACTGATCAAAACGGATTGGAGTCTGTTAAATGTAGCAGATCTGACGGATTGGCATTTCAAGCACTTTTAAAACTAAAAAAAAATGTATTTATATTATCAACAGAAACAAATGAGGTAGTCTCTTTTAGGGGTAAGAAGTTAAAAATCCCAGTGGTAAAAGGTGTAAAAAATAAAGTAAAACAATTAGATTTAATGGCTTCAAAAAATGAAATTAACTTAAGTAAAACAATATATATTGGAAATGACATAAATGATTTTTATGCAATGAAAAAGTGTAAGTTTTCTGCATGCCCAGCCGATAGCCACATGGAGGTAAAAGAAATATCAAATTATATTTGCCAAAAAAAAGGTGGCGAGGGAGTTGCTAGAGAAATTTTAGAAGATTTGTTTAAATTGAATTTAATAAAAATACTTTATTCAGATTAAAAATAAATTTTAATTATAAAGAAATATGAAGTTAGCAATAATCGGATGTGGCAATATAGCAAAAGTACATGCTCCCTGCATGCAAAAAGCAGGTTTTAAAATATCTTATATTTCTGGACGACCTGGGGGTTCTAAGTCAATTGATAATTTTGCAAAAACATACAATGTTGAAAAAAAATTTAAGGACTCATACGAATTATTAGATTTTACAGATTGGGACGCTCTACTTCTTTCATGTCCAACTAAATATACGATCGATTATTTAAAAGCTTCAATAAATAACACAAAACCAATTCTAGCTGAAAAACCAATTTCAACTAATTATAAAAAATTAAAACCATTTTTAAAAAAAAATAATATCTGTGTAGGCTTAAATAGAAGGTTTTACAAGACTGTATTGGAAGCTAAGAATTTTATAAGCAAGAATAAAAATATTTTAATTAAAGCATCAATCCCTGAGAAGATGATAGGAGCAGATTATAATAATAAAGGTAAAATACCTCAATTAAGCTACGAAAACTCAATACATATTTTTGACATCTTAAATTATATTACGGGGGGGATGAAATGGATACATTCCAAAAAAATTGTTGAAGACAAGAATATCAAGGCTATTGTTGCTACTGGAACTAGCAAAAGAAATAATGTTATTCAGCTTAACCAATATTTTAATAGCTCAGAGAACTTTGCCATTGATATAATTAGCAATAATAAAAGGTTAACATTGAAACCGATTGAAATTGCAGAGCTATACAAAGGCATGAAAGTTGCGGAACCTACAAAGTTGGTACCCCTTAGAATGTATAATCCTGTACTTAAGAAAAGGATTAGTGAAAATTCCAGTTTTAAACCTGGCTTCTATGAACAAGCTTTGGCCTTTAAGAATTTTTGTAAGAGTAAAAATAAAAAATCTGATGTGATTGCAAAAATATCAGACCTTTACGATGCATTAAAATTAATTAATTCTCTTGAATGAACTGAAGACTAGGTAACAGGAATGCCATTATTAGTATTATAACCATTTGCTGCGAAAGTCTCTTTAAAGATATTAAATATAAGTAAGTGCTGTTCCATTGAAATACGATAATCGACTAAATTACATGTATCAGACTCAACTAAACATTTTATAATTTCAGATGTTTTCTTACTTTGGGGTTTTACGATAATTTCTTTTTTGATTGAGCTATTTGTATTTTTATTTGTTACTTCATAGTTTAATGATTTACCATCAAACTCAGCGACAAAATCATAATCAATATTTGAAATATCAATAAAAATACTTCTCTTATCAATCTCCTCAAGATCAAGTTTTTTCTCACATTTAAGCTTCAAAGTATGGCCACTCAACGACTTAATTTCTAAATTACCCATGAGTTCATGATAATCCTTTCGCCTGCTTTCAGAAAGTTGATTGCTTAAATTTTTGTTATAAATTTCCAATCGTTCTCTTCCTGTCATTTTATGAAACCAATCAATAAAATGTACACTATTACTACATAAGCCCCAATTTTTTCCATTAACTGAAAAACTCATATTTTTATTATTTGGAAAATATTGATTTATTTCAATAAATTCCTGACTCATCCATTGGTTAACCCAAACTTTAGTGCTGTTAAATTTAAATAACTGCTCGCAGATTTGAAAATCTTCTATGAAAGGAAATAAAAATTTTTCTAAAATCATGTATTTGGGTTTTTGATATTTGAAAACCTCTTCAATTATACTGCGACGAGGATAAGAGCTTGTAGCAATTACCAAAATATCTATCTTAGTTACAATTTTTTGTATATTATTATAAAAAAATATGCATTGCTTTTCATTGAATGTTTCAAAATAATATTTTTTACACTTATCCAAAGCATCAGAAGAATTATCAACCAAAAAAAGTTCGTGATTTTTCCTTAGCGTTAAAATAGATTGAAAATGTCTAAATCCAATGTTTCCTAAACCTATAACTGCTATGTTCATAAACCTTTTTATTTGCTTATTATTTGAAGCTTCAATAAGAAACTCAAAGCTAAAGTATTATCTATATGGTCAATTAACTAATTTAAGTGTTTCTTTTTACAAATATATACGACTGATATCCAAAAAGGAAATGATATTATAGGGTGAAATAACGCTCCATTATAAAAACACATATTAAAAAAGAAAATTATATTTGATATTAGTAACACTAGTGCCACTTTATCATTTTCAAATATATAATAATTATACAGTCTTTTTATACAAAAGATAAAAGTAATTATTACTATAGAAATAAAATATATCCCACCCATCATATATATATCTAAGTAACTATTGTGATATGTAGCTAAATTATTTTTAACAAATACACTCCCACCTCCAAATACTCCTAAGCCTAAAATATAATCTTTAGATGAATTAAAATAAGCAGCAATTGGGGTTAGTTCTGAGTCAAAATCATAAATAAGTCGATGAAATGCTCTTTGAAAAATATTAACATAATCTTCATTCTTCATTCCAGTGACTAGCTCATGACCTGAAGTATTTATGTAAAGGCTTAAAGTTCCAATCTTAAGGGGCTCAAAAATCGCTATAGCAATTGACATGATAACTAAGATGTAAATTATAACTGATTTAATGTTAGTCTTCTTATAAAAAATAGACATTACTGATAAAACAATAAGAATATTTAAAAATGATGCTTTCGATGTAGTGAGAATTGCTCCAATAAAAATCATTGATATTAGCAAGGCTTTTAAAGAAGGTTTGATGTAAAACATGAAAAAAATAATTAATACTGCCGTATAATAACTTACTCCATAAGAATTTACTGAACCAATTATTGATGAATAACCTATAATTCCGTATCTTGGTAAATTATCGTTAGAAAGCCCATATATATCCTTACCAAAAATCATTAGATGACCGATAAAGTTCTGTAAAACTATTGATAAAACTGCGAGTAAAAATAACAATACATATAAATATAAAATATTTTTTAAGTCGTTTTTACTTTGTGCAAGAAAATATAGCAAAATACACATAGTTGGCGCGATAAGCAGTCTTCCATAGGATCTAAAGAGATCAAAATTACTTTGCTCCCATCTTTCTTTATAAACTAATGAAATTAGGGCCACCAAAATAAAGGATAGGAAAAAATAGAGAATTATAGGGTACTCTTTAAAGGTAAATTTTTTTTTCATAAAAATTATTTCATAGGCAATTAATAAACAAGATAGGATTACTACAAAAAATAGAACATAATAATATTGTATAAAACTTGCTTTTAAGAAATGTAAGAAAATAGTAATGACTAAGAAGTAAAGTAATACTCTTTTTATAAGAAAGAAAGATTGTAAATTTCTTATCATATTTATATGTAATAATTATTTTTTAATCTTAGGAAATTAGTTAATTTCAAATAAGTCTCTAGAATATACCTTAGAACTGTATTTTCTTAGCTGTTTATTTTTTCTATTTGCCAATATTAAGTCACTCTTAGATATAAATTCAGAAAAATTTGTAATTAACTTAACGCCCTTAATTGATCGTTTTGATTTAAATAAAGGTTCATACAATAAAACTTTAATTTTTTTTCTTACTAACATTTCTATAATATCAATTACAGCGCTCTCTCTAAAATTATCTGAATCTTTTTTCATAACAAGTCTATAAATACCCACTATTTTAGGATTTTTTGATATAATTGAAGTTATAATAAATTTTTTTCTTGTCTGGTTTGACTCAATTACTGCTTTAATTATTTTATTAGGAGTATCTCCAAAATTTTTCAAAAGCTGCTTTGTGTCTTTCGGAAGACAATATCCTCCATAACCAAATGATGGGTTGTTATAATAATTTCCTATTCTATCATCTTTACAAACACCATTAATAACATTTAAAGTTGAGATATTTTTTTTTTCAGAGAAGCTGTCAAGTTCATTAAAAAAAGCTATACGCATAGCTAAATAGGTATTTGAAAATAATTTTATTGCCTCAGCTTCACTAGAGCTGACGAAAAGAAGTTTATTTTTGATTTTTTTGCTACACTCAAGAAGTATTTTAGCAAATTTTTTTGCATCACTTGAAATACCTCCAATAATTATTCTGGATGGATAAAGATTGTCATAAACAGCCTTACTTTCTCTAAGGAACTCGGGCGAGAAAATAATATTATTACGCTTATATTTTTTCCTCATTCTATCCGTAAATCCAAATGGAACTGTCGACTTAATGACTAATAATGACGTCTTATTATGTTGATCTATTGATTTTATTACATCATTAACCGATTTTGTATCGAATGATCCTTTTTTTGCATCATAATTGGTAGGCGTTGATATTATAATTATTTCTGGTTCTAAAAATGCATCTTTTTTTGATAGTGTAGCAAAAAGCTTCAGCTTTTTTTTGGCAAAAAAGATGCTTAATTCATTATCTTTAATGGGCGAAATTCTATTATTTATTTGTTCTACTTTTTTCTTATTGATGTCTAGTAAGATTACGTTATGTTTTTGAGAAATTAATGTAGCTAAACTTAATCCTACATATCCTGCACCTACAATAGATAATTTCATTTGTATAAAGATATAGAATTTACAAATTTAATCAAAAAATATTTTAGATCATTAAACACAAATTTATTGTTCTAAAGTTTTTTTTTGATAAATTACATAACAATATTTACATTTAAATTCTCTTTAATAATTTATATACTAATAGTCCAAGTATTTCTCTAGTTGCAACTTGGAAAAAGGATATGTTTTCAATTAAATTAAAGTTTAAGGACTGAGCTAGAAAACTAGAGGTTGTCCTGTAGTCAACTGGATAAGGTATTAATGACCATCCTAATTTATCAGCTACACCTTTTGCTCTTCTTAAATGAAATGCTGATGTTACTAATGCCCATTTTTCTTCTATATTTGGCTCTACAATTTTCTTGGTAAATAATATATTTTCATATGTATTAGATGACTTTCTTTCAAAAATTACATTTTCATTATCATCCAAATATATTTGAATAAAGTTTTCGGCTACACGAGTTGATAATTGATCTGAAAATAAATTTCCTGATCCTCCTGAAAATACTAATCTGGCTGATGGAAATTTCTTTTTTAATTTAATTCCTTCTATTAATCTAAAAGTTGATCCTCCTGTATATGATTGGTCATAATATAATGATTTGTTTACATCCTCATTTCCAGATAAAATCAGAATTCCATCTAAATAGTCCAATGAATCGTTCTGAAGGGGTATATTCTTTTCTAAAAAAAACAGTAGTATTTTACCAGTTGGGAAAACAGCTATTACCAAAAAGTATATTAAAGCAAAAAATAAAAGTATTTTAGAAAAAGATTTTTTTTTAATGCAATAAAGTATTAATGAAGTTAAAAGAATTAAGAATATTATTAATAACTGATTATTTAGAACAAAATAGGTAAATCTTGATAAATAAAAATACATTTTATTTTCTAAAAAAATATTAATTTAAGTTTAAAATATTTTTAAATTAACTCTTTTTCTTTATCTTTCATAATAATAAAAAAAATAATGAAAAAAAATCAAATTGTATTCACTATTTTCATTCAGATTTTAGCAATTTTTTTTATCGTAAAATATTTCGTTATCGATAATTTAGATGAAAAGAAATTATCCCTAATATTTTCTATAAACACAATATGGCTTTTTTTATTTCTTTGCATGACAAAATTAATAATATCATCATTATTCTACATAATAATCAATTTAATTTCGTCAAAAAAAAGTAACTTTTTAAACATTACAGATATTTTTTTGATGGGAGGAATTATAAACCAACTTTTACCTGGCATTGGATTTGTTTATAAATTTTATAAATTAAAAAAATCTTCGAGTATTTCTATCGCTGAATTTTCAATAAGTCAGACAATTTGGTCTTTAAACTCGTTTGTGGCATATATTTTTTTGGGGTTTTGTTTTGGCTTTATATTTGTAACTGAAGCAAATAATATCAATATTTTACTACTCTTTTTAATTTTAAATTTAATTTTAATTTTTATATTTTATAATCGAAAAATATTTTATGCAAAATTATTAAAAATTAATTATCTAAATAAGATATATAGTGAATTATCTAGAATAAAGAATATCCTAAAAGGTAAATTAATCGTTTTAATAACTATTTTTCTATTTTTTATAGTTTTAGCCTTTTTGGAATGTATTGGATTTTATTATTCACTAAAGATATTTGGCGCTGAGAACATTACCTTTTTAAATACATCTTATACTTATATTAGTTCATCAGTAGCATCAGTTATTTTATTGGTAAATTATTTTGGATTATTTGAATTATTACTAACTTTCTCAGCAAATTTTATAATGCCATCTGTTGAAGACATTATTTTTTACGGTGTGTGTTTCAGAGTTGTAAACACCTCTGCTTTAATTTTTGTTGCTCTAATTAGCTCTATACTTAATTATATTCTTAATTTGGGTTATGAAAGGAAAGCGTTTAAATAAAATAATGACAAATAACATATGCAAAACTTGCATAATGGATACAACTTCTCCTGATATTGTTTTTGATAAAGAAGGGATATGCAATTATTGCAAGGCTTACAAAAAAAAAATTACGTCTCAATACTTAAGTAAGGACTATAATAACTATTTAAGTAAAACGGTAAAATCTATTAAATTGCATGCAGCAAATAAAAATAAATCTCATGATTGCTTAATCGCAATAAGTGGTGGGATGGATAGTAGTTATTTAACTTATTATGCAGTAGAAGTTTTAAAATTAAAGCCCTTGCTATTTCATGTAGATGCGGGCTGGAACTCACATATATCTTCTAATAATATTGAAAGGATTGTTGATAAACTTGACCTTGACTTAGTAACCCATGTGATTGATTGGGATGAAATTAAAGACTTACAATTGTCATATTTTAAAGCTGGAGTCCCCAGCCTCGACACTATACAAGACCATGCATACTTTGGATCAATCTACAATTTTGTAGAAAAAGAAAATATTAAATATGTACTCACTGGAGCTAACTTCGCCACAGAATTTATTAGAGCTCCTCTAGAATGGGCTTATCATGCCTCAGATACTAAACAAATCAAAGATATACATAAAAAGTTTGGAACAATGCCTCTGAAAAGTTTTCCTTTTTATGACATTTTCAAATCTAGAATATACCTAAAACTTCTTAAGAAAGTAAAAATCATATATCCATTAAATTATATCAATTATAAGAAATCTGAAGTGGAAAAACTATTAAAAGAAAAATTTGAATGGCAAGCTTATCCAAAAAAACATCATGAGTCTCGCTTCACAGCATTTTATGAAAATTATTGGTCAATAAGAAGATTTGGCCATGATAGAAGAAAGCTTATATATTCAGGAATGATATTATCTAATCAAATGACAAGGCAGCAAGCATTAGAGCTTATAAAAGAAGAAACAATAGATGAAAACTCTTTAAAAAAGGAAATCAAATATATTTGTGATAAGCTTGATATTTCTCTAAACGAATTAGATGAATTTTTTAAAATGGAAAAAAAGAGTTTTCGAGATTATAAATCAAATTATTATTTTATTCATTTTTTTACACAAATTTTGAATATTTTAAATATTGAGAAAAGAATTTTCTAGATGCTTGGAATTCTATCATACGGGCTAGGCAATATAAACGCCATTAAGAATATGTTAGAGGATATAAATATCGAAACAAGAATGATTAATTCACCAAGGGATATTGATAAAACTATTGATAAATTAATATTACCTGGGGTTGGTTCATTTGATTACGCAATGGAGTTGTTAGAAAGTAAGAATTTTGTAAAGCCTATAAAAAAATTTGCTTCATTGAAAAGTAACAAGCTTTTAGGAATTTGTGTCGGAATGCAGATATTGGCATCTGAAAGTGAGGAAGGTAAGAAAGAAGGTTTGAATTTAATACCTGGAAAGGTAAAAAAATTTAAAGAAGTAGAAATACTTCCACATGTTGGCTGGAATACGGTAAAGAAAAATGGTGAAAATAGACTATTAGATGACAATAAAGATTTTTTTGAATTTTATTTTCTTCATTCGTATTACTTTGAACCCAAAGAAAAAAAATATCAGATAGGGCTTACAAACTATTTTAAGCCTTTTACTAGTATAATTAATAGTAATAATGTTTATGGAATACAATTTCATCCAGAAAAAAGTCATGACTCAGGAAAGATGCTACTAGAGAAATTTGCGTATTTATGAATCTTAAAAGAATTATTCCTTGTCTTAACATATTTGAGGGAAAATTAATTAAGACAATAAAATTTGACCTGAAAGACTACACTTATCTGGGAGATGTATTAAATTCTGTTAGAATTTTCAACGAGAATAAGGCGGAGGAACTAATTATAAAGGATATTGGAGCAACAGTTAATAATACTGCTCCAAAATATAAATTAATCGAAAGAATATCAAATATCTCAAGAATGCCAATATGTTATGGAGGCGGTATAAGAACCGTCGATCAAGCAAAAATATTATTAGAGTCTGGAATTGAAAAAATATCAATAAGCTCATCTGCAATAAATAATATTGATTTTATAAAACAGCTTTCTGAAAAAATTGGAATGCAAAGTGTGTCTGTCACATTAGATCATAAGAAAATAAATAATGATTATATTATCTTTACTTCCAATGGTAAGATTAATACTCAAAAAAATCTTTTTGATTTCATTAAAATAATAAAAGATAGTATTGGCGAGTTAACGATTAATAATATTGATAGAGATGGAACAATGATTGGACCAGATTATAATTTAATAGATAAAGTTTATAATCAAGTAAAAATACCTTTAGTTGTTATGGGGGGATTTGGAACAATTGATGAAATTTCTCTTCTATTTAATAAGTATAGCCAGATCGGAGCAGCTTGCGGGAGTTTATTCGTTTTCAAGGGCAAGAATCGCGCAGTATTAATAAACTATCCAAGAAAAGAAATTCTTGGTAAAATTCAGCAAATATAAATTTATTAAATAGATACCCCAAACCATGCAAGCCAACTGGCAAATCTATACTGGTTCCAACTTAGAATGGGACAAAGAAGTAGATTTGAATAATAGTCACTATCGACAGTCCTCCTCATGGAGTAAACTTAAAGCAAACAAAGGTTGGAAGATATTTAGAGCACAATTTGATTCAAATAGTAAAAAAACAAAAATACAAGTACTGTATAAAAAAGTTTTGTTTATGACTTTTTTTTTTATACCAGGCGGTGCAATTGGTTCCACTGAAAATTTAAATGAAGATTTTATTAAATTCTTATTAAAAAAAACTAACTCAAAGTTTTATTATATACGAATTGATGATGGAAGTTTTAGTGACAAAAATTTAGATTTTTTTCGCAATTCTAAAATCTGGTTAAGACCAACTTACCGATTAAATGAAGCTAAGTGTGCTTATTTTGATCTATCCGAAATAAATTCCAAAGATGACTATTTCAAAAATTCATCTAAAGATTTTAAGTCAAGTATCAAAAATTGCCGTAAGAAAAAATTAATTTATAAATGCACAACTTCTCCAAACTCAAATGAATTAGCTGAGATAAGTATAAGTATGTTTAATAAGAAAAAGATCAAAATGATGGAATTTGATGATTTCGAAAACTTTAAGTCAGCAATAGGAAATCAGATGCATTATGTGATTGCATATGATCAAGATGGAACTCCTCTTGGTTATAGGGCGATTATGATAATAAAAGATAAGGCTTGGGATATTGCTGCTGCTACAAGCATTTTAGGAAGAAAAAAATATGCTGGCTTTGGGTGTCTCGAAGTCATTATGGAATTACTTATATCAAAATCAGTTAGAGAATTTAACCTTGGTGCTTTAAATTCAAATGCAGGTGGCGTTAATGCTTTTAAATTAGGGTCAGGCGCAAAAGAGAGATTTTACGTTGGAGAGTTTGAATATAATAAATTCTTCCTATTTAGAATTATTATTAACTTAATAATATCAATTTCACTATCTCAAAAATTTATACAGTATAATATTTTAAGAAGATTGTTTTTTTAATTGTTTTAAGGATAGATTTTTGCTTTCAAAAAGTTTATTGCTATTTTTAAAATTGCAAATTATAGATGGACAATAATAAAATGTTAAAAAATATAAATAATCCCAGTGAGATTCTTGATCATGTTCGAAAAAAAGGTTACATAATATTTGATAACGCGTTTGAAACATCTCTATTTGATAATATCTCGAATTTCTGGATAAATTTTTTTGGTAAAAATAATAAAAATAAATTTAAAAGTAGAGATATTTATGGAAGTTCCAGAAGTCTCGGCGATCTGAATTATAGTTCATTCAGAAATAATAGCGAATTAGTTATGTATCGTACAACCGAATACCCGTGGAATGTATCAATGCATGATCCAACTCGTAAATTAATATGCGAAATGAATAAAGTGCGTAATTTAGCTCTTGGATTAGACATACATCATGGATCACTCTATGAACCACATTCCCAAGTTTCTTTTAATCAAATAAATTGTTATCCAGCAGGAAGAGGTAAAATGTTTGCACATAAAGATACGCCACACGATAAACTACTTTTAAGTTGCATGTTTAATGTCACAATTAAAAAAACTCATTTTGAAGAAGGAGGTCTATATTTAATGATAAATGGTGAAAAAATTTATGTTGATGATTATATGAAACCATGTTCTGTCATATTTTATAATGGAAATCTTATACACGGCGTTGATAAAATTTTATCAAATTCTGATATTGGGAGAATTGCTGGGTATCCAATGAAGCAATTTTTCTTATCAAATAATAAATTACCAACATATTTAAAAACGTTAATAAGAATTGATAATGGGATTAAAAGAAAATTAAAACTTAAAAGTCATAGTAAACAAGGTAATTCAGCTCTTGAAGAGTAAATCAACTAAGCAATGAATTACTTTAAGAATTTATCGTTAACTTTCATATCAGTTTTTATATCATTAATTTTGTTTGAATTATTCTTATACATTGATGATTATCATCCTGATTATAAGCAATTTAGTCTTTTGATCGGTGAGAATAAATACTTAGTTAATGATAGTCCAGCCGATTTTTTTAAAGATGAGTCACCCAAAAAAACAGTTTTTCTTGGAGACAGTTTTACAGTAAATAAAGTTTGCGCTCATGAAAAAAAAGACTTTGTTAATCTTATAAAAAAAAAATACAGCACAGAAAGTAAATCTTTCTACAATTTTGCAATAGGCGGCACAGGTATTGCAGAATATGCAGCAATATTATCAAAAATTTCAGATCATGCACAAAATATAATTATAGTACTTTACTATAACGACATTTTTTTTGATAAAAATTCATGCGAGAGCATTTCTGAATTAAATAATGTTGGATTTAGAAATGTGCCATTCTGCAAAAAAATAATTCAAACTAATATTGACTCTTCGAATGATACTAAGTTAAAGGCGGTTGATAATTTTTTAGAAACAAGATTTTATTCTTATCAATTAATAAAAGAGGCTTTAGTTAATTTTCCGTTTATTTCAGATATTTACTCTAGAACTAAGTGGGGGGATTTGTACCTAGATTATAATTCAGTTGAGAATGAACTATTTATTGATTTATTAAAATTTATAAAAAAAACTAGTCGTGAAAAAAATATATCAACTAATTTTATTTATTTTCCAGATGTAGTTTATTTAAGTGAAGATAATACTAGATTACAAACTTGGAAGGATTTTATTTCTTATGCTGATGAACAAGGTATCAAGATTAATGATCCCTGGGAGTTTTTCCTGGAAAATTCGAGTAGAACTAATCTCTCGTGGTCATACACTGATGACCATCCAAACTGTGAGGCAAATCAAATAATGTCTATATATTTGTCAAACTTATTTACCTTCTAAGTATTCATCTAAAAATGCTTGAGATGCAATCATATGACCTAATTCATTCCAATGTGAATCAGTTTTGAACTCAGGTTTAATTCCAGTATCCCTAAAATTTTTTTCAAACGACATCTCAAGATCCACTATTTTAAAATTCTCGTATCCTTTTGAATTTTTAATATAATCTCTCATTTTATTGAAGTAGGAATCCTTATTTGTATTTTTATAAATTTGATTTCTATCTGCATCTAATATTAGGTAAACAGGCTTACCTTTTGTAATCAAATAAATATCATTCAAGAATAAATCTATTACTTTATAAGATAAACTTTCAAGATGAATTGCAGAATCAATTTTATCATTCTCAATTCCTTGCATATCCTTTCTGTTAGAAAAAATTGTCCTTGGGTTTATTCCAGCATTTAATACTGTATATCTTATAAAATTAGACTTCCTCGCGATAAAGTTTATCAGGGAGTACCCTTTAAACTCGTTAAGCTTAAGATTCCAATCTTTATCATAGCAAAATTGTCCTTCATAATAACTGGCTGGAAGAGTTTCTTTAATTGAGCAAATAGACTGATCAAAATCATTTTCAATTATTACAAAAATGTACTTTTGAGGATTATATGTTTGTTCCACATATTTCGCATAAGCTATATATTGACTTAGAGAAGCACCACTTACCGCGAATGAATATGCATCTTTACCAATGTTCTTTTTTAAAATTCCACTAATTGAATCATCGAAATCAATATGCATGGCTTCAACAATGGAATCTCCAATTAGAGCTAAGTAAGGTTTGCTATTTTTTACATAATGTTCAGAATTTACAAAACCATGATTATTTGTATTTTTTTTTACGACTTGATAAAAATCAGCCCCTAAACTAAAACTTACATTCTGATTTGGTTTATATTTTAGAATTGGCTGGTTATTATTAATATTTTCTTTTTCAAACAGCTCAGCAGTAGGTAATATCCAAAAAATGATCTCTAGCAACAATACCGATATTATAATTAAGTAGGAAACAAACGAAATAATATGCAATAGTTTCTTTGTCATATTTTGATTTTTTCATAATAACTAGAAGTGACATAAATTCACGTTTAGTAGACCTGGCAATGTCCTACTCTCCCATGCCTTAAGACAAAGTACCATCGGCGCTGGAGCCCTTAACGTTCGAGTTCGAAATGGG